>Ga0315906_10002565_pt1 | contig 25108 bp, 22 predicted proteins | sample LakEriMetagenome_4_FD_203526 | JGI IMG/M metagenome (GOLD analysis project Ga0315906, IMG submission 203526) | Freshwater fungal communities from buoy surface, Lake Erie, Ohio, United States - Buoy 2 MA122 | ecosystem: Environmental > Aquatic > Freshwater > Lake > Lake biofilm | place: USA...
TCAAATGATTACCTTCCGTCACAAAGAGCTTGTCGCTGCGACCAAAGCAATTCACGATGCCGAAAAACGTCTGGGCGGCAAACCCAGCGCTCAGCTCGCTGAGGCGCGTCAACTAGCCTACTCCCCAGCCGTGGATGAAACGCAAATTCAAGACAAAGCACTGCTTGCTCTATTTAAAAGCAACAAATCTGATGTTGAAGCATCCAGAGCCAAGGCAAAAATAGAAGAAGAGTGGGCCACCCGCGCTAAAGCAAATTACGCTCGCGCAGTGACTCTCGCTAATTCTGCCAAGTAGCCGAGTCTACGTTGAAGCGTAACAGTATCGGCCTAATCGCAATCGCTATCGCGATTGCGATTTTTTTAGCTGTCTTTCTTATCAGCCCAGTCGTTTCGGTTGTCTACACCGCCTTTTCAGACGGGCATGGTGGCTTAACGCTCTCGCATTTTTTCGCGTTCTTTCAAATTTCCTTAATGAGAGAGTCGTTTGCGAACAGCTTGTTTGTCGCAGGAATGACCGTTCTTGGCGCCACACTAATCGCTATACCCCTCGCATATCTCACCATGCGGTTTCAGTTTAGGGGAGCAGTCTTAATCCAAACGTTGGGGGTATTGCCTTTAGTGATGCCGGCTTTTGTCGGCGCAGCGGCGATGCAATTGATCTTTGGACGCTCAGGTGCAGTCAACCTGATCTTGATGGATCTCTTTGGCTTTAGTATCCCTGTGATGGAGGGTTTAAGCGGCATCATTTTTGTCGAAACACTACATTACTTTCCATTTATCCTGCTTAACCTCTCAGCATCGCTAGCGACAATCGACTCTTCAATGGAGGAGGCGGGTCAAAACCTCGGTGCGTCAGGTTGGCGCCTATTTCGTAAAGTGATTTTCCCATTAGCGTTACCGGGTTACATCGCCGGTGCCTCGCTAGTCTTTATCAAGGTATTCGATGACCTAGGCACACCACTCGTGCTAAACGTGACAAATATGCTTGCCCCACAGGCGTATTTGCGCGTCACGTCAATCGGTCTGGAAGACCCTATCGGCTACGTGATATGCGTCATCCTCGTGCTGTTCTCCATCGCAGCGATGGGAGGATCTTGGTGGTTTGTCAAACGTCGCGACTACGCCTTGATTTCACGGGGCGGCGCGCAAGCTCCAAAGCGGAAACTTTCTTCATGGCAAACCGTCATGGCTTATGGCTGGATTGTTGGCATACTCATGTTGGTGCTGTCCCCTCACCTAGGAATTTTATTGATGTCGCTCTTTAAGGTGTGGAGCTTCAGCATTCTTCCGGAGCAATTCACGTTTGCACACTACCTCACTATTTTTAGTGATGCAAAACAGATGATTTGGAATACGATTCTTTATTGTGGTCTAGCTGCTGTCATCGATGTCGTACTCGGCGCAGCGATTGCCTACATTGTGATTCGAACGACCATCCCAGGCCGTCAAATCTTAGATCATCTCGTGACCGTCGCGCTTGCGATGCCAGGCTTGGTGTTGGGCATTGGCTACCTTCGTACCTTTCGTGATGTCGAACTCCCCTTTGGGGCTGGAGCATTAACGGCAAGCTGGTTGATTTTTGTCTTGGCCTATTCGGTGAGACGGCTACCCTATGCACTGAGATCCTGTATGGCGGCATTGACGCAAGTACACCCCGCGCTGGAAGAGGCCGCAGAGAGCGTCGGTGCCAGCCGCTGGCGCACTATCCGTAGAATTGTTCTTCCTCTGATGATGGGAGGCCTGCTTGCTGGTTTTGTTACGAGCTTTATCACCGCCGCTGCGGAAATCTCAGAGACCATTTTGTTAACTAGCAAAGAAAGCATGGCACCTATGTCCTACGGCATCTATCTTTACTTTCAATCTATTGCTGGACGTGGTCCTGGCGCAGCACTAAGCGTTATTGCCATCACCCTAGTTGCTCTTGGCACGTATTTAAGCCATCGCATCGCTGCCGTCGCAACACCACATCAAAACGTTGGAGCCCGGACATGAAATCCGTCGCAATCGACATCCGTAACATCGCGCTTTCATTCGGCTCGACAGCAGTGCTGAAAGACATCAATCTACGTATCGAGCCAGGTGAGTTTTTCGCCCTTCTCGGTCCGTCTGGCTCCGGTAAGTCAACCCTTCTTCGCCTCATTGCCGGCTTTAACCAGCATCAGCGTGGGGAGTTATTGATCGATGGTAAAGACGTGACGGGCACCGCACCTTGGTTACGCAATGTCGGAATGGTGTTCCAAAGTTATGCGCTCTGGCCACATATGACTGTTGCACAAAACGTCGCCTTTGGACTTGAAGCGCGTAAGCTGCCCAAAGCGGAAATCCAAAGAAAGATTGGTGAAGCACTCGAACTAGTGGATCTTACTGGCTTGGCAGAGCGCCGTCCCGGACAATTGTCCGGCGGCCAGCAACAACGCGTCGCAATTGCTCGAACACTGGCGATCGAGCCACAGGTCCTGCTGCTTGATGAACCCCTGTCGAACTTAGACGCCAAACTCAGAACACAGACGCGACACGAGCTTGTGGAACTACAAAAACGCCTTGGTCTCACCACGATTTTCGTGACACACGATCAAGAGGAAGCGCTGACGACCTGTCACCGAGTTGCAGTTATGGATCAAGGGGTCATTCAGCAAGTCGGGTCACCGATGGAGCTCTTCGATTTTCCAGTGAATCGGTTCGTCGCCCAGTTCGTAGGCTCAGTCAATTTATTTGCCGGTCGTTTCCATACAGATGGGGATCATCTTCGTTTTAATTCACCCAAGCTCGGAGAGATTGTTTTGCCGAAGGGGCTCGAGCAACAGACCACTGAAATGGATCTAGCGTTCAGACCCCATGCAGTGCGATTCACTTCGGATGCGCAAAGCGACCTTGCTGGGCAGTTGGCGTTGCAGGGTGAAATACTCAGCGCCGAGTTTTTAGGTGATGCTTTCCGTTATGACGTCCGTGTGGGTGAAGCAATCGTGCGGGCGGATATTTCACACAGTCGCGGAAAATCGGCGCTGCCTACAGGCTCTGAAGTACATCTTCGTATCCCGTCCGAAGAGCTGCGCTTTGTTGCAAATTAAATGCAGATAAAAGCGGTCCAATCTTTTGCCCCTACACTGCTCTTCTTTACTGCCTCATGAAAACTCTAATTGCGTGTATCACCCTTAGTGCGTTCCTCGCAGGATGCGGCGTAACGACTCCGTCGGCTACCGGCTATCAGCCTGTCATGGCACAAGAAGGAAAGGATGTTATTTGGGTACCCACGCCCGATAGCCTTTTATTGAAGATGCTCGAAACAGCTCAAGTGACTGACAAAGATCTTGTCTACGATCTTGGTGCGGGCGACGGGAAGATTGCGATTGAAGCGGCCCGACGATATGGCGCACGGGCAGTCGGGATCGAGTTTGATCCCCAAATGGCCGAGCATGCTCGGCAAAATGCAAAAAACGCCGGCGTAGCAGACAAGGTCACGATCATTACCGGAGACATCTTCACACAGGATTTTTCGCAAGCAACCGTTGTAACCCTGTACCTACTTCCTTGGTTAAACCGAAAACTCTACCCTACGCTGATCAACATGAAGCCTGGCACACGCATTGTGTCCAATACTTTCACCATGGGTAGCTGGGTGCCCGATAAAACGTTTTATGGGGATAGCGGAACCGTTGGACACTTTTGGATTGTGCCTGCGTACGTACAGGGTTTCTGGCGTCTTGAAGATGTCCCCGGCATGGATCAAATCAGTCTTTCAATCGTACAAAAAAGCCAAGAGTTTCATGCTGACTTTACACCCCAAGGCAAACCGTTTCAGCGCATCGAAGGCAGGCTGCAGGGCACACACATAACTTTCAGCTATACAGATGCGCAAGGTATGACACAAACCTTTAAGGGCGAAGTTGTCGGTGATACCTTCACTGGCACGCTCGAAAGCGATGCGTCTGTTCGAATCACAGGTAAACGTTAAGTGTGCCTACCCGATCACTACCCCTAAATCAGATTTATTTTTTTCGCAGTCCCAGCAAAATCACTGTCGTGACGACAATACAGGCGCCTACCACCTGGATGATTGCAATCTTTTGACCCAGAATGAGCCAGGCAAGGACTAGGGCTACGATGGGCTCAACGTTCATGATGGCAGAGTTTCCAACAACTCCAAGACGCGGCAATACCGTGAACATGATCGTGAAACCAGTCCCGTATAAGACACTTAAGGCTATCAGGCCCCACCACCCTACCGCAGCCGTGGGCCATTGCATCGCATCGGTAAATTGAGCGCCGATTACTGTTAAGACGCCGACCATTGCCATGGTGGCAACCGTACGCACTCGACCGTCTAGATCTGCCGCGTTGTGTTGAATAAGCACCATGCCGAGCCCAAACGAGCAGGCTGCTGTCAAAGCAAAGGCAACACCCAAACCAATTTCCTGCCATTGCCGTTGCATGCCTAGGCCAGACGCTGCGCCAAACACATCTAGCGCTAACGCCAATCCAATCAGCATGACAGGCATCGCCTTCAGGACAAGGGGCTCGGGTCGTTCTTGATACAGCACGCGCGCCCACATCGCGATCCACAAGGGATAAGTATTAAATGCGAGTAGAGCAAGCGAGACCGGGAGTCTTGCTACGGAAGAATAAATGGTCACACTTTGAATCGTAAAAAGGATGCCAACGAGCGGCAACACTTTTTTGTGCCGAGAGGTCAGCCGAATCGACACACCCTGTACGAGGATAATCAAGCCCACCACGACCGCGGTGATGCTACTGCGCATCACCACTGCCGCCGCTACATCTGCACCATTATCAAAGGCAATTCGAGCCGCAATATGATTCGAGCCCATCAACAAGGCCACCAACAACAATGCAGCAAAGGCTGGCCCTGAGATCGCGTGTGTTTTCATGCGTGCCGCTACTTCAGAGCAACGGCAAACCCACACTGGACCGCAGGCCGCGCCATCATTGTCTCGTACCACCGCTTAACGTTTGGATATTCAGCCAGATCGACCTGGTGACGCTGATGACGCCATGCCCAGCCTAAGATCGCGAAGTCAGCGATTGATAAGTCGCCTGCGAAAAATGTATATGTTGCTAAACGCTTATCCATCACCGAGTAAAGACGGCGTGTTTCTTTACTGAAACGCTCAACACCATAACGCTTATCCTCTTCGTTGGAGAGTCCAAGAAAGTGATGTACTTGACCAGGAATTGGTCCGAACCCACTCATTTGAAACATTAACCATTCGTAGACGGGCACACGCGAAATCAAATCCTTTGGCATGAACTTACCAGTCTTCTCGGCAAGGTATAGCAGTATCGCACCGGACTCAAAGACTGTGACTGTCTTACCACCAGGGCCATCCGTGTCGATGATTGCGGGAATTTTGTTGTTTGGGCTGAACTTCAAAAAATCAGGACTGAACTGTTCATCTTTGCCGATATTGACGGTCGTCACTTGATAGGACAACTCCATTTCCTCAAGAGCAACGGAGATCTTTCGGGCATTAGGCGTGTCAAAAGCAAAAAGTTGAATGGTCATGTTATTGAATACCCGTCTTGTGAAGTGAGATCTACTGGTGTAAGGTAAAAAGCAAGAAACACAAATATATAGGAGATTAGGTCATGGGTTCGGTTTATTCATTCAATCAATGCTTTCAAAAGCGCTTTTCTGCGAAAGCCGCTACACGCGTGGCAAGCTTGGCACTCTTCACCAGCCTGAGCTTCTCAGTTGCTGGACCTAGCCTAGCTCAAACCTTTCCTGACAAACCCCTAAAGATTGTTGTGGGCTTTCCTCCTGGCGGGGGGTCAGATTTGATGGCGCGTACGGTTGCTGAACGCCTCTCTCCTTTGATCGGTCAACCTGTGATTGTTGAGAATAAACCCGGTGCAGGTTCGACGATTGCCGCATCCTTCGTCGCTAAATCTAAGCCTGACGGCTACACCATCCTATTTGGGCAAGCCGCAAACCTGGGCATTGCCCCGGCAATGATGTCCACGCTTAACTACGATCCAATTAAAGACTTTGCGCCCATTACGCGCTTGGCCGCCGCACCGTTGCTTGTCGTTGGCCCCACAACGCTTGCTGCTGCCAATATGAAAGAGGTCATAACGCTTGCCAAAGCCAACCCCAACAAACTTAGTTTCGGTTCGCCCGGCACTGGGACACTAGGGCACTTAGCCGGAGAGATGTTCGTGAGCCAAGCGAAAATCAAGGCCGTACACGTGCCCTATAAAGGTCAGTCCGCGGCCATTACTGACATCATCGGTAATCGGGTAGAACTTTACTTCAGTACCATTGCAGTGATCAGCCCACACGTTGAAAGCGGTCGAATCAAGGCGTTTGCGATTACCTCAAAAGAGCGCTCGCCCAGCTTCCCCGACGTGCCAACAGTTGCCGAGTCGGGTCTACCTGGCTATGAGGCAGAAAATTGGTATGCACTGCTCGCGCCTGCAGGCACGCCGCCCGCTATCGTAAACCGCCTCAATCTTGAGCTAAAGAAAATCCTCAGCTCGCCTGAGTTCGTCAAAGAAATTGCGAAAGAAGGTGGCCGCACAGTTGGCGACTCACCTGCAGAATTTGCAAAGTTTTTGAGCATCGATGTCCCGCTCTGGCAGAAAATCGTACGTGAAGCAGATCTTAAAACCAACTAGCTTCAGTTAGTACTCATCGGGGTACGGTCAACGACCTTACCCCATTTGACGATCTCACTAGCAATAAAGGTATTGAGTTGCTCGGGGCTGCTCGTCACGGGGGTTGCGCCCTCACGCTCAAAACGCTGGATCAAATCCGGTGACTTCATTGCCTGAGCAATCGCAGCATTTAACCTTTCAACGACGGCTGGTGGTGTGCCCTTGGGTGCAAGTAACGCATTCCAAGTGTTGATCTCGTAGTCTGACAACTTCGCAGCCTCTGCTATGGTTGGAGTCTGTGGAATTTCCTTGGATCGCGCTGCTGTCGTGACCGCAAGTACATTCAACTTACCTGCCTGTACATGGGGCAGCACTCCAGGCAAGGTGGCAAATGTTAACTGGGTGTCACCGGCCATGACTGATGTATTCGCTAAGGCGCCACCTTTGAAAGGAATGTGCACAATATCAAGCTTCATTGCGTCGTTAAACATGGCAGCGGCAAGATGTCCGGGAGAGCCATTACCGCTTGAGGCGTAATTCAACTTGCCCGGATTCTTACGGGCATACTCAACGAACTCAGCGAGCGTTTTGACGGGCAACTTAACACTCGTTACTAAAGCCAAGGGTATTGAAGCAACTAATGAAATTGGCGCAAAATCCTTCAGGGGATCGAAGGTGAGCTTACCTTTATACAAAGCAGGGTTAATGCCATGGCTCGCGACAGTCGCCATATAGAGCGTATAGCCATCTGGCTTCGACTGTGCCACATACGCCGCGCCAATATTGCTTGCTGCGCCAGGCTTGTTGTCCACAATAATAGTTTGCCCGAGGATTTTGCCCATTTGCTCACCGAGTGAACGAGCCAAAATATCTGTCGTTCCACCTGCCGCATAACCGACGACGATCCGAATCGGCTGGTTGGGATAGTTCTGTTGCGCTTGCACCCCAACTGTTATGCTCATCAGAGTAAGTGCAGCCACACCGCGTAGCACCATGGCAGGCAAAAGCTTATTCAATGTACGTTTCATTTTGATTAACCAACTCTCAAGTAAATTAATGATCTCTAACTACAATGCTCTCGTCAGCGACAAGCACCTTTAGACTCTGGCTCAATAATCCCCCATTTAATTTCAATTGGGTTTTTATCTCTAAATCGATTCCAATACATATTGATCGATCCCGTTTTTGTCGCTTGTTCCAAGAAACTCTTCACATCACGGTTGAAAGGTCGGGACTCCTGGGCCGCATCAATCACAATCAGCGCGCCACACTTTTTAATCAGCGCGGGAGTCACGGCAGGACCTTGATGATAAAGCCCGTATGGCATCACTAGCGGCTGATCCTTCGACATCACTGAGGTCACACCAGCCACCCAGGTTTCCCCGATCACGACTTTTAATGGTCCGCGTGCCTTAGCGTCCCACACCTCATCGAGCAAAGCACCCTGCTGTTGGGCAGGGTAATTCGCCCGTGCAACGCGTCCAGTCAAATCAACCACTAAACCGTAGTACAAGCCAACCGATACGGCAATTAAAATATTTAGGAATAGCCCAACACCCACCACACGACGCAGTGCTAAAGACGTATCGACTCGCGGCACATAACGTAGCGCCCACAAGCCAAGTACAACAAAATACGCTGTCGCCCAATTGGCGTTGAGATCGATCCATATCGCACCTAGTACGCACGTCACCAGCATAGGGCCGTAAGCAGTAAACGAAACGTAGCGTGCTTCGGTGGTTGTATTAGCTGCACCCTTCCATGACTGTGCCGGCGCTCCGTCACGCTTAAATTGCAACTGAATGACGACAAGCGCAATGAGCAAAGGGGCAAGCTTTCCTACCTGGCTACCCAAGAACTTAAACACCTCGGCCAAGTGATTGACTTGCCCACCAACTTGTCGCTGCATGTAACGCAACGTCGGAGCATCCTCACGAATCAGCCACTCGATATGTGGGATCATCGCAAGCGCGCCCGCAATCATTGCAATGCCAATACCCATCATGGCACGCCGATTATGCATTCTAGAATCCAACAAGATCCAGATTCCCATCACAGCAAACCAAATACCCACGGCATACTTAGTGAGCAAGCAAATCGCCCCTGCAATGCCCAAGAGTGCCCACCGCCACCAGTTCTGATTACGAACTGCCAACAAGACCACCCACAAAAATAGTGCGGTTGGAAACAACTGCATTAAATTTGAGCTGACTTGCAAACCATTCACGTTGTGATAAATCACGAGGCTCGTCAGAACAACGGCCATCAGTGCTCGAGCCGGAGTCGCAATCAGGAGTGCAATGCGCCACACCACAATAAGCATCAAAGCGACGTTAACGACACCCGCTAGATAAGTCACCCAAACCGCGCGACCAAACACCACAACAAATAGATGTACCCACCACGTGCCAATCGGTCCAAACTTTGGATAGCCCCAGTCAAAATGCTGCAGCCAGAATAGTTCCTCAATACTGTCTTTATGCGGAGCCGTATGACTCACTGTCGCAATAAAGAACCAGAACACCGCATGAAAAGCAATGTACGCAAGAGTTACCCTGCGCAATTGCTGTGCATCGTTTACATCGAGCTGACTGAGGAACTTTTTTATTGATCCAATAGGATTAAAAACTGACACGCTCTTAGCCCGCCTTTAAACCCGATTTCTGAATAATATTTTTATACATCTCGACATCTTTAGTGATTTTCTTAGCAAACTCTGAAGGTGACAATCCGACTTCAAGCATACCTTGTTGCTTGAGCTTTTCTGCGATGCCCTCGGACTTCATCAGTTTTTGAATATCCTGATACAGCTTTTCTACCAATACAGGTGGCATATTCGCTGGCCCTAAGAATCCAAGCCAAGTAGAGATATCAAAACCCGCATAGCCCGATTCGATCATCGTTGGCGTATTAATAAAAGCTCGCTTGCTAGTGGTTAACGCAAGCGCACGAACCTTGTCTGCATTGATATAAGCGATCACTGAAGGCAACGTAGCGAAGGTCATTTGAACATGACCTGCCAGCAAATCAGCAATCACTGCACCACCACCCTTATAGGGAATATGCGTTATCTCAACACGCGCTGATTGCTTGAATAACTCTGCCGCCAAGTGTCCGCCCGTACCGTTCCCCGGGGACGCATAACTGATCTTTGTTGTGTTACTGCGTATCAGCGCCTCGAGCTCTTTCGCTGTACTTGCCTTTACGCTCGGGTGAACCACCAGCACATTCGGCAATTCAGCAGCCAGCGTGATCGGCGTGAAGTCCTTTTCTACATTAAACGGGAGCTTATTCGACATCCCCGGACTAATCACAAAGGCGCTACTCGTCAATAGCATGGTGTAACCATCAGGCTCTGAGCGCGCCACCACCTCTGCACCAATATTTCCACTCGCGCCAGCGCGGTTCTCAACAACGACCGGTTGTCCCCACATGTCAGCGAGGCTAGCACTCAGCGTGCGCGCGAGCATATCGGCCCCACCACCAGGCGCAAAGGGCACAATGATCTTCACGGGCTTTTCGGGAAATTTTTGGGCGCATACTGCAAAACTAGCTACCGCAAGACCAATTGAAACCAATATGCTGCTTACGCGTTGAAGTAGTTTCATTATTCACTCCCTCCTGAGTATTGCACCGAGATCTCCTGCGTTAGCCAGATGACCAACGCGCCAGCACTGCTCCAACACTAGTTGACTTTTTTCTTTCGAAAATTTTTCAGCAGTTAAATCTAAAAATTTAAAGTTGATATCCGCATCACTCATCGGCTTCTGTAAGCTGCCTAAGGCATGCTCAACATGCTGAGTGAGTACCATGCCATCACTAAAGGTAATTGACAGGAACGCCTCATCCACCGCGACTGCCTTATCGTCCTCTGCCGTTACTTTCGGACGCAATGCGACAACGTCGGCCCTATTTACGACTGTATCCGTATAGTGTTTTGATGTACTAAATCCATCAATAAGCACCACTGCAGCTGAATGATAAACGCTGAACTTACCCTCGAGACCCGTACGAGGTTCGGTCTTGCCTGTTAGCTCAAGCACCAAGGGGTTCACACGCAAATGAACCTTTTCTATCGATACCGTGCGAGCACTCAGTTTTTTATGTAATGAAATACAGCCATCGATCACGGGATGAATGACTAAGCCACAAGCATACGGTTTGAACGCATTATCCATTACGATCCATCGGGTGCCTAAGTCAAACAAACTGTCAGATAAGTGTGGATTAACCGACATGACGTGCGCAAACCCTCTCGGGGCTTCGAGCACGCGCTCTGAACTGGTAAATCCCTGCTTAGCCATCAAGGCAGCGCCAAGGCCACTCTGTGCAGCACGACCTGGGTGCAAGCTTTTGCACATCGTGCCAAAGACTTCTCGCAAGCCAGCCGCTTGGGTCGCGGCGATTCCGTAGGCCCACGCCATCTGTTGGGCATTTAGTTTCAACGCATAGCCAACCGCTGTTGCAGCACCGAAACCACCCACTGTACCGGTCACATGCCAACCAATGTCATAGTGCGCCGGGCATACACCGAGGGCGATTCGACACTCGACTTCAATACCCAAGGCGATGGCAGTCACAAAGGTGTCACCATCAATGGGCACGAACTCAGAGAGCGCAAGTAGTGCAGAAAAGACAGGACCACTTGGATGCACTAAAGTTGCATGATGGGTATCATCAAAATCCAAAACATGCGAGCTGATACCATTGAACAAGGCCGCGTGTAGCGCATCAACACGCTCTGCCCGACCCAATACAGAGGCATGACCTGAGCCCAAAAATGGTTTGAATGCGTCCATAGCCTTTACTAACGCTGGGTGTGTCGAACCCCCTACGGCACAACCGGCCCAGTTCACCAAACTTCTCGCAACCTGATGTCTTACCTCAGACGGTAACTTACCTTGCTCGAAACTAGCAACAAATTCTGCTAGCTCCTGGGTAACTCCAAGCATCGACGAACGATCCATTATTTCTGCTTCCAATCTCTAAGTGTAAGAAACACCTAGGCCTGTATTGATTTGGTCTTAAAATGTCGCATCGTTTGCGTGACGAGCACAATAATAAATCCGCTAAACCCCACTACATCGGCCCAATTATCAGGATAGGCAAGAGCCACACCTGCAACGACCATCACGATCCGCTCGAACATGTGCGTCTTCTCGATAAACCAACCCTGCAGCCCACCCGCCAAACATACGATACCAACTGCTGCGGTGAACGATATCCAAGCAATTTGCCACCAATCGGCGTTCGCAAGCGCCTTGGTTGAACCCATCAACAACAAACTGGTACCGGAGTCACCAAGCACGAACATAAAGGGCACCAAAATCGCTGGTGCGACATACTTCCAGGTTTGCAGCGTGGTTTTGTATGGATCGCCCTTACAAATCGCCGCGGCAGCGAATGGCGAGAGTGCTGTTGGAGGAGAGACTTCGGACAGCACCGCGTAATAAAAGATAAACATATGCGCGGCGAACGCAGGTACACCCAGATTGATCAGCGCTGGCGCTGCAATAACGGCACAAATAATGTAGGAGGCCGTGACGGGCACTGCCAAGCCGACGACCCAAACCACCAAGGCAGTAAAAATCGCAGTCAACAACAAAGAGCCTCCTGCATACTCAATGACGATCGAGCTGAACTTAAGCCCCAGTCCCGTCAAGGTTACAGTACCCACAATTAATCCTGCGCCTGCACACGTTACGGCAATAGCTAGCACACCCGTTGAGCCGGAGGCCAGTGCTTTCACTAGATTAGACTCATAGAGACCTTTGAGGAAAGGCTGTCGGCCGCGTAGCAAATCGTATGAAATGATCGCAGTGTCACGACGGAGCATACTGGTAAAGATTGAGACAACCGTCGCCCAAAACACAGACATGATTGGTGAAAAACCCATCATCATAAAAACAATAATCGAGACCAACGAGAAGAAGTGGAACCAGTATTTTTTGGTCAAGCTCCATGCACTTTCAACAGATTCAAAATGTATGTTCTTCATGCCGTACTTGCGTACATCAATCTCAACCATGACGAACAAACCAAGATAGAAAAGGATGGTTGGTATACAAGCCATCAATAAAACGTCGAGATAGGATATTTTTAAAAAATCAGCAATGAGGAAAGCCGCAGCGCCTAGGACTGGCGGAGAAATAATCGCACCCAAGCCACCGGCAGCGAGTAAGCCACCTGCGGCATTGCGCTCGTAACCAACCTTCTCTAGCATTGGGGCTGCAACTGAACCGACCGTAACCGTTGTCGCCACGCCCGAGCCCGATGGCCCGCCCATCAAGAAGGAAGACAGCACAATCGTGCGGCCAACGCCTGAGGATTTACCGCCCATCGCGGCAAAAGAGAAATCGATAAAAAATTTGCCGGCTCCGGTGAACTGCAAAAAGGCACCAAAAATCGTAAACAAGATAATCAATGTTGCCGACACATCAATTGCTGTGCCATAGATACCTTCGAGGGTCATATACATAAAGCCGACAAAGCGACCAATGTCATAACCTTTGTGTGTCCAGGGTGCGGGCAAATAGTTACCAAGCAACGCATACAGAATGAAGCAACCCGTCACCACCACCAGAATCATCCCATTCGTGCGGCGCAATCCTTCGAGTATCAAACCAATCAACACAACGCCCACAGCAATATCTAGAGGTAGTGGATCGGTATTACGATCGGTCAGATCGTCACCTCCAAGCAAAATATAGAAAACGATCCCAATAGACACTAAGGCAGCAATAACATCCCACCACATCAGTCGATTTTTCAGTCTAGCCGCCATCGGGAAGCTTAAGAACACCAAAAACAGCACAATCCCTACATGGACGGTTCGCAGAACCTGCGTCGTTACAATCGAATAAGCGGAATAAAGATGGAACAGAGACATACCGACTGCACACAACGTCAAAAACACAGCGAGTGGGCCACGATAGTCATTTGCATCCCCCTCCTCCTGCCTGATAAATGCATCAAGCTTTTCCTGGGTTTCTCGATCAATTGCGTTTTGACTCATGGTTCTGCCTGCATGAATTGAATATTAAATAAAGCAACAACGCACCCTCAGTTACGAAAGGTGCGTTGTCAGGACAATAGTCTTAAGCTTTACTCTACGCTTTGACCCTTCTCTTTGAAATACTTCAACGCGCCAGGATGAAAGGGCAACGGAGTTGCGGCAGATTTTTGATTAGCAAGTTTTACGCTCCCGTACTCGCTATGGGTGCGCATTAGCTCCTGCATATTGTCGAACACTGCCTTGGTGATTTTGTACGCTTCATCATCTGGCATTTTCCCGTTCACGACCAGAATATTCGATACCGATGCATTGGTATTGTCAGCGGCCATTCCGGAGTATGTTGCCTTGGGAATCGTATCCTTGAAATACAAATTCCCATATTTCTTGTTCATCGCGTCAACCGCATCAGCATGGTTGATCATGACAATCTTGGTGCCAGGAGTATTTGCCAAGTCTGTTACCGCCGCCGTTGGTAAGCCGCCGACCCAAAAGAATGCATCGATCTTACGATCTTTGATCGCGTTTACTGATTCAGCCACACCGAGGCGTTCGCGCTTAACGTCCTTGTCTTTATCCAGACCAGCAGCCTCGAGTAAACGGAATGCCATCACCTCGGTTGCGCTGCCTGGACTGCCGGTGCTGACGCGCTTACCTTTCAAATCTTTCATAGACTTGATGCCAGTTGAGTCAACAGTCACTACATGCATACGATTGGGGTAAAGAACCAAAAGTGTTTTCACATCCACCTTACGACCAGCGAACTTGTCTTTGCCATCCTGGGCATCTTTGGCGGCATCAGCCATTGAAAATGCCAGATAAGGCTTGCCAGAGCCAATAAGCTTCAAGTTATCAACCGAACCACCCGTCACTTCAGCCGTTGCGGACATGCCAGGAACTTTCTTGGTCAGCACCGAAGCCAGACCACCACCCATTGGGTAATAAACCCCACCAGTTCCTCCAGTAGCAATTGAGAAATTCTGAGCCTGCGCGCCACCAGCCACGATTGCCAGCGCTAAACCAAACAGTTTTAGTAGTTTCATCGTCCTCTCCAAATAATCCAAGTGTTGCTTCCGTCGCTCAAGCGACGGTCAGCCTTTGTTTGCCATGCCTAGACGCTCAATAGTAGCCTTTTCAGCGAAAAAACTGTCACGAGCGAATTTGGTGTACTGCTCAGTATTCATTACGATCGTTGGCCAGCGCGAAGTCCGCTTGCCACATACAGTCTCGTTAAGCTATATAAGAATTATTTTGTATTGTTGTGCTGATCTTACGGCGGCGCCCCAGAGGGTGCAATGGGCAATTGCCCTGACCTCATTTTTCAGAGTTTTTAATGATCTCCGCAGCAGTAGCGTCTGAGATGCGCGGCATATCGAATAAATCAGTCGTGCGGGCGTACCACCCAGTCCCATGCATACGTCCAATTAAACGAGCCGCAACGGGATCGACACGGAGCTTTTGCATGTCAATCAGATCGTCTCGGATATGCAGATAGAGCACCTCACCAATCACAACGTTGCGACCGATTCCTATCTCGACGTTCACGATCCGCCTGCACTCAAAAGAGATAGGTGCCTGCTCGATATAGGGCGCTCGGATCTTGACGCTTTTCCCGTGGGTAAAGCCGGCCATCTTAAATTCGTCAATCTCAGGCGGAAAGCTCACCGCCGTCAAGTTCATCGCCTGTGCAATATCCTCACTCACCAGATTCACCACAAACTCTCCCGTGTCGCGAATATTTTGAGCCGTGTCTTTCATGACACCCGGTGCCAGACAATTGACCCCAACAGCCACAGCGGGGGGGACATCACAAATCGCATTAAAAAAACTATAAGGCGCTGCGTTCACAATCCCATCACGACTAATCGTGCTCATTAATGCGATGGGACGAGGTACAACACAGCCCACCAGTAACTTGTACTTTTCTTGGTCGGACAGATTGGCGAAGTCGATTTGCATAGGGTGCATTCAAGAGGGTTGCTCTCTGGAATTCCTTCTTTGGGTGCTCTATTTGGAGGGGTTCTCGAATTGCGCTATTCTACTTGCCACATTGACGGCAATCGACCGTCGCGTCTTTCACACGCACATCTAACGAATACTTAATTCTGGTGAATCGCCTCCTCGTTGCCTTGTCGGCAATGTTCTTTCAGCAAACGTTTGTGGCGCTAGGCCGTGCCTTGCCGGCAGTAATTGCGCCGGCAATGATCGCAGACCTTATGCTCGATTCAGCCTGGATTGGGGTCTATTTCTCAATCGTGGCAGCGGCCGCACTGTTGACGCAACTTGGCTGTGGCAACTTCATTGTTCGCTATGGTGCCATGCGCATGAGCCAAGCCGCGCTTGTCCTGCTCGCGATCGGAACCGCCTTTGCAGCAATTGGCACACCTTTCTTCTTAGTGCTTTCAGCCTTGCTCGCTGGTGGAGGAGCCTCTGTGTCGACACCAGCCAGCTCTCACTTACTCGGACGTTGCTCTCCCCCAAAGTACATGCCATTGATTTTTTCAATCAAACAGACTGCCGTACCCGCCGGCCTGTTAATCGCTGGATTTGTTGGACCCTCACTGACAGAATGGTCTAACTGGCGCCACACGATGTTGATCAGCGCACTGAGTTGCGTCATCTTTTCACTCATGCTGCAGCCGCTTGTGAAGCATTTTGACGATGATCGCATCGCAACGCGTAAATTTCATTTCTCAGATTTTGGGACCACACTGCGTTCCGTTCTTGGAACGCGTGACCTACGTAACTTAGCTTTCTCTTGCTTTGCCTTCAATGCGGTACAAACGATTTTCACAATCTATTTCGTCGTGTATCTCACCACAATCGGCTACACCATGGTTGCAGCAGGCTTTCTGTTCTCTCTTGTTGTCGTCATTGCCGTACCTGGCCGTATTGTTTGGGGCTTACTTGGTAGTGGTTATATCCAACCCCGAATTATGATGGCCACACTCGCGCTTGGCATGGTCATCAGCATGGTACTGCTAGGGCTTAGCAGTGAGGGCTGGCCGACGGTTGTGATCGGAATTATTGCAACCGTCATTAGCGCAACAGCCTTGTCTTGGCATGGCGTATTACTCGCCGAAGCAGCGCGTGCAGCGCCCGAAGGCTCGCGTGGTGGTGTAACGGGCGGGGTGCTTTCTTTTGGACAGATTGGTGCGCTGACCGCGCCAATAATCTTTGCCTTTCTGCTCGGCATTTCCAATAGTTATGGCTTGGGTTTTATTGCTTGCTCAATTCCCGCACTACTGGTGGCGCTGGTGCTACTACGTCAACGTCAAGGCTCTACGCTCGGTAAGTGAGTACTCGACGCGGGCCAGTGCAAAACAATCGATGAATCGACCGCTAATGCGTCTTGGTTCTTGTCGGGGTAATGTAATTGCCCAAGCAGATCTCGAATCAAATTTAGTCTTGCATGCTTCTTATTGTCGCTACGTACAACTGCCCACGGTGCATCACAGTGATGAGTACGACGGAGCATCTCATCGCGCGCCTCGCTATACGCCACCCACTTCTTTTGCGCTTGCTGATCGATTGGACTAATCTTCCACTGTGTAAGCGGATCTTTCTCACGATCAAGTAGTCGCTGCGCCTGCTCATCCTTCGATATATCAAGATAATATTTGAAGAGACGAACACCGGAACGAACCAATACTGACTCGAAATCGTTGACCGTAGTCATGAATTGGTCGTACTGCTTCTCTGAGCAAAAACCCATGACTTTCTCAACGCCCGCACGGTTATACCAACTACGGTTGAAGAGAATGAATTCACCGCGACCAGGTAGGTGAGCAACATAGCGTTGAAAATACCATTCGCCAACTTCGCGCTCGGTTGGCTTGCCTAAAGCCACCACGCGCGTCTCTCTTGGACTTAAGTGCTCGACAATACTTTTGATGGTGCCGTCCTTACCCGCTGCGTCTCGCCCCTCCAGAATGACAAGAATCTGATCCCCGCTTTGTATGAAGTGTTTCTGTAACTTAACTAACTCCACCTGCAAATCATAGAGCTGGTCTTGGTACTCGTCTTTTGTCATGTCTGCTCCCTAGCTTCGTCGCAATCAAAGGGCGACGTGGTACCCGTTAACTTTTGACTCGGTCATCTGCGGTAATTAAGCCATAGGAGGCAACACTCGTTTCATATGCAGCTTTGCGCCAAGGTTCGCGCATGGCCTCGTCATACCACTGACGCATAGCGGGCAGCGCAAGGATATGGTTTACATAGGCTTGAGCGGGAGCCGCCAACGACAAACCATAACTCTGAATACGAAACACGACTGGCGCAAAAAATGCGTCGACAATGGTGTATGTTCGACCGGCAAGATAAGGGCCACCAAAACGCTGTAAGCCCTCGCACCACAAAGCGCTAAGTCGCTCGACATCGGCGCGCAACGTATCGTCAATCTTGTTAAGGATGACACGAACGCCGCAGTTCATCTGACATTGCGTACGCAACGTTTGAAAACTAGAGTGCATCTCGGCTGCAGCACTACGTGCCCAGGCACGCGCAACACGCTCTGCGGGCCAACAGCCTGGCGTATTCTCGGCTAAATATTCACAAATTGCGAGCGAGTCCCAGACAAGCGTACCGCCATCATCCAGACAAGGCACCTTGCCAGTCGGTGAAAACTTGATGAATGGCGACACATCTCCGTGATCTGAAAAAGGAGTGATGATCTCTTCAAATGCGATGCCTTTCTCTCGCATTAATATCCACGGACGCAAGGACCAAGAAGAATAGTTCTTGTTTGCTATGTACAGTTTCATCTGTCACTCACTCAAAGGGTTGAAAGGTTCAGGTAAAAAACTTTCTTCGAACACTGTTAGGATTTCCGTTTAAGCGTTGACGCGCCACAGGCTCTGGCGTTCCACACGCAAGCAGCTCTCCATCGCCAGGCTGAAGCAACAAACGATTATCTTGCACCGCCACTCGTCCTCGGCTGATCACGGTCGTTGGCCAACCCGTGATGGTTCTGCCCTCGTAAGGCGTATAGCCTGCCTTGTCATGTAAGAGCTCCGCTCGTACGAATCGCTTCACCGTGGGATCCCAAAGGGCCAGATCCGCGTCACTTCCGACCGCAATGGCACCTTTGCGCGGAAACAGTCCATATGTGCGAGCGTGATTCGTCGAGCACAAGGCAACGAAGCGCTCAATCGGCATGCGACCTGTTAACACACCCTCCGAAAATAGTAGCGCCATCCTGAGCTCAATACCCGGCAAACCATTCGCCATCTCGGTAAAAATAGTTTGCTCCCCACGCGGGATCTTGCCAGTCTCGTCAAACTTATACGGTGCGTGGTCAGACGAGTACAGCTGAAGCGTTCCGTCTAACAAACTGTCCCACACCGCTTTTTGGGAGATCGGATCACGAGGTGGCGGACTACAACAATATTTTGCGCCCTCTACTCCGGGCAAGTCGAGATCCTCAGCGGTCAGAAAAAGGTACTGCGGGCAGCTCTCGGCCAAGATATTGAGACCTAAGGCTTGTGCACCATGAATGATTCTTAACGGCTCAATACCCGATACATGCACAATCAAAATAGGCACATCCATCAGCGCGGCCAAACTCACTGCGCGATTAGTAGCTTCTGCCTCAGCGATTGGATCATGCGATACACCATGAAATTTTGGCGAGGTATGACCAAAGCTCAGTAATTTGCGGGTCAACCAACGAATCATGTCATCGTTTTCAGCATGAATCATCACCAACGCGCCCTCGGCATCCGCTAACTCAAGGATATCCAGAATTTGTTCGTCTGTGAGTTTTAAGACTTCATAAGTCATGAATACTTTAAACGAGGTAATTCCGCTGCGAATAGCTGCAGGCAAATGGTTGCTAAGCGTGTCGGGGTTGGGGTCCGTAACAATCAAATGCAGTGCGTAATCAATGACTGCCCGCTGCGTTGCCAACGCCTTGTAGTCAGCGATCACAGTCGGCAAGTGATCTTTACGGTGCTGGACAGCAAAAGGAATAATTGTTGTCGTGCCACCGAATACCGCGGCGGTTGTCGCGCTTAGAAAATCGTCTGCCACGCGCATACCCATTGGCGAACGTTCATCTACATGGCAATGGCTATCAATACCACCTGGCAAAACCCATAAGCCTTGCGCGTCGATATCGGAACTCGCTGCGGGTAACCGCTCTGCGATGGCGACAATCTTCCCATCTTTAATGCCGATGTCCGCGTAATAGGTTGTATTGGCATCGGATATGCGTCCATTGCGTACCGTCAAGTCAAATTCGTTCATGATCAGTCTGGGATAGAAGGTGGTTTTGTAGTCTATATTATGCCGGTACTCACTCGGCATTCCACACAGATCGAGACCATTTTGATAGATATCAACCGATACTCTACGATTGGAGATGCTTTTTTTGAAGCCGCACGAAGCTACGCATCAAGCGCGCTGCTTGCGGTGCCGAAAAACCCTTCTCGGTTGTATCTTCCTGACGGACTTGAACTCACCTATGCGCAAGCTGCAGAACAGGTTCAATACCTGGCATCCATATATGCACAAGCAGGTTACGGTGTTGGACACCGAATAGGCTTAAGTCTAGAAAATCAACCCGAACATATTTTGCACAAGCTTGCCCTCAATAGCTTGGGTGTTTGCTGCGTTCCGTTAAATCCGGACTATCGGTCTCAAGAGCTAGCCTACGTTATTGCTCACTCACGCGTCGACGCGATCATTGCTCTTCGTGCTCATCGTGAAAATATGCTTTCAGCTATTGCTCTGAATCCAGTCCAGCCGGCGATCGTATGCGTAGATGCGTTTGCATCCGATCTGTCTCCACCCAAAAACCCGAAAGGGAGAGTGCTCCCGAGTAGCGACACGCCTGCCAGCATTCTGTATACCTCTGGCACAACCGGAAGGCCTAAGGGCTGCGTACTGTCCCATCGATATGAGTTAGCCGCCGGGGCTTGGTACGCAAAAATCGGTGGGCTCGTCGATATTCGAGAAAATCAGGAGCGCCTATTCAACCCACTTCCGCTTTACCACGTCAACGCTTCAGTACTCTCCTTCTATTGCATGCTGTTAACCGGCAACTGCCAAATTCAAACAGATCGCTTTCAGCCAACACGTTGGTGGGAAGAAGTTGTGACAAGTCGGGCCACGATCGTTCACTATTTGGGCGTCATTGTTCCTATGCTGTTGAATCAGCCCACCGCTCCCAAAGAAAAACAGCATCACATTCGCTTTGGCTTTGGCGCTGGGGTCGAGCCGACCTTGCATCAGACCTTTGAGGATCGCTTTGGTTTTCCGCTGGTTGAAATTTGGGGCATGACGGAAATGGTTCGTACACTAGCCGTTAGCTCGGCGCCTCGACAAGTGGGATCTCGTGCCTTCGGTAAACAAACACCAGGGCTTGATGTACGTGTGACAGATCGCAATGACCAAGATGTTCCGGACAATAGTCCAGGCGAAATGCTCATTCGTTATTCTGAGCATGAACCTAGAAAAGATTTTTTTAGTGGCTATCTCGATGATCCACAAACCACCGAAACGGCTTGGCGCGGTGGGTGGTTTCATACAGGAGACATTGTCACGCGCGATGCCGACGGAATGCTGCACTTTGTGGATCGCGACAAGCACCTCATCCGACGCTCTGGCGAGAACATTTCAGCGGCGGAAGTCGAAGCTACTCTGCAGACACACCCACTAGTGAAGACTGTCGCGATCCTTGCAGTGCCGGACGAGGTGAGAGAACAAGAAGTGCTCGCCTGCGTGAGTCTCAACGCACATACCTCTACAAGCGTTTCGGACTTAAGTGTCTTAGAACGCCAACAAATTGCAACGAGCCTCTTTGACCACTGTTATGAGCGACTAGCTTATTACAAAGCACCGGGTTGGCTCTTGCTCGTTGATAGTATCCCCACAACAGGTACGCAGAAGATTCAAAAGCACATGATTTTTGCAGATGCGATCGACCCGAGAACCCTCACGGAGATCTGCGACCTAAGGGCACTTAAGAAAAGAGTGCGCAACACAAGCGGAACTTAGCGGATTTAAATTTGCCTACAAGCCGACGAGCTTGGGGTATTAACCTATGTGCCCTCGTCCTCGTTAGCTTTAATCTGAATCTTAATGTTAAAAGTTTTAACAATATTCTCAGAGGAAAAATAATGACAGAGGCGAGCCGCGCGGACAATTACCGAGGAGTGTTTGATACACGATTGGGGTTTGGTGAAAAACCTGCCGTCATCGTGATCGACTTTGTAAAGGCGTACACCACACAGGGAGCACCCTTTTTTGGTCAAGGTGTTGTCGATGCGGTCGATCACTCGATTCCCTTGTTGGCCGCCGCGCGCCGGGCGGGCGCACCCATCATCTATACGCAAGTGGTCTATCACCCCTCTGGCTTAGATGGTGGACTATTTTTTAAGAAAGTACCTTCGCTCAAGCTGTTTATCCAAGGCGCACCGCTCGGCGCTATCGATGAGCGCATCACGCCACTGCCAGCAGACTTTATTGTCACCAAACAATACCCAAGTAGTTTTTTTGGTACCTCGCTTGGCTCAACACTCAAGACCTTAGGCATCGATACAACGGTGCTTATTGGGTGTTCAACCAGCGGATGTGTGCGGGCAACTGCCGTCGATGCGATACAGCACGGCTATCGTGTGATTGTGCCAAGGGAATGCTGTGGTGATCGTCATGACGCTCCTCACGACGCCGCATTGTTTGACATTAACGCAAAGTACGGTGATGTCATGCCTAAAGCCGAAGTCATTTCCTGGCTTGATCAGCTTTCCAAACGGTCAAATGGATAAGGCTGCACTCACCATCCGTCGTGATTGGGCACGTGTAGAAGTGACTGAGATACCTGCTTTGATGCAAGCATCAAGCAGTCAAGTCAGTGATGTCACCGCTGGGGCTGCCATACTCGATCTAGCTCTGCGTCGTATGGCAGGCCCAGAGCGTATGGCCGGGCTCGCGCTACCCATCATGACCTCTGTCGATGACAATTTAGCGCCTTATGCGGCGCTTAGCGTCATCAAGCCAGGCGATCTTGTGATCGTGACCTGTACCGGCAATGGGAAGTGCGCCTTGCTGGGAGATCACATCATTGGTCTCTACAAAAATGCAGGAGCCGCCGGGGTATTGGTGAACGGTTTTGTTCGAGACCTAGACGGTCTCAAGAAACTTAATTTGCCGGTTTTTGCCCTTGGGACCTCTGCGCGCGCACCCAGCAAACGTGGTCCGGGTACGGTGGGCGTCTCGATTGCGATTTCAAGCACGACTATTCAAGCGGGTGATTTTATTGTGATCGATGAGGATGGTGCCGCGACGATACCGAGCACAAATATCCACACCCTAGAGCCAAAGCTCGAGGCACTCTTTGCGCAAGATCGCTTGATACAAGATCGTGTGGCGTCAGGCGCAACCAAGCCTCCAAACTTTGAAAGTCTATTGAGTCAAGCCGGCGTGCATTGGATGACATGAAAAAGAAAGTATCTCCTCCCTCCAAGGAGTTATGGAAAATTACGCTAGCTGAAGCGTCCGCTCGCCTTCAAGCCGCCAGCTTGTCTCCTGTCGAATTACTTGAGGCTTATCTTGAGCGCATCGCTGAGGTAGACAGCAAGATTCACTCTTACATTTATGTTGCGGCCGAACCAGCACGCAAAGCGGCAAAACGTGCCGAAAGTGAACTGCGAAGTGGAATTTGGAAAGGCCCTCTTCATGGCATTCCTTTTGCAGTAAAAGACAATTACGACGTCGCCGGAATGCCTGCTACGGCCGGCTCTCGGCTGCGCTTAGCGCACACACCGGAGGTTGATGCGCCGCTTGTCGCTGACCTTAAAGCCGCAGGCGCAGTGTTGATAGGTAAGTTATCAACGTGGGAGTTTGGAACAGGTAACGGGGGCGAATACTTCGATCTACCTTTTCCGCCGGCACGCAACCCCTGGGACGTAGAGAGGTTTACCGGCGGCTCGTCGACAGGCGCAGGCGCAGCAGTGGCCGCAGGCACAACCCTTTTCGCGCTAGGCTCCGACACAACCGGCTCGGTGCGACTGCCCGCAGCCGCCTGCGGTGCAGTGGGAATGATCACCACGCCAGGACGTCTCTCGACTCAGGGAATTCTTCCGAACTGTTGGTCTCTTGATACGCCCGGCCCCTTTGCCTGGACAGTACAAGACTGTGCGATGATTCTTGATACCTTGCTGGGGCCACCCGCAGCAAACGCTTTGCCTCAACGCTCCTTCTCACGCAGCGTAGGGTTGCCGATTTCAGGTCTGCGGATTGCCGTTGTTGCCGATCCAGGACCCGGCTTTCCGCAAGCAGACCGACCGCTGCAAAACGGGCTCGACCAAGCACTAGAGGTTCTTGAAAAGCTCGGTGCGCGCCTCACGCACGTCAAACTTCCTATTCCGGCGGCAGAATGCTTTGCAGCATCCCGAATGATCGGGCCTGCAGAAAGTGCCGCGATCCATGAGGATGAACTCAAACATCATGCTGATCAGATGGGGTTTGCCTTACGAGATAAGCTCTTGGCCGGCTCGCTTGTCCGAGCAGTTGACTATCTGGCTGCCCAGCGCTTGAGACGAGCAATCGCTACGAGTCTCGACACGCTGCTGCGCGGCTACGACGCCTTAGTAACCTTTGGCACCTTACATTTACCGCCAAGACTAGGTGTCGAACCCGAGATGACGGCCTTCACTGTCGAGACGATGCTGACCCCTTTTAATCTCTCGGGACACCCAGCCTTAGTGCAATGCAATGGCTTCGCAAAAGGCTTGCCTCTAAATTGGCAAATCATTGGAAACCGCGGCGACGAAGCGACGGTTCTGCAAATCGCAGGCGCCTATGAAGCTGCGACTCCATGGCGCAATAGGAGACCAACGTTATGAGTAAAAAACGTCCAACTAAAACACTATCTGGGCAACAACAAAATGAGCTTCTCTCTTTTGCAACGCTGCACGGGCTGTCTGAACTAAACCCTGTGTATTTAAAGCGTATGCAGGAATTGGCTGCGCCCGTGGCCCTGTTTGGTCAGCAAGTTAGGCGCCTATCAAACAAAGAGGATGGCCCTGCGCCCGTCTTTGTTGTGATGACTCGCACCTAGGACGCATGAGCGAAAAATGAAAAAACTCATCATTGAAGTGCGCGTGAACGAATACGCGATGCGCGACGAGAATCCAAATGTGCCCTGGACAGCCGCAGAAATCGGTCGAGAAGCACGCGCCATTCAGGACGCTGGCGCCTCGGTGATCCACTTTCATGCCAGAGCCGCCAACGGTCTGCCTGCACATGGACTCGAAGATTATGCTGCACCCATTAGGGAAATTCGAGCGCACTCAGACCTGATGATCAATCCGACACTCGGTCAAATCACGAAAGGTGGAACGCTTGAGCGGATTGCTCACATTGAGTCGTTTGCTAAGGATCCAATCCTCAAGCCCGAAATTGTTGGTCTTGACCCGGGCTCAACCAACATCGATGTATTTGACTCCTCCACTAAGCGCTTTGTCTCAAACAATAAGGTCT
>Ga0315906_10002566_pt1 | contig 25103 bp, 21 predicted proteins | sample LakEriMetagenome_4_FD_203526 | JGI IMG/M metagenome (GOLD analysis project Ga0315906, IMG submission 203526) | Freshwater fungal communities from buoy surface, Lake Erie, Ohio, United States - Buoy 2 MA122 | ecosystem: Environmental > Aquatic > Freshwater > Lake > Lake biofilm | place: USA...
TCTACCTGTTCAAGTTCGGGATGACCCGCAACGACGGCAATTACCCGGTAGCGAAGAACGGCACCCACTACGTGGACAATGCCCTTCTCCTGCGTCCTTACGGCGGTGCTGCCTCCACGGCCGAGATATACCGGCTCTTCATCAAGGCTGCAGAGGGCGCGCGCCCGGTTCATGCAGTGACCGGGGTACCCACCGATCTGTGGGTGCTGGCAACCCGGCATGCCTCCGGGGCACTGACGCTTTTCGTCGCCAACAAGTCGACGTCATCACGGACCCTTGATTTCGTCGTCGGTCCCCTCGGCTACGCCAACGGCAGCCTCGCGACCACCGAGGAGATCAGCGGCCAGATGAAAGGTGGGGTCAAGATCCAGACCCGGGTGGCGAGTGGCAAGGTTCCCTCCGCAGTCATGCCGGCACAGTCCGTGTGGTTGGTCACCGTGACGCCCAGCACCTCCTCACCCACCGCGGTGATAGCCAGTGAGAACACGGAACTCGCCGACGGCAGCGGACGTACGCTCACGGGCGGCGGCAAGAGCAGCCTGCTGGTGCGCGCGGATGGCACCCAGAACGGTCGGCGCGTCAGTCTCTTCAAGTTTCCGCTGGCCAGTTCGCCCGCAAATGCCCAGCGGGTGTTGCTGCGACTTCGCGCCGGCACGGCCAGCCGTAACACCCCCGTGCAGGCCCATGTCTACGGTCTGCTCGACGACAGCTGGCGCGAAGCATCGGCGAGCTTTGCAACCCAGGGCGTGCTCAAGCAGAACGTTCCGGCCGGCACCGAGATCGCGCACAACGTAGTGGAGGATGCGCGCACGAATACACGGCTGCTGGGCCAGGTCTGGGTGAATTCCACCAGTTCGGCGGACCGCCTGCTCGATGTCACGGAGTTCGTGCGCGGGCGCACCGGGCAGGTGTCGTTCATGGTCGTGCAGGATCATCGCTGGAGCAACGCCAACCATCTGGGCTCGGGAACCGGTGATTTGCAGGGCGACGGTGTTCGAATTCTCTCCCGACGCAACAAAGGCGCCGAACCCACCCTGCGAATCTGGTACCGGTAAATTTGGCAGCAGGATGATCAGCGGCGCATGATGCGGCCACGGCCAAGCAGGCGCAGCGTCAGCAGACGGCCTGCTGCCAGCAGCCGATAAAGCCATCTCCCCACGAGGGGCAAGCCGAGTATCCGGGCAACCAGCCGGTTGCGGCGACTATGGCGCTGCGCACGCCCTGCCAGTTCGGACATCGCCGCCTCGCCGGCGAACCAGCGGCCGTCCAGTCGCAAGACCATCACCCGGTCTAGATCAAATCCGGCGGCAAGTGCCGCCGCCACCTCAGGGCGGGAGGTACGGGCGGAAATCAACCGCAGGCCCGGCACGGCGGCGAGCGTCTCCACATACTCCACGTAGCGACTGCAGAACGGGCAGTCGCCGTCATAAACCAACCACGGGCCAGACGGAATTGCGTCCTCGCTCATCCCTTTGCAGCCTCGCATTCCCAGAGGAGGAACAACACCTCGCGGTCAGACAATCTGCAACGAGGCCACGCGTTGAGGCCCGCGGCGTCGAGCACCTCGCGCACGTCGAGATCAGGCTCACGCCAGGCTTCAAAAGCCTCCCAGGTCATGGGCTGCCCGAGGTTTTCGCGCACGATCCACGACGTCGAGAGAATCGAATCCTGGACCTCCAGAAGATTCTGCTTCGGGTCGATCATGAAAGCGGACGGACGGAAGTTCCACATGACGCGGTTGTAGAGGTGTACCCGACTCACCGGCTCCCCCAGTTCACTCTGTGCCTTGGCCGCTATCTGGTGTGCCGCCTGGAGAGCCAGATCCGGCCTCGTGGCGACCGTGTGGGCATCCTCACCCAGCATGGCGAACAGGTCGCTGACGACAATCCGGTTACTGTCACTCAAAAGAATCACGGCCAGCAGGTCTACCGGCTCGCGATCGACCAGTTTCATGCGCCAGGCGAAACGGTGTCCTTCATAGGTCCAGCCCACGTCGCCCGGATACAGGTAATGCCGCAGGGGCAGCAGCATCTGCAGCACGGACCAGACCACGGCAAAAGCAAGGAAGCCGGTTGAGGGGCGCACCGGTCTCATCGGCGACGGGGTGGCCATGCTTGAGGCACGCGTCAACGTGGCCATGATTCTGCGGGGCCAGTCAGGCGCGAAGAACAGCGTGCTTGCGGCGATGGTCATCCAGGGAAAGATGCCGATGTTGAAGCTGTGGTGATTGAGGACATGGAACCCGCAGTACAGCAGGAACACGGGCAGGCGCGTAGGCCTGAAAAACAGCAAGGGGGCACCTAGCACATGCAGTGCAATCGCGCCATGGTTGGCGGCTGCGATGACCCAGTCGTACCGCAGGAACTCACGGTAGAAGAGCCTGTCCGCGTCGCCAAGCAGCCAGGCCCGCAGGGGTATCAGGTTCAGCCAATCCGCATTGAGCTTAACGAGACCCGCGTAGATGAGCACGATATCGGTCTGCACCCGCAGGAGCAGGAGATCCAGCGCCGTGGCGGGCCGTTGGACCGACCAGCGCTGCAATGGCGTCCAATATCTCGCGAGCGAGAAGGCACCATCGCACGGCACCACCGCCACGAGGAACAGGTAGAGCATGAACAGATAGATGTGGTTGAGGTAGTTCTCCGGCACCAGCAGGAAACCGTAGGCCACGATCACCACCGCACCGAAGGCGGCCACGCGCGTTGCCACGCCCAGGATCATGAGCACGCCGCAGAACCCCAGCAGGGAGCGAAACAGCAGGGCCTGGTCCGGCATTGCCGGCAGCCAAGAAAAACCGAAATAACGGAACTGCAGGCCGTGCGCGGCTGTCTGCAGTGCAAAGATGTTCTCGCGGTTAAGGACCTCCCAGATGAGCAGCAGGCCGAGGGTGATCCGCAGGAAAGCCAGCGAGGCCCCATCCACAGGTTGCGACTGTCGCGAGACAAGCATTTCAAGGATTTTCATGGGGGATTTTGAATACACCTCATGACATGCGCGGGGCGCCGGTATTCCCCATCGCTGCCTGCCAGCGTAAATTACGGTTACAAGGTTTCATCCCATCTGCCCAAACTACGAGAAATCGCCCGCAAGGCCCGGAGGTTCACAGTGGAAGTCGGATTGCAGTTCATTTTCCAGAATACCCACGATGACGGCATCTCAGATGCCGAAATGATGCGCCGTGAGACGGAAGTCGCACTTCTGGCCGAAGAAGTTGGCATGGATTTCTGTCTGCTGCCAGAGCATCACTTCAATCCGGGCTACTCCATCATGCCGGACAACATGCAGTGGCTGTCCTATCTCGCCGGCAAGACCAGCCGCATCAAGCTCGGCACGGGCGCCATCATCCTGCCTTGGCACCTCAACCCGACCCGGGTTGCGGAGAAGATTTCCATGCTTCAGGTCATTCTTGGCGACCGCTTCATCCTCGGCTTTGGCCGTGGTCTCGCGCGCGAGGAATACAAAGCCTTCGGCGTTGATATGGGCACTTCACGCGAGCGTTTCGATCAGGCGGCGGAGATCATCCTCGACATCCTCGAAACCGGCGTGGCCGAATACGACACGCCTTACTTCAAGCAGACACGCACCCCGGTCACGCCGAAGCCCATGCATGGCTACCGTGACCGTGAGTTCCTGTCAGTGGCGATGACGCCGGACTCCGCCATGGCCGCGGCCAACCTGGGTGGCACGATGATGTCATTCGTGCAGCTGCCCTGGGAACAGCACCATGCGGCGGTGGATGCGTGGCGCAAGCGCTTCCGTGAAGTCCACCCCGGCAAGTCGCCGGGTGCACCGGTTTTCTCCGATTTCACGTTCTGCCACGAGGACGCGGCAACGGCCGAACGAATCGCCCGCCAGTACCTCACCAAGTACTACCGCAGTGTGATCAGCCACTACGACTTCGACAATTCCCATTGGAAGGACACCAAGGGCTACGGTGTCTACCAGGCGGGCGCGGATAACATCCAGAAAATCGGACTCGATGCGGCCTGCGAGGGCTTCGTGCAGAGCCAGTGCTGGGGCACGCCCGAGCAGATCGTCGATCGCTGGATGAAGCGCGTGGAGATGACTGGCGACCTGCGTCCGGCGATGGCCGTGTCCTATGCCGGCATGCCGCACGATCTCGTCAAGGGCAGCCTGCGCCTGATTGGTGAGAAGGTTGCGCCCCGTCTGCGCGCCCTGACGGCCACCCGCGCGGCGGCCTGAGGAAATCGCTTACACCCCGGGGGCGCGCTTTGGCGAACCCGGGGCTTCCTGCCTGCAGCAATAGACCTGCTTACCGCTTCTCCATCGCCGCCTTGATCTGGGCGAGGGTCACGTAGCCGGTCTTGTCAGCATCCAGCTTGTCGAAATTGGCCAGCACTTTGGGCATGGCTTCGGCTTCCGTGCGATCGAGGCGGCCGTCTGCATTCTTGTCCGATTCAGCAAAGCGCTTGTCGACGTTCACGCCGAAGGCCTGCGCCTGTGAGGCCAAGCCGAGCAGGAGAGCTGTGAGCAAGAAGCAACGAAGCATGGTTTTCATGGCATGTACCTGTAGGAAGTTTGCGGGTGTGTACTCAGAGTTGGGGGCCGGCCTGATCGGCCACGAATTCGGCCGCGTCCTTCAGAGCAGGTTCCAGCGTCTCAAACGTGACTTCAAGGTCATCATCCTTGGAATGGCCAATGCCCTTGCCCGCGAAGTGGCGGAAGGATTCACGCAGGACCTCACCGGTCTTGGCATCCCTCAGATTGAGCTGCACGGTGACCGCAGCCACCAGTGACTCTCCAAGCAGTCGCTTCTTGAGGCGGTTGGTGACAATGCGTGCAGGAATCAGATCCGTCGGCTTGAAACCTTTTTCCTGGATCGAAATCCCGCTGATCACCACCGCGAGTTCTGCATCTGCCGGCTTGTCCTTGGCTGCGATCGAGACCTTGCCATCAAACCGGGCGCGCACCTGGCGGTCCAGGAAGGTCAGCGATTCGGCGACCACCGTCTCGTCGATGTCCGGGAACGAGGCCTGCGGAGGGAATCGCGTGATGGGCAGCAAATGGACCTGGCTGATTTTCCGGCCCTCGGCACTGCTCGCCGTGAAAGTCAGGTAGCGATTTCGCGGCAGACCTTTTGGCGCCAGGCGACCATAGTCCTCGAGGAACTCGACCTTGCTCGTGGCGCCATCCGCGGGCTGCTGCACGTGGTTGTCAGCCAATGCGGGCAGCATGGCCAGCAACAGGAAGACTGAGGGTATGGTTTTGCGCATGGGGATCCGGCCGGGAGGTTGATTAGGGGTCGAGTCTAGCAGCCGGCAGGCATCAGGCGGAATCGAGAGAACCTGCTATTGGGCATCGTGAAAGATGATGCCGGCAGTGAAGCGTTCCCCGCTGCGCAGGCGGCTCACCCCATGGCGCATCATCAGCCGCCGAATCCCGCGACTGCCCTGTGCGGGACGATGATGCACCGGAAAGACGACGGCATCCCCCAATCTCAGAGGAACCACCTCCACTCGCGACTGCAGGCGGGGCCGCTGTTCGACCAGCACGAACTCCCCGCCGGTAAAATCGATCTCCGGTCGGGAAAGCAGGATGGCAACCTGTAAGGGGAAGATCTGCTCGCCGTAGAGATCCTGATGCAGGCAGTTGTAGTCGTCCTCCCCGTAGCGCAGCAGCAGGGGCGTGGGTCGCAGCTGGCCTGCCGCATGACATTGCGCGAGGTACTCCGCATGGACGAGCGGGAAACGCTCCGGTCTGCGCAGTGCCTCGTTCCAGCGATTGGCGATGCCCGCAAGTGGTGGGTACAGGGCCTCGCGCAACAGGGCGATGAGTGACGGCAAGGGATAGGCGAAGTACTGGTACTCACCCGCGCCGTAGCCCTTGTGCTGCATGACGATGCGTTTGCGAAAAAGCGGGCTCTGCGCATAAAGCTCGCGCAGCGCAAGGCATTCAGCAGGATCGAGCAGACCGGACAGCACTGCCGCACCATGCGCGTCGAGATCACTGGCTGCGGTCTGCCAGTCGTTCCCTCTGGAGAACGAGGATGGCAATCCCGCTGGCATCACGACTCGCTCTCGCGCGCCAGCAAGGCCTTCTTGCGTTCCAGTCCCCAGCGATAGCCGGCCAACGCGCCATCCTGGCGCACCACCCGGTGACAGGGGATGGCGACCGCCACGGGATTTGCGGCACAGGCACTGGCTACCGCGCGCACGGCCTTGGGCATTCCCAGCTGGTTTGCCAGTGCCGAATAGGTGGTCGTGGTGCCATGGGGGATGCGGCGCAGGGCTGCCCAGACCCGTTGCTGGAACGCGGTGCCCCGCACGTCGAGCGGCAAGGTGAAGCCACCCGAGGGTTCGTCGATGAGGGTTATCACTCTCGCAACCGTATCGGAAAACCCGGCACCGGCGTGTTCCAGTTGTGCAGCGGGAAAGCGTGATCGCAGCTCATCTTCCAGCAGGCCCGGTGCATCTCCCAGGAGTATGGCGCAGACTCCTCGTTCGCTTGCGGCAACCAGGACCAGTCCCAGCGCGCAGGGACTGATGGAAAAGTGCAGTGTCATGTCTGTTCCTCCAGAACGATATCGGCGCGGACTCATGCCGAGCAGCGCGGTGCCCTGTTCGTACACCGCCCGGCTCGACCCGAAACCCGCTTCGTAAGCCGCATCGATGACTTTGTCACCCCGACTGAGGCCCTCCCGGAATTTGCCAGCCCGCAGGGCAGCCACATAGGCTCGCGGCGTGACTCCGGTATGCGCCTTGAACAGGCGATGCAGATGCCAGGGGCTCAGGCCGAGCTGCCCGGCCAGAGTTGCCAAACCGGGCGCGGGGTCCAGGGATTGAAGTAAACGGCAGGCCTCCGTGATGAGTTCAACCTGTCGCATCGCGGAGGGCGCCTGTTCCGGCTTGCAACGCTTGCAGGGACGGAAGCCAGCGTCCCGGGCACTCTCCCGACTGGGGTGGAATTCGACGTTCTCCGGACGGGGTGTTCGCGCGCCACAGGAGGGACGGCAATACACGCCAGTGGTCTGCACCGAATACCAGAAGACATCGTCGGCGGTGGAGTCCCGCGCCAGCACCGCGGCCCACCGGGGGTCGGCGAGCGTTCGAGCAGCACGTTGTCTGCGGACTTCAGCGGTCAGGTTCATGGCTGGCCTTTTCGGTGACGACGGGAATGAGTGTGCCCCTCCGGGCGCAGTCATGCACTCCGGATCTTGCGGCCAAATTCAGGTCTCTGGGAGAGCCCGGGCCGGGCCGGGCGCGCCCGTTCCCCTGCGGCGTTATCATGCGTCATCATGAACGCCCGCCCCGCAGTCATTCTGGATGACGTCAGCAAGACCTTCGACTCCGGGCTGCATGCCCTGGCGAGCGTTTCCCTGCGCGCGGCGTCCGGCGAATTTCTCACCCTGCTCGGCCCCTCCGGCTGCGGCAAGAGTTCGGTACTGAAACTCATCGCGGGTCTGGACACAGCCAGCGCTGGCACCGTCATTTCCCCGGCCACGCAGGCCCCGGGAGAAGCTGCCACTGCCTTCGTGTTCCAGGATCCCACCCTCATGCCTTGGGCCAGCGTGTTCGACAATGTCGCCCTGCCCTTGCGGCTCGCGGGGGAGACCCGCGAGATGATGAGAGCCCGCATCGCGCCTGTGCTGGCCACCGTAGGACTAACGGATTTTGCAGGCAGCCATCCGGCGCAACTTTCCGGTGGCATGCGGATGCGCGTGTCCTTGGCGCGGGCGCTCGTCACCCAGCCTCGCGTGCTTCTGATGGACGAGCCCTTCGCAGCGCTCGATGAAATCACGCGCGCGCGACTCAACCAGGATCTGCTCGCCTGGTGGGCTGAGCGACAACTGACCGTGATTTTCGTCACCCACAGCGTTTACGAGGCGGTATTCCTCAGCCAGCGCGTACTCGTGATGGGCGCACGGCCGGGACGCATCCTGGAAGAGGTCGAGATAACGGCGCCCTACCCACGCGCAACCGCTTTCCGTACCTCACTCGAGTTCCAGCAGGCCTGTGCGCGTCTCACGGCCGCCCTCGACCGCGCACAGGCTGGTGTGGCCGCATGAACCGTGTACTGCCGGCGCTATCTCTGATCTTCCTGCTGCTGGTGTGGGAAGGCGTGGTCCGCGGGCTCGAGATACCACCCTACGTACTGCCCACGCCTTCGCTGGTGTTGCTCACCCTGTGGTCCAACTTCGGTTCGCTGGCCGTGAGCTGGTGGTTCACGCTCAAGATAAGTTTCGGGGCACTGGGACTTGCCTGTCTCGGGGGGGTGGCGATTGCCTGCGTTTTCGCACTCTCCCGCCCCCTGGAAGCGGCCTTCCTGCCACTGGCCGTGATGTTGCAGGTCACCCCTCTGGTCGCCATTGCGCCGCTGATCCTCATCTACGTGGAAAGCACGACCGCAGCACTCCTGACCTGCGCCTGGGTCATCGCGTTCTTCCCTATCCTGTCGAACACGCTGACTGGCTTGCGCGCAGTGGACCCAAATCTCGCGGATCTCTTTCGTCTCTACCGGGCCTCCCGGTGGCAGCGCCTGCGCCTGCTGCTGGCGCCGGGTGCCCTGCCCTATTTTTTGGCGGGCTTGCGCATCTCGAGCGGACTCAGCCTGATCGGTGCCGTCACCGCGGAAATGGTTGCCGGTGTCGCAGGACGGGAAACGGGGCTTGCCTCCCGCATCCTGGAAGCGAGCTTCCGCTCGGAAACGCCCAAGATGTTCGCCGCCCTCGTGCTGCTGGTGCTCACGGGCGTGCTGGTGTATTGGGGCTTCAACGCACTGTCGCGCATGGCGCTGAGACAACTTTACGGCGGCGACCTTCACAAGCATTCCTGACCCCCTCGCCCACTTGTATTCAGGGATTCCTGCTCATCCCTGCATATCTCATCGACCCTCCCGTTGCCTGGCTGGTTAGGCTCCCCTGCCCCGTACCGGTACATCGATGGAGAGTTTGGCCATGACCGATCTAACACTCGACGGAAATTTTCAAGCCAACACCCTGACGGGTGCCGGAGGCAACGACACGCTGCGCGGCCTCAATGGCGATGACACGCTGATCGGCAACGGCGGCCATGATCTGCTCATCGGCGGCAACGGGAATGATCTGATCGAGGGTCGTGCAGGTAACGACAGACTGAGAGGCAACTCTGGCGACGACAGCCTCTTGGGTGGCTTCGGTAATGACATTCTCAGCGGAGGGACGGGGAACGACATTCTCGACGGCGGCAACGGTATCGATACCGCCGACTTCTCGGACAAGACAGAGGCGGTGATCGTGGCTCTGGGCGTCGGCGGTGTGGGCACCGCGAACGTTGGAGCGGGCGAAACCGATAGCCTGATCAGTATCGAGAATCTGGTCGGGGGCAGTGCCAATGACACCTTTAGCGGCAACGCGCGCGCCAACAGTTTCAGCGGCAACGCGGGAGACGACCGCCTGCTGGGAGGGGGAGGCGCTGATACCTTGTCCGGAGGCTTGGGTCGCGACCGCCTGTTTGGCGGCGATGGGGACGACACGCTTCTTGGGGGAGCAGGTGACGACACGCTCACCGGTGGCGCCGGGAATGATTTGCTCGAGGGTGGTACGGGCCGGGACCGCCTGTTCGGCGGTGTGGGCGACGACACCTTGGATGGCGGTATCGGTAATGACTTCCTGCAGGGCGGAGATGGAAATGACGCCATCGACGGAGGTGAGGGCGGCGATACTGCAAGTTTTTCAGACAAGACAACCGCCGTCACGGTCATTCTGAACGGTGCAACCCAATGCAGTGTCAACATCGGCGGCTCGCTCGAGAGCGATACCTTGGTCAACATCGAGAACGTGATTGGCGGGACTGGCAATGATGTCCTGTCCGGAGATTCCGCAAGCAACACCTTGAGCGGGGGCGAGGGCAACGACACGCTTACCGGCGCAGGAGGAAATGATGTGCTTGACGGTGGCGCGGGAGTCGATCTCGCCGTTTACACCGGGCGCTCGGAAGATCTCGTCATCACCCTGGCCGGGGCCTCGGACGCCACCTTGTTCGCCGCAACTGTGGCCGAGGACATCCTTCGCAATATCGAGAATATTGAAGGCGGTTCCGGAAACGACACCCTGGTGGGTGATGATTTCGCCAACGATCTCGGCGGGGATGTGGGAACCGACAACATTTACGGCATGGGCGGAGACGACAATATCCGGGCCGGCAATGGAAACGATTGGGTGAACGGCGGGGACGGCAACGACACCATCCAGGGGGGACAAGGCAGCGATACAGCAGACTACGGCGACAAGTCAGCCTCGATCGTTGCGGATCTGGGTACGACCATAGATCTGGGGGGTGGCCGCCTCTACTCGCAGGTGTTTGTGGGCGCGAGCGAAGTGGATCTCGTGCGAACCCTGGAGAATCTCACCGGGGGGTCGGGGGATGACACCCTTGCAGGGGATACTCTCACCAACGTACTGACCGGCGGGAACGGGAATGACACGCTCGGCGGTGCCATCGGCAATGATGTACTCAACGGCGGCGATGGCAATGACATGCTCACGGGAGGTGCTGGCCTCGACAGCCTCACTGGCGGCGCAGGCAATGATCGCTTCGTTTTCGACAACGCCATCGACGCCTTGGGTATCGATCAGATTCTGGTCTTCGAAGGTCGGAGCGTATCCAACGATTCGTCCACCGAGCGGGACAAGATAGTCCTCGATGCGACCATCTTCACGGCAATCAGCGGAAACATCGGGGGGTCACTGTCAGGTGGTGGGGGAGGAGGCGTTTTCCAGAACAGCTACTCTGGGAGCGGCCAAGCGGCCTCTGGAAAATACATTCTCTACAATCCCACCAACGGCAGCCTGTACTACGATGCCGACGGCAGCGGCACGGCATCGAACCCCGAGCAGTTCGCAACCATCGTCGCGCTCAACGGCTCCATCAACGGCACTTCCTTCGAAGTCATCGCCTAGGCGGTCACCGCAACGTCTGCCTACCGCAGTCCCCTCGGGCTGCGGTACGCTGGCAGGCCCCAGCTTGGAGCCTGCCATGCTTTTGCCAAGACTTCTGTTCACGCTCTTGCTCATGTGCAGCGTCACCCTGCCCTGCGCGGCGCTGGACAAGGTGAGCTTTGCCACCGACTGGCGTGCCCAGGCTGCCCATGGCGGCTTTTACCAGGCGGTGGCGGACGGGACCTATGCGCGCCACGGTCTCGAAGTGCAGATCCTCCAAGGGGGGCCACAGGTCAACACCGCGGCGCTGCTGCCTGCGGGGCGGGTGGATTTCCTCATGAGCGGGAACCTGCTGCACGGCTTCGACGGGGTGAAGAATGGCCTGCCCAATGTGGTGGTGGCTGCCATTTTCCAGAAGGATCCGCAGGCACTCTTTGCGCACCCGGGTCAGGGCCATGAGGATTTCAGCGAGCTCAAGGATGCCCCCGTGGCCTTCATCGCCAAGGCCGCTCAGTTCAGCTGGTGGCAATGGCTGAAGTCCGCTCATGGATTCAGTGATGAGCAGCTCAAACCTTACAACTACACCCTCGGCCCCTTTCTGCGCGACAAATCTTCCCTCCAGCAGGGCTACGCCATTGCCGAGGCGCTCTACATCAAGGATCAGGGCGGCTTCGAACCGGTGGTCCACCTGCTGGCGGATCACGGCTACTCCACCTACTCCACCCTCATCACCACCCGGACGGACATGGTCGCCAAGCGCCCCGAGCTGGTACAGCGCTTCGTCGATGCCTCCATTGAAGGCTGGGTGAATTACCTCTACGGCGACCGCAAGCAGGCCAACGCACTGATGCTGGGGGACAATCCCGAAATGACGGAGGCGGAGCTGGAGGGGGCTGTAGCGCTGATGAAGTCGATGGGGATAGTGGACTCCGGGGAGGCCTTCAGCCAAGGCATAGGGACCATGAACCCGGAGAGAATCGCCGACTTCCATGCCCGCATGGTTGAAGCAGGCCTCTACAAGACGGGCGAGGTGGACCTCACCAAGGTGGCCGACTACCGCTTCGTGAACAAGGGCGTGGGGCTCGCGCTCAAGAAGACGCTCGCAACGCAGCCTGAGCGCTGAGCTACCGGGAGGATCCCGGCCCGGCTGGACGCTGCCGCGGGCCGCGTAGTAGTCTGCCTCACCATGCGGTTCCGTATGTCCTGGCGGCACGGAACCCGAGTCGAAAATAACAGGTTCGTACGGGAGAAATTCAATGGAAGTAGGCGCCTTTTACCTGCCTTCGGTCGGCACCAAAGAAGAAATCATGCAGGGCATGGCCGGCAAGCGGACCGACCTCTATCAGCGCATGCTGAAGGAGATCAGCGAGCACTGCGGCTACATGGACGAGAACGGCTACTACGGCGCCGGGTTCACCGAGCACCACTTCCACATCGAAGGCGAGGAAGTCTCCACCAACCCGGTCATCCTCGACCTCTACTTCGGGATGCAGACCAAGAACATGAAGTTCGGCCAGCTCGGCAACGTGCTGCCGTCGCAGAACCCCATCAACCTCGCCGAGAACATCGCGATGGTCTCGCAGATGCTGCAGGGCCGGGTATTCGCAGGTTTTGCCCGCGGCTACCAGCCGCGCTGGGTGAACGTGCTGGGCCAGCAGGTCGGCCTGCAGGAGCCCGGTGAAGGCGCGGACTACGAGGAGCTGAAGCGCTCACTCTTCGAAGAGCACTTCGACATCATCAGCACCGCGTGGAAGAAGGATGTCTTCAGCTACGACGGCAAGCACTGGAAGATTCCCGGCAAGCCCATCAAGTGGATGGCGGCCGAAGTCGCGCGCAAATACGGCGCTGGCATCAATGACAACGACGAGATCACCGAGATCGGCATCGCCCCGCCCACCTTCAACAAGCAGATTCCTGATCTGTTCATGCCGTTTGCGACCTCCGAGCGTTCGATCTCCTGGGGCATGGAGCGCGGCATCGTGCCGGTGACCATCATGACCCATCCGGATGTGGTGAAGGGCCACTTCGAGGCGGGCATGAAGGCTGCGCAGAAGGCCGGCCGCAATGTGAAGTTCGGCCAGGGCATGGCGATGAGCCGCGAAATCATCGTGGCGGATACGGATGCGGAAGCCGAGGCGCTGGCGCGTGAGGCCGGGGCCTTCATCTGGAACAACTTCTTCGTGCCCTTCGGCTTCAACGCGGCCGTGGCCGGCCCGGGTGAAGGTCCGTTCGATCCGCCGGGTACGTTCGAGACGCTGGCCGAGCGCGGTCTTGTGATCTACGGCAGCCCGGATACCGTCAATCGCAAGCTGGAAGAGCTCCTGAAGCGGCTGCCGGTCGACTACTTCTGGATGTTTGTCTACAACCACATGCCGCACAAGGCATGGATGCGCAGTCTGGAGCTGCTCACCACCAAGGTGTGGCCGAACTTCACGGACAAGATTGGCAAGAGCCGCGCGCCGGCCAAGCTCGTGGCCCACGCCTGAGGCATGCGTGACGGGGGGCTGCATAGCCCCCTCGGATTGCAAACCCGGCCACCGTGCCGGGTTTTCTTTTGGCCGGGTTTTGTTTTGAGGCTGCTCAGGTGCGGATGAATTCCGCCACCTCGGGCAAGCTGCGCAGGGCCACCAGATCCGCGTCATCCGGCAGGCGCGGCCGATCCCGCACGGTGTTGACCATGCACAGGAATCCCAACGGCGCGTCTTCAGCCGCCCGGAACTGATGCCAGATCATTGCGGGAATATGGACCAGATCCTGCTCAGCAACCTCAAAGACCTGCTCGCCGACCAGACAGCGCCCGTGGCCACGCAGGATCATCACGGCATGCACGTGCTCATGACGCTCCAGCGTGCTGTGTCCACCGGGGGCCACCTCGAAGTAGCGCAGCTCGCAACCGAGGGCCGGATCATCGAACAACACCTGGCGGGTGACATCACGGAAAGGCGCAGACCCCACCTGTTTGTAGGCCAGCAGCGCCACGTCGTCCCAGTGGCCGCCCGGGATACGTGGCCTGTGAACCTTGGGCGCGTAAGTCATCGACGCTCTCCTCGACTGGCTGTTGCTACGGCTGTCACGAATTCGCGGCTGCGCGCGGGCATTGCCTCGCGGGCACTGAGCAGGTTGCCGCCAATAAGCAACATGCAGTCCGTGCCATAGGCCGCAATCATCTCCGGTACCCTCTCCACGCTCATGCCACCGGCCGGGACCGGCAGTGCCGGGCGCAGATGCGACCAAGGGTCGCGTGCGGCCGACACCAGCGCATGACAGGCCTCCAGGCTGAAACTGAAGCGCCCCCCGAAATTGGGAAAGATGACGGCGTCCGCGCCGAACAGCCGGAACAGTCGCCCCAAGAACAGAGGTGGCGCGATGCCGAGCGCGCCCGTGAGCGCGGGATGCGCCAGCACCGGTCCCGGAAAGACTTCCCGGGCGAGCTGCTGGAACACCGGCAGGCCCATCAGCATGGGCGCAGCGAGCACCATCTCCACGCCCTCCTCCGCCGCCAGCGCCAGCTGCGCACGGATCTGGTCCGGAGAGCCCGAGAGGCTGGGTGCGTAAAAGCATTTGCGCCCCGTGCGGCTGATGGCGGCACGGACGGCGCGCTGACACGCCTTCACCCGCGCGGCGAACGGCGAGTATTCCTGGTTGGCGATGCCATGGTCGTCCTTGATGATGTCGATACCGGCCTCCGCAAACGTTCCGCAGAGGGCCGCCAATGACTCGGCATCCAGACCCTGCGGCTTCAAGGCCGTGCAGGTGAGGGCGCGCTGAGGTGCCTCCAGCCGCTCGCGTATGCCCTCGATGCCGAAACGCGGACCGGGAAAGGCAGCGAGCAGCGAGGACGGCAGATCGACATCCACCAGGCGCACATCCGGCTGCAGCGAGCAGTTGCCAAAAAGCATGTTCATGAGCTGGCCGGTTTCGTGACCGGTGGTACTTGCGGCCAGGGACAGTGTGACTTCGAAGGTTTGCGCGTCCCGGGGCGTAATGCCGTGCACCCGGCCAAGGGTGGTGCTCCGGATCTCCTCACGGGTGATGGCCGCTTCCGGCATTTCCACGCTTTGCTCCAGGGCGAGTGCCTGGGCGCGTGCTTCGATGTCCTGCGGGGCTGCGGTGATGTGATAGGTGGCGAGCAGTCTTTCCATGAGCGGGATCATACCCGTGCCGGCCCGCAAATATCCTGCGGGCCGAAGCTGCCAGCGCCGATCAGAGCCGGCTGGCGCCGCCCTGCTCCGCGGGGATCTCCGGGTCGAGCTTGAACCGCGGTGGCAGCAGCGTGATGTCCACCTCGGCCCAGGTGCCCGAGATGGGGTAATGGGGTGAGAGTCCTGCATCGCCCATCGCCTCGGCTGCATACACCGGCAGCCGAGGCACACCGCGCAGCACCCGATGGAAATCGAATGCGGATTCCATCTGGACCAGGGTTACAGCAGTTTCGATGCGTGCCGCATTCAAGACTGGCGAGTACTTGACCGTGCTGCCTGGGACGAGCGGCTGGGGGTTCTCGGTGACGAGCTCCATGACGGGAACGCCCGCCACCTCGATTTTGCTCCATGCGCGATCCCAGGTTTCCAGGCTCGAAATCGCAGCGAGCGTGCAGTTGAGGCCATAGCGGGAGCGCAGCCAGGTGGCAGCGTCTTCCCGATCACACCATGCCCCATGAATCAGATGACGGGGCTTGATCCCGGTGCGGCAGGTGACTCCCACCCAGGCCACCGAAAAACTGCCCAGAGGACCTTCCGTGCACTTCCAGACCGTGAGTCCGATAGCGGCGGGCACGCTGGGATGCAGGGCCGTCGGCAGGCGCGGCAACACACTCGCCATGGGCAGTTCGAACAGGCTGTAATGCACCTGCACGCGTTTCAATACCACTTCGCCAGCGGTGTCCCTGATGAGCGGTGCGGCCTTTATCCCGAATGTTCCCGCCGGACGCTGTCCGTAGAGCAGCTCCGGAGCACTCATGCGTTCACCGCCACCGGCCGCCGCGCCGTCCGGCTGAAATGCGGCAGCACTTCGCGACCGAAGAGCTTCAGGCTGTCGAGCACGTCCTGCTGTGGAAGGTGTTCCCTCGCCTGGACCATGAAGACCAGCTGATCGGCACCCGCCTCCTCCCAACGGCGACAGGTTTCGATGAGCTGCGCCGGATTGCCGAAGCACAGGCCGCTCTCCGGCGGCTTCTTCTGGGCGTCCGGTGCGCCGGGGTCCGGCCGCAGCGAACTCAGCAGGCCAAGCGCCTTGTAGTTGTTGGCCGGGTACGCCTCCGACACCTCGATGGTCTGACCCGCCATGTAACCAAAGGTACCGACGAGCTCGTCCCCACGCTGCTTGGCCAGCGCATTGTCCGGATGACAATAGAGCCAGTTGGCAATCGCAATCTGTTCATTGACGAATGCGCCCACGGGCGTTGCATGCTTCACGCGTTCCCGGTAGGCGGCGATCCGCGGCGCACAGCGTTCCACCTCCGCAATGCTGAGAATCAGGGCACCCATGCCGCGATCCGCCGCTTCGAGCTCCGTGCCTGCGGCCGTCACGGCCACCCACATCGGCGGATGCGGATCCTGCCAGGGTTTGGGCAACACGTTGCGTTCCGGCATGCGATGGAACTGCCCCTCGTAGCCGAAGCGCTCGTTCATCCACATCTGCGGGATGACACGGATGTATTCGTCCCAGGTTTTCTTGGTGTCGTCGATCACGGCATCGAAGCCGCCGAGTTCGTTCCAGGTGGAAGAGCGCCCCGTGCCGAATTCGACGCGGCCACCGGACAGAATATCCAGGAAGGCGGCCTTCTCGGCCCAACGTACCGGGTGGTGCATGGCGGGCACGCAGGTCGCGATGCCGAAGCCGACCCGTATGCGGGAGGTGGCGCGGGCAACGGCCGTGAGGAACATCTCGGGGCAGCTCGCGTGGCTGTATTCCTCGAGGAAGTGATGCTCCACGCACCAGACGCTGCTGAAACCCAGCTGCTCGGCGAGCACCACCTGCTCGATGGCGTTCTCGTAGACCGCCTTCTGGGTTTCCCGGGTGAAGGGGCGAGGGGTCGAGAGTTCATAGATGAGGCCGAATTCCATGACTTTTCTCCAGCAACGTCACAGGGGGGCCCCAAACATACCAGCAGCCGAGGGCAGACGGGAGTCGGTGGCTTGGAAGTCCCCCGCCTGCTGTTCTATGGTGCGCGGCTCCTGACCACCCGACCCGCCGCGGAGCGAGCCCATGCGAAAAGTCATCATCACCTGCGCCGTCACCGGCGCGATCCACACCCCCACCATGTCCCCCTGGCTGCCTATCACACCAGAGGAGATCGCCCTGGCCGCGCTCGGTGCCGCAGAGGCGGGCGCCGCCATCGTGCACCTGCATGCCCGCAAGCGCGAAGACGGCAGCCCGACGCAGGATCCGGCCCTCTTCATGGAGTTCTGCCCGCGTATCAAGGCGGAAAGCGACGTGGTAATCAACCTCACCACCGGCGGTGCCCCAACCATGCTGGTGGAGGAACGCCTGCAACCGGCACTGAAGCTGAAGCCCGAGGTTGCCTCCTTGAACATGGGCTCCATGAATTTCGGGCTGTACGAGATGCTCGGTCGCTACAAGGACTTCAAGTACGACTGGGAACGCCCTTATCTCGCCAACAGTGATGATCGAATCTTCAAGAACACCTTTCGTGACATTGCCTACATTCTGGAATCCTGCAGCGCAAACGACACCCGCTTTGAAATCGAGTGCTACGACATCGGCCATCTCTATACGGCCGCGCATTTTGTCGACCGGGGGCTCATCAAGCCACCACTGCTCATCCAGTCGGTGTTCGGCCTGCGTGGTGGCATAGGCGCCCATTTCGAAGATGTGCTGCACATGCGGCGGACCGCCGACCGGCTGTTCGGCAATGATTACCTGTGGTCTGTGCTCGGTGCCGGCCGCAACCAGATCCCCACCGCCACCCTCTCCGCCGCGACCGGCGGCATGGTGCGAGTCGGACTGGAGGATTCCCTGTGGGATGGACGCGGCACGCTTGCCCGGACCAACGCGGCCCAGGTGCAGCGTATCCGCACCGTCATCGAGGCGCTGTCGCTGGAAGTGGCGACACCGGACGAGGCCCGCCAGATGCTGCGCCTGAAAGGCCGGAACAACGTGGGCTTCTGATCATCCCGGACCTTTTCGGGCGTAGGCCGGGGATGCTGGCCTCCCACCCCCAAGGCGGTTAGGCTGAATCACGATTATCAGGGAGTCTCGCATGGAACATTACGACGTCATCATCGTCGGTGCAGGCCTGTCGGGCATCGGCGCAGCGCGCCAGCTACAGGACAAATGCCCGGGGCGTTCTTTCCTGATTCTGGAAGCACGGGATGCCATCGGCGGCACCTGGGATCTGTTCCGCTATCCGGGCATTCGCTCCGACAGCGACATGTACACCATGGGCTATGACTCCAAGCCCTGGCTCAACCCCAAGGCCATCGCCGACGGTCCCTCCATCCTCGCTTATGTGCGCGAAGCTGCCACCGAACGCGGCATCGATCGTCTCATCAGATTCCGGCACAAGGTGCAGTCGGCAGAATGGTCGAGCGCGGAGGGGCGCTGGACGGTGACGACCGACCATGCGGGCGAGTCCCGTCGTTATACCTGCGGCATGCTCTTCGTGTGCAGCGGGTACTACAGCTACGACCACGGACATACGCCGCATTTCGCCGGCGTCGAGGATTTTGCCGGCAAGGTGGTGCATCCCCAGCAATGGCCGGAGGATCTGGATTATTCGGGTAAACGGGTGGTCATCATCGGCAGTGGTGCCACTGCGATGACTCTGGTCCCTTCGATGGCCACCAAGGCCGCCAAGGTCACCATGCTGCAGCGCTCGCCCACCTATGTGGTCTCACTTCCCTCGCAGGACATCGTCGCGCGCTGGCTGCGCAGGTTGCTGCCAGAGCAGCTCGCCTACCGCATCACACGCTGGAAGAACGTGATGTTCCAGCGGTATGTCTATCAACAGACGCGCGTGAATCCGGACAAGGTGCGCAACAAGCTGCTGGGAATGCTGCGCAAGGCACTTGGTGCGGATTTGGTCGCAAAACATTTCACGCCAGCCTACAAGCCGTGGGACCAGCGTCTGTGCCTGGTGCCGGATGGCGATCTCTTCAAAGCCATCCGCAGCGGCAAGGCCGAGGTGGTGACGGACAATATCTCCCGCATCACGTCCGAGGGGATCGAACTCGCTTCGGGGCAGAGGCTGCCCGCGGACATCATCGTCACCGCCACCGGGCTCGATCTGGTCGTGCTCGGCAATATCGCGTTCAGCGTGGATGACCGGCCGATATCCTTCCCCGATACCTATTCGTACAAAGGCATGATGTTCTCGGGCGTGCCGAATCTGGTTTACACCCTGGGCTACATCAATGCCTCATGGACCCTGCGTTCGGAACTGGTGGCAGAGTTCGTGTGCCGCCTGGTGAATCACCTGCATGCCAAGGGCTTGCGCCAGTGCACACCCACCTTGCGCGCAAGCGAACACCAGATGCCCGCGCGTGCACTGCTCGATGATTTTTCGCCGGGTTATATCCGGCGTGCCATCGACCACATGGCCCGGCAGGGTGATCATGAGCCTTGGGTCAATACTCAGAATTACCTGCTGGATCGCAAGACGATCCGCGAAGCATCGCTTGAGGATGGGGTGCTGATGTTCTCCAATCCGGAAAGTCAGGCGGCGGGAACGGTGTCGGTTTCACGCGCCGCCTGACCGATAGCGGGCGGGACTCCGGAGGAGCCCCGTCCGCAGTCTCTGGGCCTCAGGCCAATCTCAGGCGTGGGCCACGAGCTTGGCCGGCGCGCGGCTCTTGCCAATCTTGTCCGTGAAGTTCGGCCACACCTTGGTGGTGAGCAGATCCAGACTGCGCATCCATGCCTTGTGCGGCATGTGGTTGTAGACAAACATCCAGAAGTAGTCGACCGGCAGCCGCTTCAGGAGCTCTTCCAGCTTGCGATTGACGGTATCCGGGCTGCCGTAAATCACAAGACCGCGCTCGGCCAGCGTCTCGAACGTACCCGGCGGATCGAACGGACCTTCACCCGGGCCGGCCACGGCCGCGTTGAAGCCAAAGGGCACGAAGAAGTTGTTCCAGATGAACGCTCCGGCTTCACGCGCCAAGGCCTCGGCTTCCGCATCCGTGTCCGCCACGATGATCTCGCGGCTCATCGCCATGCCCTGGCCAAACTTCACGTCGCGGCCCGCCTTCTGCGCAGCCTTCATGCCAGCCTCGAAATGACCCTTCACCACATCCGGATGGGTCATGATCGTGACCGGCACGATGCCCCGCTCCATACCCCAGGAGATGGAACGCTCCGAGGTCGCGAAGGGCATGAACAGATCAGGGATCTGCTTGTTGTAGGTGGGAGGCGCGATACCGATCTCGGTGATCTCGTCATTGTCGTTGATGCCGGCGCCGTATTTGCGCGCGACTTCGGCCGCCAGCCATTTGATGGGCTTGCCCGGAATCTTCCAGTGCTTGCCTTCGTAGCTGAAGACATCCTTCTTCCACGCGGTGCTGATGATGTCGAAGTGCTCTTCAAACAATGAACGCTTCAGCTCCTCGTAGTCGGCGCCTTCGCCGGGCTCCTGCAGGCCAACCTGCTGGCCCAGCACGTTCACCCAGCGCGGCTGGTAGCCACGGGCGAAGCCCGCGAACACACGACCCTGCAACATCTGCGAGACCATCGCGATGTTCTCGGCAAGGTTGATGGGATTCTGCGACGGCAGCACGTTGCCGAGCTGGCCGAACTTCATGTTCCTGGTCTGCATCCCGAAGTAGAGGTCAAGGATGACCGGATTGGTGGAGACTTCTTCACCTTCGATGTGGAAGTGGTGCTCGGTGAAGCCGGCGCCGTAGTAGCCGTTCTCGTCCATGTAGCCGCAGTGCTCGCTGATCTCCTTCAGCATGCGCTGATAGAGGTCGGTCCGCTTGCCGGCCATGCCCTGCATGATTTCTTCTTTGGTGCCGACCGAAGGCAGGTAAAAGGCGCCTACTTCCATTGTTTTGCTCCCCTGATGCAAATTTGTGCTTGTGATTGACGGGTCCTGTAGCGGACTTCCGACTTTGTTCCTGCATCGGCCATGCCAAGCGGAAACCAGCGAAGACTGGGAGTTTTGCATGGAAATTCCGATGCCTGTGTTCCACAATGAGACAATCTTGACTCACCGACTGTCCTGAAACACAACACTTTCGAAACATATGATGCCACTGGAACGCACTGAAGGGCTGGACAGGGAAACTGTCAGCGCAGCCTGGCAGGCCTTCATCGAGGGAGCGCCGGTACCCTTGCGGGATGTGCGACCCGTGATCCACGATTCCTGGTTGCGCTGCAAAAACGCAGGGGTGGAGCCTCGTGCACAGGTAGCGCCCTTCATTGGGGAGGTCGAACTGTCCGCACGGCTAGCCACCCATGTAGAGCTGGTGGAGGCTACTCGGCACACCTGGCAGCTGCTCAAGGACAGCATCCTCCCGAGCCAAAGCATACTGGTGCTCACCGACACTTCCGGGGTCGTCCTCGAGGTGCATGGCAACGGCGAGATGGTCGCAAGTGCACGGGCGCGTGCCGTGGCACCCGGCTTTGACTGGCATGAAACGCGCGCGGGAACCAATGCCATTGGCACTGCCCTGGCCACGGACGCACCTGCCATCGTGCATACCTCCGAGCATTACTGCTCCAGCGCCAAGATCTGGGACTGCGCCGCCGCGATCATCCGCGATCTGCATGATGGCAGCCCGGTGGGCGTGCTCGACATCACAAGCCTTGGGGGCCTCAGCGGCGCACATACTCTCGCCTTCGCCGTGACGGCGGCCAAGCAGATTGAGCACACCCTGCATTCCATGGAGCTCGCGCGCTCCGTCCAGCTACTCAACTGGTATCGGTCCCAGCAGGGCCGCTGGCGACAAGGTTTCAACCTGCTGCTGGACCGCCGGGGTCGAGTCATCACCATGAGTGATGCTGCACACGAAGCCTTGAGCGGGCAGAGCGTGTCTTTCCGAATTGCCGGAAGAGTCCCCGTACCGGAGCAGGATGATCTGCTGGTGGTGGATCACCTCGATCCCTATTCCGCAGCAATGCCTGCCCACCGCGCGCCCGCCGATCTCTGGCCGGGTGGGGTGGCCACAGTGGCGATTCGTCATCGACCGGCGAAGCTCACGCAGCAGGAGGTAACGCGGGAACGACACCCGGCGTTTGACACCATCACCACCCACGACAGCCAGATGCTGAACCTCATGCATCAGGCGCAGCGCATGGCATTATCCTCCGCGCCAATGCTGGTGACCGGTGAAACCGGAACCGGCAAGGAGCTGTTTGCGCAGGCCATCCATCGCTGCTCCGCGGTGGCCAATGGTCCATTTGTCGCTGTGAACTGCGGCACCCTCACGCGGGAGCTGGCGGTCAGCGAGCTGCTCGGCTACGAGGCTGGCGCCTTCACGGGCGCGTCCAGCAAGGGGCGCTCGGGAAAGTTCGAAGAAGCCGATGGAGGCACGCTGTTCCTGGATGAAATCGGTGAACTGTCACTGGATGTGCAGGTTCATCTCCTGCGCGTACTGCAGGACAATGTCGTCATCCGCTTGGGCGGCAATCGCGAACGTTACGTGCGGGTACGTATCATCGCTGCCACCAATCGGGATCTCAAAGCCGAATCCGAGGCCGGATCCTTCCGTGCGGATCTCTACTTCAGGCTCAAGGTGCTCAACCTTGCCTTGCCACCGCTGCGTGCCCGACCCGACGATTTCGATCTCTTGGTCGACAAGTTCCTGTCCAGGCTGCAGCGTGAATACGGACTCGGTAGCCGCATGCTCACGCCAGAACTCAGGGAGGTGATCATGCGCTACCAGTGGCCGGGTAATGTGCGCGAGCTGCATGGACTACTCGAGCGAATGTATATCCTGAGCAACCAACCCGTGCTCGGGATCGACGATCTCCCCGAGGACTTTGCGCGTCCGCCGCATTCGGTGGCTGAATCAGTCCATGCCCGCAATCCGGCCAATCTGCGGGACCGCGAGCGGCATTCCATCCTGGAGGCACTCGCCGACTCTGCCGGCAACCTGAGCAAGGCGGCCACGGCACTGGGGATCTCGCGCAGCACGCTTTATCGCAAGCTGCGGCAATACGGAATTCCATTCTGAGGGCTTCGTCCGGGGGAACGAGCAGTTACGTCTCCCCGTCAGGCCTCTGGCCCCAGTTCCACTTCCAGTGATTCGATCACCCGGAATCGTGCCCGATGCGGTCGCACCGGCGGCGCGAGTGGCCGTACCTGCGGAAATCTCTTCAGCAGCTTGCCGAAGGCGAGCATCGCTTCCATGCGGGCGACGGAGTTGCCGGCACAGGTATGGATGCCATGCGAGAAGGCCAAATGGCGATTCGGATCGCGGGCCACGTCAAAGCGTTCGGGATCGGAAAATTGCCGCGGGTCCCGATTGGCCGCCGCAATCACGAGATGGAGGTAGGTGCCTGCGGGTATCGGCACGTCCCCGAGTCTTGTATTGCGCACCGCTCGCCGATTCCCGATCTGTAGCGGGCTCTCCATGCGCAGCATCTCCTCGATGCCGGTTTTCAGAAGCCCGGGCTCGGCACTCAGGCGTGCCCGTTCCTCCGGGTGACGGAAGAGCAGATCCATACCGTTGGCGATGAGACTGCCGGTGGTGTCATGGCCGGCGTTCAGCATGAAGATCGAGTTGTGCAGGATCTCGATCTCGGTGAGCCCATCCCCTGCCTCGCTGGCTTCGATGAGCGCCCAGAGGACGTCTATCTCCTCCGGGCGCGGGGGGGCAGCGCGCTTGCGGCTGATCAGAGCGCGCAGATAGGCCTTGGCGTCTTCCACCGCGGCATTGCCCTCGGCGAGCTGGGCTGCCGAGCGCACGGGTTCGAGAGCGCCGAGAATTGCACTCGCCCAGTGCAGTAGAGGCTGGCGCTCATCCCAAGGTAATCCCAGGAGATCCCCGATCAGATTGAGCGGGATGACCAGCGCGAAGTCTTTCACCAGATCCATGCTTCCCCGAGAAGCGGCCTGATCCAGCAGCCTGTCCACCATGCAACCGATGGAGGCTTCCATCTGCCGCAATGTGCGAGCGGCGAAGAACGGTCCGAGCAGTCTGCGGACGCGTGTGTGGTAGGGCGGATCGTTGAATACCAGCGAGGTGGTGTGGTGCTCGTAGAGCGGGGAATCCCCGAAGCGGGGTTTGAAGTCGATGCGCTTGTCCGAGCTGAAGGTCAGCGGATCCGCCATCACCGTCCGGATATCCTCATAGCGCGTGAGCACCAGCGATCCGTCCGGTTGGCGACAGAGCGGCGCATGCTCGCGCAGGAGGGAATAAGTGGGATAGGGATCGCGCGCAAAGTCATGATCCACTTCCGCGAGGACGAAAAGGTCGGCAGTCGCGGGCGTCAGCTGCATGCCTTGCGGAGGAAGAAGAGCGAGCTCAACCGCCCGCGATACCGATCAGGAAGGCAATGGTCTCACCATCAGTCAACTGGTCTTCCATGTACACGCGGCGCCCCTTGGAGTCGACGTACATGGTCCCCCGCTCGTTGAGCTCATTGGTTTCCCGGTCGATCAGCAGCGACTCCATACGGTCGCCATACTTGCCGGCGATCTTCCACGCCAGTTCAGATACGAGAGGTTGCTCCAGTTCAAAGGTCTCACCGGGTATCCCGGTGATCTCGCGAAAACGTGACTGGTACTGCGTATGAACTCTGATCATTCCGGTCATTCTCTGGCAAGTGCGCCCTCTGCCGCCAGGACTTCGGCAACGTCACCGAGGCCCAGCGCTTCCATCCTGTCCCTGCGCTGCAGGCCAGTGGTACGGTCCCAGCCACGCCATTCGTAGTACTCGTCGAGCACTGGCTCGAACATCTTGGCAGCCACTGAACCGGGATACATGCCCTCGGTGGTAGGCTCATACATCCAGCGCTCGCAGATGGTGTCGTGCTCACGGCGCAGGCCCAGCCGGGAATTGAACGCCTTCTCAAGATTGCAGATGCGCTCACCATCGCGCATGAGCTCCTCTGGCGTGCGCGCGATACCCGTGACGTCCGTGAATGCGGGTTGATAGTACTCCTCGGGCGCAAATCCGGCGGGATCAAGCATCCAGTGGAACAGGCACACGCCATAGGAATTGATCAACGCCACCTGGTTCTCGATCAAGGCGGTGGAGGCCCCCTTGAGATCCGGGATGGTGAGATCCGCGGCTTCGGTGCGTCCGTTGAAGTAGCGCTT
>Ga0315906_10002571_pt1 | contig 25075 bp, 39 predicted proteins | sample LakEriMetagenome_4_FD_203526 | JGI IMG/M metagenome (GOLD analysis project Ga0315906, IMG submission 203526) | Freshwater fungal communities from buoy surface, Lake Erie, Ohio, United States - Buoy 2 MA122 | ecosystem: Environmental > Aquatic > Freshwater > Lake > Lake biofilm | place: USA...
CGCCGCGCTTCCGTCCGTGCGTGCTTTGGTCATGTTTGCCGTGTTTTAAACGCTCCACGAGCGCTTTCATAACAACAATCTGCTCTTCCATACTCTTCTCCTTGTCTAATCCGCGCGCGATTTTATTGGCCCAACCGCGGCCGGCGTCGCCACCCCATAACATATGCGCGATATATCCGTTGGTAGGCTTATCAGGATTGCCCCAATCAGGCCGCTTGTCTACCGCGTGCCTAGCGAAAAAAGATACCATACGTTTGATTGTAGACGCGGACACGGATTTGCCGTTGCTTAAATCGCGAGCGCGCGCGATACCAACGGCCGTGCCGCCGCGGTTAAACTTTGAGCGTAATTCTAAGCCGCGCCGCGCGGCTTCGCGAACGGATTGAGGCGGCGTGAATCCGTCTTGCTTCAACGCTTCCAACGCTTTTTTCGTACCTACGCGTTTGCGCAACAACGCGTATTTACGCTTGCCACCCGTCGTAAGTTTTGCCCAACGTCGCGCAAACGGCTGGTCAGTACCAAACGCCCAACGCCACTGAGCTTGCGATTCAAACGGCATACGTCACCTCACTGCTGAATTGATAGCGCGCTGAATAATGCCCGGCAAAAGTCTCTGATACTTTACCGCGGCCGCGTCAGTAAAATCGCGAGCGACAAAGCCCGGATGCTTCACTGATTTTCGATAGTTTATTGGGCCGGATATTTTGCCTTTGTTTGAACGGAATTGACGCGGAATTGTTTTGGCTTTATACGAACCAAAGCCGCCCCACTGAAAGCGAAGCGCCTTGGCGTATTTCACGCGGATTACGTGCGGCCGCGTACCTACGTCAATCATCTTCCAAATATCGTTATCCGTTCCAATCGTAATCGTCTCAACGTCAATCTCGTTGATTACAAAATCCGGCCGGCGCTTCCACGTATACGTCGTGGCAATAAAGTCTACCGCGACGGATTTTGCTACCATACGCATCTGATTGGTTACTATCTTTTGTAGCGTGGCCGCATCCGTTAATCCGGCCGGTACAACGGCTTTGAATTCCATATATCACCTCATATCTCAAGTATACCACCGCGTATGCGTACCGGAGACCATTCTGATTCACGTATACGGCACGTTTGACAGCTATCTTTAGCGCCGCGCCGCCAATACGCGTCGTAATCACCGGCCGCGTCGTCTATTTCAATTATTTCCCATGAGCATTTACAATTAGAATGGCATAACGTGCCCTCACACGGCATAGCCGGCAACGGTAATCCATACGTTGCGGCCGCAAAATACGTTCCGCGAAGCGCTCCGGCGTACATCTGAGCGCGCGCCGCGATTTGCGCCGGCGATTGATAACCGGCGGCCGGAGATTCTACCGCGATACCTAATTGGCCATCAGACGCGCTCTGCCGCATCTGATTTGCAAAATCGCGTAAATATCCAAGCTGTAATCCTATCGTGGCGCTGAGTTGTTTATAGGCATCTTCTTGGGCATCTGCTAACGATTGACCGGCGATAACGGCCGCGGCCTGATGATATTCCGCAAGCGCTTTTATCATCGCGCGTTCCCACGCGTCTACCGCGGCCGGCGTCACGGCTTCTCCGGACGCGAGCAGATTATCAGTTATTTGTTTGATACGCTCCTCTAACATATTTTGGAGCGCTTCCAAATCGTCTTCGTTCATAATCGCTCCTGCGCGCGCTTCGCTAGCCGGCGCGCTTCTACGCGGCGCGGCCGTAACATAGACAATATTTCATCTTCGCTCAACGTCGCTTCCGGCTTCGTACCTGACCACGTATCGCTATTCAGCAGGAGATTCTTTTGAAGCGCCTTGAATGATGTTTTTACGCGCCGGAGCTTCTCGCGCAATACCGGTTGCGCTTCAATATCGAACGATTGACCATTGATAGTGTCCGCTTGCGCCGGCGCTTCCGGCGCGGCCGTCTCGTTTGTTACGGCGTCCGTATCTACCACGGCGCCGCCGGCCGTCTCGTCTGTTTGTAAGAATTCACGCGGCAAATATTGTTCGTCAACCAAGACGTTTAGCGCTTGCGTGTTCGTAATCACTTGCGCGTCAATAAGCGTCTTCAACGCGGCGCCCATCTTGTTTAAGCCGTCCGCGCGCTGTAATTTGTCTTGGTAATCGCTGGTTGCAAAGGAGAAAACGGTTGTTTCAGGCATTACGCGGTGTGTAATCGCGTTCGTGAAGAGCTTCCGCCACGCCGCTAGGCCGGTGCCCTCAGCGATGTCGGATAGAACGACGGATTGCGTGCCCGTACCTAATCCTTGTTGCGACAACGGCTGAATCTCGCCAACAAATACGCCAATCGCGTTTGCGTATGTAAGATACGCGTTGCGGCGCTCCTGTTCTACGTTGAAGCCGTCCGCAATTTCAGCAAGCGGAATGGTTACGAGCGCCGGCGGCTCATCTTTGAGCATCGGTATAAGCGTTGAACCGCGGTATACCACAAATCCTTTTCCGCGCTGAGCCGTCTCCGCTGTGTTAAGAGCGCCTTCAAGTTGTTGCGCTGTAATACCGTTCACGATGTGTATAGCTAGGCTTCTTGAGCCACTGACTTTTTCTCTGAAATACGTCTCCATCGCTACCACTTTGAGAATCGTAGCGAACGCGCGCCGCGCCGCGCAGATACCAACGCCGTACATCTCCATACGCGGCGATGGCATATCAGAAAAATATATCACGTCATCGGCGCGAAGTAAGTGCTGGACGCCGGCGCGGTCAACGTATACAACCGGCCGTTGTGGGTCACCGGTACGATAACAACGAAGACTATCCAAATGACGCAAGCCAATCACTTTACTGCCGGCCGCGCCGGATTGCCGCACAATCTCTATAAACGCGCCGTTGTCCGTGCAAAGAAAATCGCGCAGATGCCGCGATAAGCCGTGTTCATAGCCGCCGTCGTAATTCAGCATTAGCTCCTGCGCTTGCCGTATACGTCGCGTTGATTCAGTTTTATCCGCGATTGTAAAGCCAAGCGCCGTCTGTTTACTTACGGCCTTGAAAATCGCGCTTGACCACATATCCTCAACCAGAACGGATTCTGACAAAATAATATCCGCTCGCTTGCTACCGTTGTATGGTAGACCGGTTGCGCCGGCGATATGGCCTATGATGCCGCCGGAACCATTCCAGAATGCGGATAAATTGGATGGGCCAACGAAGACGCTGACCGGCCCATTAGCGCGAGCGGTATTGCCGTCATCGGCCGTGACGCTCTTCTTTAACACGTTCATATCTTCCGTCATTCCATTCTCCTTGCCAATAGGCGCCATTCTAAGCCACGATACAATGTTCAGCTGTATATCGCTCTGGGCCAAATCTCTAATACAGATTCAATTCCAAAGCGCGATAGCTCGCCATACTTAACGCCACGGCGGCGTCTATCTTCGCGGCCGCGTGCCGCTTTACCATCCGGAGCTTATGGCCGCTCTCATCCATCTTTGCATCCGCGTTGCCTAGATGAGCGCGCAATACAGCGGCCGTACCATCGTGCGCGATTTGCCGTTGTACGATTAGCGAACGCAACTGCGCGTCCGCTTCTAATCTATCCGCGCCTTGAATAAACGGCTTACACCATACCACGCCGCTAAGCCGTTGCGCTAAGTAGTGCAACTGAAATGGGTCATACGTGACTTGAACCACGTTAAACGTGTCAAGCATCTCGCGTATCTCATTTTCAATCGCGCCGTAATCTAGCGGCTTGTCTGTAGGAGACCACACGCGGACGTCGCGCACAACAATCGCGTTGTCGATATCCGGATTGCGGCTCACCGCGACGGCCGCGAACGTATCGCCGCTCACGGCGCCGTCTAGCCCAATTATTACCGGCTGATGAGACGTTGCCGGCGCGACGTCCGCAACACAATTATCCCACAACGCGATACTAGGCAAGAACGCGTCATCACCGTCATCGGCCACCCATTCTCCTTGATACAATCTCGCGTACCGCGCGCCGGTTAATCCTTGAAGCCGGCTTATTGAGCGGCGGCCTTGTTCCGTCCAATCCGTACCATCGTGGAGCGACGGATTGTCCACATGATAGCTTTTCAATAGCTTAAGCGTTCCAGCGGCCGCTCTTTTTAGAATCCAATGTTCAGGCGCGGCCGGATTAGCGTCACCAATCGTTGCCGGATATGGTACAACGGCGCCGCGGCCGGTAGTACGCGTGATGAGATATTCCCAATCTTGCGCGTCTAGCTCTTCCGCTTGATTTACCACTATTACATCGCGTTCGCCAGATAGGATTTTGCCCGGATTATCCATGCCGCCTATGTAAAGCCGCGCGCCGTTCGCGTAAAGATACATAGACGGATTCACGCCGCCATACGGCGTTACGGCCATATCACCGTATTCAATGACGCGCTTGTACGTCTCCAATACCGTTCCGTATATCGTCGCGCGCACTTTACGAACGAGCGTGGCGCGCGCGTTAGGATAACGCATCAACAAATTATGGACGCTATACAACAACGCGAACGTCTTGCCCGTCTCCGATGGGCCGGAGATTATACATTCAGCCGCGGTATTGTTCTGAATATCCGCGGCCGCGCCGCGGAACGACGGCGTGACGAGCTTTTTGGAACGGCGGCGGCGCTCAATCTCAGCTAGCGCCAACACCCTTGCTGACAGCGGCGACAAGCTCATGAAGCTCCTCGTCATTCATTTTCATAATCTCTTCCGGCGTTACCGTAATGTTGAGATTGCGCGTAATATCTAAGCCTAGTAACCGCGCGCGGCGCTCCATAATCTTTAGCACGCTATCAATCGCGCGTTTATCTCCACGGCGCGCTTCTGCCCATACGCCAAATTGTAAATCGTCTAGCCGCGATAATTCAACGGCCAGAAGCTCTTCAGCGTTGTTCTTCGTATCAGCGATTATAGACGATAGCACGGCCGCAATATCCTTGCGCGCCGCTTCGTGGCTATATCCTAGCATCTCACCAATTTGCCGGTACGTCTTACCGGCCTTGCGTAGCTCAAACGCGCGTTGTACGCGTTCCGTCTTTAGCTCTTTACGTCCAGCGCTCATGTCAACATCCTATTCCGTCAATTTTGGCGCTATTTGCGCCGCGCGGAAGCGCTCCTCATATCCGGCTTCCGTCCGCGCGCGTTCCATCGTCGTACGCTTCTCATTAGCGCGTTTAATCTCGTCTTCAATGGGTAAACAATTCCACATCTTATGAAGCGAGTAATACACGATACTATAGCGGCGCGATAGCGTGGGATGGAGCTTCGTTATAGGTGTAACGCCGTGGATAATTCCTTGTCCATCGAAGAGGAGCATTGAGCGATTCTTAAGCTCAAAGCCAATATTATATTCCGGACACGATAAGAATCCACCCTCAATAAAGCGTTTATATACAATCATTCCGCTCCATACGTTCGCAAAATTGCCTTTGTCGTAGTGATAGCCTAGCGGATTGTTTTTGTTGATAATACCGGACGTGAACGCCGTCTCTTCCATATGATATTCTTCGCGCACGTGTGTTTTCGTCTCTGCGCTATGCTTCAGGTATAGCTCCGGATTATATCGCTCATAGGTACGCGCGATGACTTCCGCGCCGGACGCGATAATGGCGTGAAGCTCCGGTTGCGTATAGGCCATACGCGTTGAGCTACACGATTGCATATTATTTTTCATTGAGTGAGCCGGCCGTGTACCAAATATTTGCGTTTCAGCTTTTGGTCCGGATAGCCGCGTGACTTTTGAGTATTTGACATCATCTAAGACGGATTCAATTTGCGCCAACGTTGGGTCAGCCGGCGCTTCCGCGTAGACGATTTTCAACACCTCATCGCCGTTGTTTTCGCGGATATATACGCGCGTTGATTCTACGATAAGATGGTCAAAATCTTTTTCACTCGCGCTGTCCGCGTACCTACTTTTATCAAACTTGCGTATATCCTTGGCGTCAATTATTAGCTTTTGCATGAGCTTCTCCAACTAGATGAACAAATAATTCCTGATATGATTTGGTATCCGTCGCGACAAGTAATTCATCCATAATCTTGACTAGCTCCATGTACTCGTCGTTCTGAATATAAAATACGATAGTACGGACGGTATTGGTCAGGTATTTTTCCGCTTCTTTAGCGTCAAACGCATGATAGCCACCCTTGCTCCATTCCACTTTATCCGATGTTTTAGCGCCATCGGCTTCGCGCCGGACGCTATCCCACAAGTCAGATACTACCTGCGATTCAGTCTTGACCGTCTCAAGCAACGCGCTAAATATCGCTTGGTCAATCGTCGCCATGTTCGTAATTGGGTCAATCGTGCTTAACAGCTTCCGCTCTTCCGCTTCGTCAACGTCAATGTATATCACCGGTATCGCTTCAATTTTTTGTTCACGCGCTAAGTCTACGCGAAGATGGCCGTCAACAATCGTTCGCGTACGCTCGTTGACGATTACCGGCGCAACATATCCTACTTCCGCGATTGTCGCGGCTAACGCGCGCCGCTGAGCGGCCGGATGTTTACGGTAATTTTGAACGTGAGCAATTACATCAGCCGGAGATACCATCGCATAGCGCGTTATCCGGTTGTTCCATTCCGTCATAAATCCTCCTTGACGCGGCGACGCGAACGCCACCGCGCCGCGTACCGGCCTATGGCCAGATAATATCTTGCGATTTGGGCAACGTGAAGTAATCTAGCTGAAACGCGTACCGATGAGAGCGCGCTATTTGCGATAGCTCTTGATTGTCTTGCGGATGAATGAACGACGGTATCATTTGATAGAATTGATTGCCATCCGTATCTTCCCAACACACGTATAACCGGCGGCCGTAAATTACCATACCACCTAATACGGACGGTACAAACAAAAGAAGCTCCGGAGCTTCTCCGGCTTCCGCGCGCCATACGTGAATGCCCCACGTTCCGTCCGCTTCGTTGCTTATCGTCTCGCGATAAACGGCGCCGGCCGCGTCTACGTATACCCAAGCGCCCACGGCGCTGTAGATACTAATTTTGTTCAGGAGCGGCGTTGGTTGTAGCGGCAATTTAGGATTCATTTGCGCTTCGCTTTTTGTTATAATACGCGGACGTACCGCGCGAACGCATACACATCTGTATGGTCTTCGTTTAGTATAACATCGCATTCTTCAAGCCGCAAATAGATAGGATACTCATGGAGGAGCGTATGGAGAAGCGTTGGCGTGACGTTTTTATAATACTCATCCGGCTTAAGCTCCGGCGCGCCGTCCGCTGAATGCGGCTTCCGCTTTATTGACGCGGCCGTAATAACGACGGCACACTCATCGGCCATATACGGATACATAGCCGCAATAATCCGCTTTGGGTCAACGTGTTCTAACACTTCCGTACAGATAATTGTGCGAAAATCGTGTTTCAATCCGTCGTGTGTAGCGCGATTATTTATGACGTTCCAATCGCTGAAGTCTACCACATAATCAACGTTCTTACCGGCTACGATATCAACGCCTACATACGGCGATAGATTGCCCCAAAGCTCGCGAGCGCTTCCATTTATATCAATGCTTCCAATCTCTAACACCGGCGCGCCATACGATATGCGTTGCCGCGTCTTTTTTAGCCAATCATAAGCCTGTGTGTGCATATACCAATCTCCTCTTGGTCCATACCATGTTTTGAACGCGTTCTATACTAACGGCCTTGCCCGGACACGTTTTTGGACTGTTACAATTCCGATGGCCTATTATCGCGTTACGGCCTAGCGAACGCCATTCCATAAAATGCGCGAGCGCGTACGATACGAGCGTTGCGACGTTATCCGGCCACGGCGCGTCGTCGTAATCTCCTATTACTTCAATGCCAATCGTCGTACGATTACATACCGCGCCGGCGTGCGTACCGGTAAGATTGAGCGGCGTTAGTTGAAAGATACCGTCATGCGCCGGATTAGGAGCGCCGGCGCAGATAAAAAGATGCGGCGCTGATGTCCATCCTTTAGCGATATAAAAACGCCGCAACGATTCAACGGACGCTAAGCCGCGCCAACCGCTCGCAACCGGCTTCCACGTATGATGAATAACGACGGCTTTCACCCAATTACAAACGATTGGGTCATGTTTAGCGAGATGCGCCGCGAAGCGCTCGTGCGTTGGCCAATGCTGAATATCGCTCTTAAAATCGCTCATACGCGCTTCTGAATCTCCGTAACGCCGATGGCTTGCGCCGCTGATACGATACCGCTGAGAAAACAATACGCGAGCGATTGCGGCGTCATAATCGCTCCTTGCGCTAGCTCTACAAGAACGGCCAATATAAATCCTAGCGCGACGGACGCGACGGCATAGAACAATCCGGGCACATCAATCTCGTTCCGCTTGTTATAATAGCGCCAAATGTCAATAAGTAACTTCAAATAAAGCGCGGCCGCGGAGCTTCGCAAAATCATGTCGCTTGTCATCGTAATCCTCTCAAGTAATCATGTATATACGGAAGAAGTATGTTGAGAATCGCTAAGCCGCCAACGGCCAACCAAAAATACCGTTCAATTATCCGTACGCGTTTTTCAAGCTCTTTCATATCGTCGCGTACCTGAATTTCAAGCCGCTCAATCCGCGTATCGCTTCGTTGAAACGCATCTTCAACGCGACGCGTCAAATGCTCCACGGTCACTTTTAGCTCCACGAGTAAATCGCGCGTTGATTGTGAATCTTCCATAGCTCGCCTCATATCGTCGTATTGTGTTCATTATAGTCTAACCAGCCGCGAAAATATACACTGATTTAGAATATGGCCAGAGCGATATACAGCTGTTTGTTGTCTCGTGGCTTAGAATGGCGCCTATTGGCAAATAGGATGCTATCTGTAAATAGAAGCGGCCGCCGGCGTAATACCGGCGGCCGTTCGTTCCGTTTAGTTAGATTTTGAACGATATACGCAACGTTGGTTCGCGGTTAGTCTCGCGGCGCGCCGCGATAAGCTCGTCATAATACTTCTTGTAGAACGCGCTGAGCCGCGTATCGTAGGCCGTATGGCTGACGTCAATAGCCATCTCCAATCCTTTGATAATCGCGTTGATAGCGTTCTTGTCGTACGTTACCACAACGGCTGGTTCCGTCATAATCGCTTTGACCGTCTCTGACTGATATACGCCGTGTTCGTCCAGATAATCCGTGACGACGTCGCGCAACAACGCCACTTCCGCTTCGATAAGCTTGATTTGCGCTTGCTTCGCTTTGATTGATTCTAGCGCTTCCGCGACGGCCGCGGCGTTATTCTGATTGTCCATCGTTCGCTCCTTGTTTAACTAATGCGCGTACGCGTTTTATTGCTGTTTCACTACATCCATGTATATACGCTAGCTCCTTGACCGGCGTTCGTAGTACGGCCGCGCCGTCCGCGGATAGCGCCAACCGCTTTACGATACCGTACACAAGCCGCGCTTTAGTGTGAACACCTAACTTTATGCGATGGTATCGTACGGTTGCTGACGCCATATATAGCTTTTTCGCGGCTTGTCGTGATGACAACGTAGTATCGCGAAGAATCGCCATTTGCGCGTCGCTCAACTTTAGCTTATTCATTGCGCCATTCCACAATCGTCTTCAGCGCTTCGTTGCCGTTAATCTTAGAAGCTATTGCGTGTTGCTCCGCGTTATCGCTCATCAGCGCTGTGCGACGCTCGCCAAGCGCGATACGCATTGAGTAATCCGTCATATTCAACAGCGCGTCGTTCCGGCCGCAACCATACGGCATCTCAGTAGCGTCGTACCGTTCAATCAGCGCGTCTACCGCGGATAGCGCGACGGCTTCGTCAAGTTTCTTCACGGTATCTACTACCACGTTGTAATACGTCTCGTCACAAGCCGGCGCGGTTGCCAATAGGATGGTCTCAGTCGCATCCGGCGCTGTTGGCGTGATAGAAGATACAGCAGACGGCGTTACCACAGCGCTCGTTGGCGCTGATGTTGGTTCTTTTGGGAATATGGCCCCAACCACGCAGAGCGCTACCAGAATCCATGTGCCCCAACCGATGTTCAGACGTTTCATTGTTTTGCTCCATAATCTACTGATAATAGCCAATATGCTCTCACAAACGCGCTGTAGTGTATTCTGTCTACCGGATTACCGGCCGTATCAATCCATTTTGACCAGCACGCTCCACTTGCTGACCAATGTTGTAATCCGTCTCCGTGTTCGAACAACACTACAAACGCGTCTGTTTGCGCCAATGGTGCCGCGTAATCCGCGCGGCCGTCTCCTACGATATACCGCCATGTACTATCGTTAAACTGAAATGCGCCGCCGTCCGCTGTAGCGCTACGCGCTCGCCAATCGTACGTTCCAAACGTTACCGTGTCGCCGCTCTCGCACGTCGCTATCGCAACGGCCGCGTACGCGTCGTGTGGACTTACGGCTAGCAAAATCAAAGCTAACAATAGTGTCATGCGCGTCTCCTACTCGTTTGCGCCGGTCAACAGCGCTTTATACCGGCGGCCTAAATCTACCAACGCATCATACGAGATTGTCGTCAAATCGCTCACCGGCCGTTCGTATTCTAAGCCGGCCGCGTCTAGCGTGTCCATCATCGTACCTATGGCGCGCTCAATCTTTTCTCGCGACGCAACCGTTGGTTGCGCTTCGCGCCGCTTCGCCACTTCAATCTCGTCTTGAGATGCGATAGATTTGCTTGTGCTATATCCCAAGAACGCTAGCGCGCGGCCTAGCGCGCTTGTTTCAGCGTCTTCCAACGGCGCGTTCTTCTGCGCTCCTTTTTCGCTATCCGTCCGGAACGAAGCCGTGCCGCTAGCGCGCCGGCCGTCTTTCAAGATAACCGTCACCTGAATCATTCCCAGAACGCCGTTCAGTAATCGCGGCTCAGACACAATCACTTCCTGAATCGCGTCTTTGGCCATACGAAGCCGGTCAGCCACCGTGTTATAGTCTTCCATATAGGCCGGTTGTTGATAACGGTTGCTCATACTCTGTTGCCCTCCACTACTACTTCGCTGTTGTATACAAATGATTCAAAATACTCAACGGCCGCGCGGATACTATAGACGAACGTTGAATCACTACTACCATCCTCAAAGACGACGCGGCACAAATACGTAGGCAAGCCGGAGCGTTCGTTGAACGTAAACTGACGAAGCAAAAACTGATAGCCGCGTCGCTCCGGACCAACATTGCGCTCGTCATTCCCAATCCATCCGGGTGTACACGTCGCAAAGTCCATACCAAATACCGTCTTCCGCAACAAAATCTGATGTGGATTACTCTTCATCAACGTCTCCTTTCACGATGTAATCCGCGTTGTACGCGTCTAGCGTCTCCGGCGTACCGTTTTCAGCGCTCGCGTATAACACTTCAACATAGCTCAACAGCATCGCTATCGCTTGCTCATCGGAAGAACAATTCAGCAAGCGCCGGCCGCATTCTATCGCTTGCGGCCGTAAATCCGCGCGCCGTAATACCTGACGAACAAGCTGGAAGACGTTGAACACATTATTGAGCGGCTTACCGTCTTCCACTACTAAAAACGGCCGCGCATAGTACGGCTTTGGCTTGACGTTCGCGCGCTCTATCTCATATGAACGCTCGTTGTTAATCCGGTCAACCCACCAAAAATGCTCATCGTGAAGATTGGCGTGCAAATCGCTCCAACGTCCGGCCGCGGCGGCGTTACCGCGACGCAAGCACCAATCCGCTACGCGTTGCATACGGCGTTGTAGCGTCCGGATAACCGCCAACCGCAAATACGAGCTAGCGATGACCAGATTGCTCCGCGCGTTGTTCAGCGCCGCGTAGTCAATGTGGTACAGCTCGCTCTGCTCCGGATGTTCCCATACGGCGTGGCGCGTCGTCTCCGACATCGCCAAATTGACTTTGACGAGCGCGTCGTTGATAGCGTTCTGCGCGGCCGCGTAACGCGTTGAACCCATCACATACTTGTATACGCTCTTCTTCATGCTTAGCTCCTTTCAGCTAATTGGTCCAACCGCGCGTGCGGTAACCGTACAACCAGATGATACATTCACGAGCGCTTCCGACAAACAAGCCATCCTGTTCATAGAATCTCCAACCGCTTCCGCGATGAATCTTGTATACCATCCGGCCGCCCAACGATTGCTTTGATATACATAGCTCCGGATGGCCCTCAATCATCAGCTCCAGATTTTTACGATTAGACATTGGCCGCTCCGTCTTTACCGTACATACAAACGCCGGCCAAATACGTCGCTTCCGTATTCAGATATACCGCGCCGTTGAATCCGCGCTTTACGCTGTACACATCCACCACGTGCGCCATCAGCGATAACCGGCGCGCCTGTTCGCACGCGTCTTGGTAATCGTATACCGTGAATACCGTCTCTTGGAATGCGATACACCATTCCTCGCGTACCGGCGGCGCCGGTGGCGTCTTGGACATCGCTTCGCTCATCGTCTTCGTCATGCTCATCGTCGTCTCCTAATCTAACCGGCCGCGGTACGGATTTGCGCTGAACGCGTTCAGATAACCGGTCAGCACGTCATACTTGAATTCACGCGTGTAATTCACGGCATCTCGCATATTGTTGATAAGCTCCCACTCACGCTGGTCTTCAATCTCCTCTAAGCTGTACCGCGGCATGGTCAACAACGCGCGGACACAAGCGACAACCGCGGTATATTGTACGGCGTAATATACCATTGACCGCTTCGATACCGTTTTCATAATCCGTACGCAACGCAAGGCTTCTTCCCATTCCGGATAAACGCGCGCCATTTTCTCCATCCAACGCGGCGTCAGCGGCAACAGCGGCGTTCGTCTCGTCTTCTTCTTCGCTTCCATCGCAAGCTCCTCTTCTACACTAGACAACTTATTCAAGCCGGCTATCCGTTCCGGCGACACCGGCCGCCGCGGTACGGCGGCCGATGTTTCGTTGCGGCTAAGCTTCTTTGGCGTCTACCGTGGCGACGTCTTTGGTGATTTGAATCAGCACGTCAGTCAGCTCGTTCATAAGCTCCGCGTTGCTCCAGAACGTATATTGGCTGATGTAATCGCGGCCGGTGGCTATCTTGATTGCGTCAACGAGACGTTCGCGAGCGCTTTCAACCGCCATCGCGGTATTGCGGCGCCATTCAACCATCTTCGCGGCGCGCTCGCAATCTTCAATCCAATCAGCGAACGTCTTTTCAAACTGCGTAATCCGGATGAACGCAAAATTATCCGTCAGAACAATCTCGCCTGTCTCCTTTGATGCGTTAGTGTTAATCACCTGACCGCGGATGAACATCCCCTTGGGATTCTTGCGCCACTCCATTTCGCGGTACCAGCGGCCGGTTAACTCATTCTGTTTACGCACGGATTCTTCTGCCCAGCGCTCTTTGTCTACCACTACCACGTCGTTGAAGCGCTTCGTGCGATACGCCGTACCAACCACCAAATCTGAAAACTTCATGACCGTCTCCTTTGCGTTCTGCTTGTATCACCGCTTTTTACAGCGTAGACCAAGCATAAGCGATATTATAATATTTGTCAATACCTACAACATTAAAATTAGATTAGAAAAAAACTAGACAACCGGCGCGGCCGTTTGTTATAATAACGCGGTGGAGGATTCTATATGTCTGAAGACGTTCAACAAATATCGCTCTTCCGTTTTTACGATGTTCTACAGGCGCGCGTTCCGTCTATCGCCTACGCGTTCCATACGCCTAACGGCGGCGTGCGAGCTAGACAAACGGCCGCGCGGCTTAAAGCGATGGGAACGCGCATGGGCGTTCCGGATGTTCTGATACCGGTAAAATCGCCGGACGGAAGATACAACGGCCTTGCTATAGAGCTTAAGTATGGGAAGAACAAGCCAACGGCGGCGCAAATGGCTTGGATTCAATTTTTACATACGCAGGATTGGTCCGCATACGTCGTATACGATTGGACTCACGCCGCGGCGCTCACGTGTCAATATTTTGGGATAGCTCCGGATGAATACGGCTTATCTATATATATGGAGTAACAAATGCGCGGTAATCGTCGTTATATCTCTCATAGCTTCTCTTTGAGCGAGCATCAACTGAAAGCGTTAGAAAATTATGCGGCGTACGCATCTCAACGGATTCAGCAAAAAATTACGGTGTCTGAACTTGTTCGCTATATTATTGAAGATTTTCTATTGAAAAATACTATCAGCGGTAATACTACCGGCAACGATACTATCAGCGGTAATACTACCGGCAACGATACTATCAGCGGTAATACTTAGCGCCATAATACTTAGTGCCTTAATACTACCGGCCGTAATACTACCGGCCGTAATACTACCGGCCGTAATACTTAGCGCCGTAATACTATTTGTTATAGTAAGCTTTACTATACCAAATAATATTATTCAATATAGCGAGCTTCGCTATGAGCAGTAGTAAGCTTTACTATACCAAATAGTAAAGAGCGGCCGGCATTATTTTTTATTGAAAAAAATCGTAAATAATTTGTATTTTTTTTGAATCAATGTTTTATGTGGTATAGACCAATAATATCGCTGTTAAAATAGATAAAACAAAATACATTCACTTTGATACCAAATATTTTACAACCGGACCACGTATTTTTGGATTATTTTTTTATTCAAAAACAACGACGTTGAACACACCTGCTAGATTATGTGTAAAATGGGGTGAAATGGCTTAGAATGGCGCCTATTGGCAAATAGGCACTATTCTGTAAATCTGTAAAAAGTGGATTTTTGCGTATTTTTGCTGTTTTTTTCGCTTTTCCGGCCGGAGCGAGAAAACGCAAAAAAAACGTAAATAATTTGTATTTTTTTCACATGATTGTTTTATGTGATTCTAATCAATTAAATCGCCGTATAAATAGACAATACAAAATACATTTACTTTGATATCAAATATTTTACAACCGGACCACGTAAAACAATGAAAAAACAAAACACAAAAACAACGACGTTGAACACACCTGCTAGATTATGTGTATATTGGGGTGAAATGGCTTAGAATGGCGCCTATTGGCAAATAGGCACCATTCCAGATTTTTCAATTTTGGTCTTCTGCGTCGTCTAAAAATCGCTCAATATCGTCGTTCAATTTTGATTTTTCTCTTGTATACTCTTCTACTATAGGATTGTTTTGATTAGTTTTTTCAACGTCCGGCAACGCCGCGTAAAGTATAAAAATCTTCTGCCAATCTTCCGCGCTGAAGATTTTTTTCATTATTTGCTCCGTGGCTAACACCGCGTGCTTCGTTTGAACGACGAGCGGATGAGCCGGATTTGTCTTGAACGTGCCTTCAGCTATCTGCTCATATTCAAAATACATATTAAACTTTATCAACGGAACGTTCAAAACGTTGACTATACATTGAACCGGGAAAGCATCATAAAGCAATAATTGCTCCGTATCGTTCATTACCCATAAGAGCGCGACGTTGTCGTTAGACGATATACGCAAATTACCGTGATGTTCCATCTTTATATCCTTTCATAAATTTGCGATACTCATCGCAAGCGTCTCCACGCGATAACCAACTATCACCGGCAAAAATCACCTTGCCGTCTTTAGAACACGTCATACGATACGAAGTCATAGCACGGTATATCTTAAGCTCTTCTACCAAAATACCATCCGGCCGCGTCACGCTATCCTTTACGATATAACCACGCGTATAGTAGCGATGAACGGCCGCGGCCGCGATAATCGCGCTCAGTAATCCGGATAACACAATATACAACATTACGTCTCCTGTCTCGCGCTTGACGCGTTAATCCAACAACGCCGGCTTGCGTTCAATCTATCGCGGATATGTTCGCCGTATGGAAGCTCTTGAACGTCGTAATTTGATGTGTACACGGTAGGCTTATCAACGCGGTTGTTTATCACGCTGAATATCCGCGCTTCTGCCCATTCTGACGGCCGGTTGTCCGCTCCTATATCGTCAATAATAACTAAGTCAGCGGTTGCTATCTGCGTCATTAACGTTTCAAGCGCGTTGGATTGTTCGCGGATAATATCCAAGAACGCCGGCATACTTCGATAAATAACGCTCATATGTCTATTGCGATTAGCGATGGCGGCCGCGAGATGCGATTTGCCGACACCCGGACGTCCGTGAATATATAACCATCCGCGCGGCGCTTCCGCGTATTGTCGCGCTTTGTTGTATGCTATTTGAACCATTTGCGCTTGAAGCTTCGCGCTTGCGTCCGGCAAATCGCGGTACGCTCGCTGAACGTTGAAATTGTCAAACGTCTTACCGGCGAGCATATCAAGCTCGCGAGATAATTGCCGCTCATTCCGCGAAGCTCCGGCCGCGCCGCACGTGCATTTAGTAAGCTCAAATTTGCGCGGCGCTGTTTCTAGCATATACCAACCACTTCCATCGCAATTACAACCGGACGTCAACGCCGGCGTCTTGTATTCAACGGCCGTCCGCGTTTTGGTCCGCTTGTTCCGTTCTGCCCAATACCGCGCCACGGCGCGGAAGCGCTCATCATACGTCATATCCGGTGTCGTAATACCGGCCAAATCATACTCATTCCATGAAGTGTTGGTTGGCTTCGATGTACTCTTTGAGTGTAGATTGCCGGCCATCATCTTGTCTGACTTGTCGTCCATCACGGCGCTCCTTTTCATACCATTCAAGCATTCCTTGAATCGCGTTTGGCCTATATCCGCGGCCTATCCATTTTGTAATCGCGGCCGTCCATGCCGCTTCGTTCGTAAGCTCCGCGACGGCGTCGCGATACGCAAACGGAACGTTGAGATGCGTAAGCCGTCTATACACGACAAACGGCCACGTCTCAAGACGCGCATCGTGCGTCTTGTTATTTGTTTTTTTCTGTTTCTTTTGTTGGTAAAGATTTTTTACCGGTACCGGTAAAGATTTTTTACCGGCTTCAACGTCTACCGGTAAAGAATCTTTACCGGAGAACATACGCGTTTGTTCGTTCGCTTCGCAACAAGACGGCCGGTCAATCGTTATCGTATCTGAAAGCGCGTACGCGTTGCCGGCCACGGAGCTTGTAACGTTTATCACGCCGCGCGCTACAAGCTCGCGTATCGCTCGTATCACGGTAGGCTTCGTCAATCCGGTCATCGCGGTAAATTGCGAAGCCGCGATGATATCATGCGTTTTCTGCCAGCCGCTCGTCTTCCGACAAATAGCGATATAAACGACAACCGCGGACGCTGACAAGCCGTTCATATCGTTATCAATGAAATGATTAGATATCGCCGTGAAGCTCATCCGACAATCTCCGACAACGGCGCTTCGTTCGCTTCCGCTTCCGCTTCCGCTTCTACCGCGTAATTATCAATCAACGTCCGGATTATCGTTGATACTGAAATATGTTTACCATAGCGAAGCGATAAGCGCCGCGCGCGATTCTCCAACCACGTCTTTTGTGTCGGTAGTATAGTGATGCTCGCAATAACAGGCCGCTCATCCGTTTGTAATCGTGCAGGCATTCCGCGTCTCCTTGTATAAAGTTAATACAATATGATTATAGGATAATAGAACGGCCGCGCATAGGTATAATCGCTGAATTTGACGTACCAATTTGACGTACCAATTTGACGTACGCTTTGTTAATTTAATTCTAATCTTTGCCCCTATTGACAAATATTATAATATACGCTATGATTGGTCTCAAGCTAGTATATAGCTGTTAATCGTAGATGATAGGAGCATTGAGATGATGGAACAGACGAACCACGGCGCCACCGCCACTCGCGCAGTAGCTCAGGCCGCCAACCAACCAATCGCGTTTGAAGCCGATGGCGCGCAGGTAACGATTGAATGGCATCAGCTCTGCGTAACCGGAAGCCGCATCCACGGCGGCGATAACCACGGCCAAAAGTGCTTCTGGCACGAAGTGGTAGTGATAGCGCCTGACACATCGTTCCGCTTGAACTTCCACGGCCCAAAGATTTTGGACGAAAAGACGCGCGAGCTGGTCAAAGATACGGCGCGCGGTATGTATCTTCGCAACAAATAGCCGCAACGAAATACCGGCCGCGGAACGGCGGCCGGTATCGCCGGAACGGATAGCCGGCCTGAATGAGTTGTCTAGTAATGAGAGGAGCTAACGCGATGGGAACAATGCCCGAACAATTTGCGGCGTCAATCGAAGTGGGCGCAACCGTCAACGGTGAATTACGCTATTACATCGCAGAGACGTTAACGCCAAAAACGGCGCGCACGAGCTTTGACGACGATATCGCATTCAACGAAGCGGTACGCGCGCTCAAAACGTACGTGTTTGATACGCGTAAGTACAAAACAGGCGATTTTTGGATGTTTCGCGCAATCATCGGCGATACGGATTATTTTGACGTTGAAACAGGTGTTTGGCGTCTTGACGGCGTCGTGAAGGCCGTTATTTTTAAGTTGGTTTGCGTTCGCAAGGGAATGGCTAATTCTGACGAGCGCTTCAGCGTTAGCTCGCGCAAAGTAATCCTTTGTAATAGCCATAAATATCGCTAGACAGGAGCAACGATATGAAAAGCAAAGACGTGGTATGCGGAGAGATTTATTGGTTGAAGAGCGGCGGCGCCGTTCGTATTGAAACGGCGCCGGTATACTCGCGGATTGAAAGCTCCATCCGCGGTCATATCTGGATACGCGAAGCCGATGGCGGCCGTTATATGTTGGCGATTATCGCGGACAACGTGAACGAGCATATCAAGAACGACGCGCCAATCACGTACGTTATCCGCGGCGGCGTTCTTAGTTATATATATGTATCAGCCGCTATGCTTCAAATGCCGTTTTCTGAATACGTAGCCAACGAGCGCGCCAAACGCGCCAAATAGCCAGCGAGTAGTACAAAGAGGAGATTGCGATGAGACAGAGCGAACGACGGAAGCTGAAATGGTTGGTTCAACCGGTATCGCGCCGGTCAACCGATGGCGTGGTTGAGTATGTTGATAGCGGATTACCGGTGCGCGTATCGTATCGCGCGGCGGCCGCGGAAGACGCCGCTGTATTTGGTATGTTGACGAGCGTATCGAACATCACGGAGCTTCTGAACGGCCGCGCGCTAGATAGCGCCGGCGCGGTTATCGCGGATGCGTGCGCCGCGGAAGAAGAAGACGTGTTTGTTGTGTACACTTCCGCTAACTATATGGATGACGGCGCATTTTTGGGATATTGTCGTGTATCAGAGATTTAGAGGAGACGAACATGAGCAAGCTTGAAACGTTGAAGACAAACTTGAAAGCGCATCCGGAGCTTACGCTGAATCACTACAACGGCCGGTACCGCATTCACAACGGCCTGATTAACGATTTTCACGGCGGCAACGAAGCGTTCACCGGTACGATTACGGAATGCCTAGTGTGGTTGCGCGGTTATTGGTTTGCGAAGTCTCGCCACTACCGGACAGCGACAAAAGACGGCGTGCGCTACTTCGTACGCGGACCAAATCGCGAGATTGAATTGATAGGTACGCTTCTTCAAGCGCGTCGCGTCGCGAGCGATATGAGCGAAGAGATGGGAACGGAAGATGTATCAATTTGGTACAGATACTTTACACAATACGTAATGGTTGAGCCGTTGATGGATTACAAAAATGAGGGCATGGTTGTCGCTGATGTATACGATTATCCGATGTTGTTAAACGATACGGCCGCTGACGGATTATAAGAGGAGACGAACGTGAACATTGAGGATATCAAGAACGCTACGAAAGATACTGAACCGTATTATTTCAGCGAAAAAAATTTGGCGCTATGGGGCCAGACGCTCGCTGAATTTACCGTAACGCCTTGCGCGGACGGCCGGTACAGGATAGCGGCGCCAATCCGTAATCCGCAGACCATTTACGGCCATCCTTGTCCGTTTACTGAAACGGTACGGTATTTTAATCCATCAACCAACCGGCTAGATGCTAAGTAGATAATTTGACCGTACCGGCCGCGGAACGGCGGCCGGTATCGTAAAGGAGACGACGATGACGAACGCGTACGACAAAGTAATTGACGAGCTATCTGAGAAGCTTATTGCGGAGCTTAGCGCGCATCAATCTGACGGCAAATACCGTCGCTCGCACAAGATTTTCTTACCGTACAACGTAGATTCTGAAAAAGCGTACAGCGGAACGAACGTGATTGTGTTGGTGTTTCAGATGCGCGCCACGCCGGTATGGGGCACGTTCAATCAGTGGAATAAGCTTGGATATCATCCGGTAAAGCATAGCGGCGTTGCGGTATACTCGCCACCGTTGACTAAACGCGATATTGACGCGAACGGCAACGAGATTCTTTCAGAGCGGCCGCCGCGCGCATATCACGTATTTAACGCGGAAGACGTCCGGAACGAAGCCGGAGAAGCGTACGCGGTTGAAGAGATTGGGAACGCCGGCGCGCCGGTACCGGATATTGAACGCTGGATTGAACGCGTTGGAGCGGAGATTATTGAATGGCCGGATAATCCGGCTTATAGCCGCCGTAAGGATATTATCAAAATGCCGCCATTTCACTCGTTTGTATCTCCGGAGCTTTATTACAGCGCGTTATCGCACGAGCTTATCCATTGGACAGGAGCGGCTAGCCGTCTCAATCGTGATACGCTTATCCGCTCCGGCGATGATATACAAATCCGCGCTAAAGAGGAGCTATGTGCGGAGATAGGCGCGACGATGCTATGCGCCAAGCTCAATGTATCGTACGACGCCATACGCGATGACCACTTGTCGTATATCGCAAATTGGCTTACCGCGCTTGAGCAAGACAAATCGTATATCCGCGAAGCCGTAAAGAACGCCGCCGCGGCCGTCCGCTATCTTGACGAGATTATCGCGACAGAGTAGTGCCTATTTGCCAATAGGCGCCATTCTAAGCCGCGAGACGACATTCAGCTGTATCTTTTATCAGCTCAATATCGTCTCGTGGCTTATATTTTGTTATATTGCGTATATTTGTATATTTGCTATAACGCGGTACGCGTTAGCTGAATGACGTGGAGGATAGGAGACTCAAATGCGCTATTTTCAGCGACGGCGTTAAGATTAACGGCGTTGGTTGAGTACACGCGTATAGCGACGGTATCGTTGGCGCTAAAATATCGCGTCATACTCGCGTGATACGCCGTTGTCGGTATCGTGGTAGCGGTTATTGCGCCCATATTTTGAAAAATCGTGGCGTTGATGATTAAGCCAACGACGGTATTGGTTGTTGCGCTCGTCGCGTACGATAAGCTGAGTTGATAATATCCATCGGCCGGAAGCGTAATTGTTGTGGTACCGTTCCACGTAATCTGTTGACCGCGGATTTGCGCTTGCCACGTAATATTTGTCCACGCGTTAGCCGTTAGCGCGACAATAGCGGTACGCCGGAGCGATATACACGCATCAGGCAATTCAACGTTCGTAGCGTCTCGCGTTCGCGATTGAAATATTTGATTCTGACGAAAAAAATCAATCATATCAACCTCAATTCCGCTTTTTCGTTTATACCGGAAGAATCTATACTCACTTCAATAACGTCTAGCCGCGTGGTATACGTCCGGCCCATAAATAACACGTTCAATATGTCGCCAACGTCGTAATTTATTCCGCGGATAAAATCCGGCGTTTGAAGAAGACTACATTTGAAGCTAAACGCCGGCCGCGATATGCGTACAACGGCCGTCGCGGCCGCGTCAACAGCGTTTTGCGTACGCAACTGAGGATTACTATACAACGATTCACGCCGCGCGTAGATTGAACGCGTGATTGACGTTCCGCTCGCGGTACCTATAAAACGAGCGGTGTCAGAGCCTGAGCCGGCCGCTATTGCAAAATTGACTTCATCTCCAAAATCGTACGTCAATTCAATTTGTTCAATATTCCGGTTATCCATACTCAACGCCTGTTCGCCGGTACGATTTACGCCAAACGCCGTCGCAAACGTTTTGAATGTCCACGCGCTTCCGTTACTGATAATCGTACCTACAAGCCAACTTCCGGCTTGCTGAGAATTAGCGGCAAGCGTTTGTATAGTATCGTAAACGTTATTGCGCGAACAACTTATGGTAGTAACAACGCCGTCATTAGCGTTCGCGTCTACCGTTAAATTAGGTACTACCACATATGAATCGTCGCCGTCTCTGAGCGCGTTATAGCTCGCGGTCATATTTGTACGGACAAGCGCTTTCATGATATTACCGGTATACGCGGAAGTAAATTTGGAGTATGTAGTATCGTTCGCCGGATAGGCGTTGACGCGCCGGCGCGTAAGCTCTATCAACGAGTAGGCCGTCACGGTTATATCCGTGTCTGTAATCTTGAATATAGCCGTCAAATATTCCGTTTGTCCTTCAAGCAAACTTATTTGATTGTTGACGCTTCTCCATATCGTAATCCGGAAGTCAGTATTGTCCGGATTGAACCAATCATAATAACTATTAGGTACCGTGAATTCACAAGCGGCAATTTTACCGTCTCCGCGCAATACGTAGCGCAAGTCACGGTAATTATTGATAAATCCTAAAATAGCATTTTCAGGCGTCGCTACTCGTAACGATATTGTAATCATACGGCGTTAATTCCATCAAAAATCGTATTGAACGTTTGCGTCCAAATAGCCGTTATACGAGCGGTAATTGACGGCCCAAAAGACGTTGTGGTAACAGAAAAATAAGCAACCAAATAATTCTTGTTAGGCAACACGCGCATCGTGGTTATACCTGAAGCGCCTAATAAATACCGCGTTTGACTTCCAAAAATATCAGAAGCGATATTGCCATATTTAGCGTCTACAACAACAATCTCGTTCGTCTGAACGTTTAGATATTTAAGCGATATTTGTGTTTGTTGCGTCGCGTTCATTAACGCGTGAATATAAAAATCCGACACATCAGCGTTTGTATAGAATTGCCAACGCATAATCGCGGCCGCGGTACTACTATTGTTGACGAGCGATAGCGAAGCCGTACCGCGTTCAAGCGTTGGAGAAGCTCCGATGCTACCAAGATACAAGACGCCGTCCGCGTTTTGTCGCGCGGTATAATATCCGTTCGCGGAACGAGAATCAAAGCCCACCGGATAAAATGATTGACCGTTGTACCATACCGCGCCGCGCGCCTGAAACGCGTTGCCGTTGACGCTCGTAAACGTTCCGCTGACTAAAAATCCATTTTTGTACTTCGTAATATCGTATACTAAATTATTATCAACGCCGGCATCTAACTGATTCCAAACAACGCCGGTATACGAAGCCGCGCGTAACATAGCAACGGCGCCGCCGGCCAACGCGGTAAAGCTTCCGCCAACATAGAGCGCGTTGTCAACGTCGTCTGTATATATCGTGTATACGGCGTTGTTAAAGCCAATATACATAGGTACCGTGGTACCGGCGGCCGTTAAATTAACGTACGCGATATAATTGAGCGTTACCGCGCCGCCTTGACTTGTTGTAAAATTACCGCCAATATAAATCCGGTCAAGATTGTTATTATACGCAAGGCAAAAGACTTCGTTGTTCATGCCGCTTCCGGTACCAAACGCCGTCCAATTACCGGTTGTAGTATCTAAATACGCCATACGATTCATCGCCGTTCCGGACGTTGAAGCCGTGAACGCGCCGCCGATGAAAATCTGATACGGATATACGCCGCCGGTAAATCGTCTTGTGCGTATCTCCACGGCTGAGCAATAGTTATTTACGCCGCCGCCGGCGCCGGCGCCTAATGTAAAAAACGTATTGGCCACAATGTTATATCCAACGACGCGATTGGCGGCCGCTCCGGCGGCCGTCGTAAAAGAACCAACGATAATTAAGTGCGCGCCGTCCGGCGTTACGGCTAAGCCGCTAACACTACCGTTCAACACGGTAGACGGCGTTGCGCCTAATCCGGCAAACGTTCCGGTGATAGGATTATATGACGCTATATAATTCATACCAATACTGTTTACCTGAGTAAACGTGCCGCCAAAATATACGATACCGTTTGGACTTATGGCAATAGAAGTTATGGTTGAATTAACTTGACCGGCCGCTTGGATATACGTTGTCCAATTTAACGCCGTTTGCGCGGTATATTCAGGAACGTATGAGAACGTAGCTTGAAGTATTGTATTTGCGTTTTCAAATACGGTAGATTCATCGTGCCCATAAAAGTATGGGTCAATCATCTGAAGCTGAATGTTGGCCTGCACGCCTATATCGTTGCCTAACGGTATTTGAAATGTGTTTTGTATTACGCCGCTAAAACTTAGCGGTATGCCTACCGCATTGCCATCGTCGTCTAAGTGTTGAAATTGAAACGATTTTGGTTGTTTGAACGCCGTCGTATCTCGCGAAAAATATTCAGTAAACAACGATATTTTTCTGTGTAAATCTTCGCGTGTCGTTCCGTATATCCGGCCTATAATATTCACCTGACGCGGCGGCGTGATAATATCTTGCAAGGCCGCGCCGTCCGTACCGTAATATTCAACCGTTTGATTATCGTATACCGGCATATCAGCGCCGGTTATTCCGACAATAATGAATCCTAGCTCGTTGTATAAGTTTACTAGCCGGCCGCCGTTCGCCGCGTTAGCGCTCCGGACGCTTGGGCTATTATGCGCCTTGCCTTGCCAAGAGTATAACGGCGCCGCTAACTGATTCTGCGATATATTACCGGTAAAACTTCCGTCAAAATACGTTGTTGCCTGATGTCCAGATACTACTTCAACTTGACACGCGTCAATATAAAAATCCGTTCCAAGAATCTGAAAAAAATATTGCGATGTAACAGGTATTAACGCCACGCCGCTAAAACGGCGCCATACTTTAGATGGCGCGGTATGCGTCCACGTTGCAACCGGCGTCGCTAATCCTGAACGAAAAAGATTGATTGTATAAGTCTTCGCGGCCGTCGTTTGATTATAGATATAAAAACTAACGCATAGCATCTGCGCGGCCGTCGCGCTAATAAATGGCGCGCCGCCGTAAATAAGAGCAACGCCGGAATTAAAGCTCGCAGAAAATGCGCCAGACCACGGTACGGCCGCAAGCGTCAACGTTCCGCTAGCGTTTACCCAATTATTCAATCCTGTTTCAAAAGACGGATTAGTACAAAGATTGATAGCCGTTTGCGGAGCGATAATGGACAACGCTCCTTTACACGCGTTGTACGCGCTAGGCTGATTGATAGATGGTAAAGAC
>Ga0315906_10002574_pt1 | contig 25029 bp, 26 predicted proteins | sample LakEriMetagenome_4_FD_203526 | JGI IMG/M metagenome (GOLD analysis project Ga0315906, IMG submission 203526) | Freshwater fungal communities from buoy surface, Lake Erie, Ohio, United States - Buoy 2 MA122 | ecosystem: Environmental > Aquatic > Freshwater > Lake > Lake biofilm | place: USA...
CTATGCATAATACCTTTTACAACAGCAAAAACAAATGGCTCATATGGCTCCCATGGGGAATGAAAAAAAGCTGTTCCTAAAACCCAAATTAAAGCTAAAATAAATAGTAACCATGGCGGGTCTTTGCGTTTTACTTTGGGAGTTGAATTATAAGTTAACATAGCTATCTGTTATCCATAAAAAATGAGTAGCATTACGCTACCCATTTTATTTTAACTAATTTTACCCATTCAGGTGTAAATTACTCTGTAGGAGCTCCCGCACTTCTTTTGCTATACGTAGCATATTTTTGACGGAACTTATCTACACGACCAGCACTATCAACTAATCTTTGTTTACCAGAATAGAAAGGATGACATTGAGAGCATACCTCTATATGTAAACTATCTTTAGATAATGTTGACTGTGTAGAAAATGCATGACCACAACTACAAGTAACTGTTACTTCTTTATATTTTGGGTGAATTGCTTGCTTCATAACAAACTACCTTTTAAAAATAATATACTAAACATCCTTGAATAACTAAAAGCTACCCTTTACCATAAATAAATGTCTAGCGCTACCGTAATTATAACATATTTTAGAAGATAATTGCAATGCAATAACAAACCATTCGGGGTAAGCGTATCTTAATCAGCTGGTATTGCAATTTTCTCCGACAGCTTTCATTCCCAACATAACTATTTTGCTCCAAGAATATGAATGGGGAATCTAAAATATTTCAAAGTGAATGGATTCCCTGTCAAGCACGGAATGACAACTTCTGATTTTACGATAATTTTTTGATGCGTTTACTCTGCAAACCACACAAATAAGCAATAACTAAAGTTTATCCAAATATCATATTTCGAAGAATAAAAGTTTGAAGTATAGATATTTTATTAAGTAATCCTATCCACTGATAATTTTGCCAGCTCTTGCATTGCTGATTTGTAAGCAGAATCTGGAAAAATATTAAGTAAATTTAGTGCCTTTGATACATAATCATTAGCCATATCAGAACAATACTTAATGGCATTACTATTTTTTACTATATTAGTTATTAGATTAATGTCCGTAGCTGTTGGATTATTAATTGCCTCAATAATAACCAATTTCACATCTGGCACACCGTGTTCTAAAAGATAAATGAGTGGTAAAGTTACTTTACCCTCTAATAAATCATCGCCTATATTCTTGCCTAAGTGTGCAGATTCTCCAACATAATCAAGAATATCATCAGCTATCTGAAAAGCTGTACCAATACAACAAGCATATTCAGCTAAAGACTCTTCGACTTCTGTGCTACCATGAGCAACAATTGCTGCCACTCTGGCAGCGGCCTCAAATAACACCGCTGTTTTAGAGCGAATAACTGCAAAATATTCTGCCTCAGTTAAATCACTACGCCCTATATTTAAAAGCTGTAAGACTTCACCTTCAGATATTTGATTGGTACTATTTGCCATGACCTCTAATAGCTTTAAAGATCCACTTTTAATCATCATCTGAAAAGAGCGAGTATAAATAAAATCACCAACTAATACACTAGCAGCATTACCAAATACTGCATTAGCAGTCTTTCTACCACGGCGCATGCCTGATTCATCAACAACATCATCATGGAGTAAAGTTGCCGTATGAATATACTCAATCATAGCAGCCATTTTGTGTAATAACTCCCCATCCACATAACCAGCTATGCGCCCACATAACATTACCAATAAAGGCCTGATACGCTTGCCACCAGAGTTAATAATATATTCACTAATTTGTCGCACCATAAAAATATTTGAAGTTAAATCACGCCGAATTACATCATTTAACTGCACTATATCTTCTGACATTAATTTTATTATTTCATCCATTAACTAACCAATTCTTAAATTTAGTATGTATTACTACAATTCCCGCTATAGCTGCCGTCTCAGCTCGCATAATTAAATTACCCAAATTCATCAAGGAAAAACCCTTAATAATAGCAAGGCTAACTTCATCATCTGTAAACCCACCTTCTGGACCTACCACAAGTAAAACTTCATTAAGGTCTGCATCACTAATATTATTGCCTAAATCATAAAGTTGTGGAGACATAATTATTTTTTTAATTGAAGAAGTTGCACTATATTTAGTTACCAAATCATCAAATTTATGCACTGGGGCAATATCTGGTAATATATTATTACCACATTGTTCACAGCTGCTAATAACAATATTTTGCCAATGTAGTATTTTTTTGTCGATTTTATCGTTACTAACTCTTTGCGTACGCTCACTAATTACAGGAATAATCTCTTGTACTCCAAGCTCAATTGCTTTTTGAATAACCAAATCCATTTTATCATTGGCAATCATACACATTGCTAATTTAATCTGTATTTTATTGGAAATTTTACTATCTTTTCTACTAAAGACTTCGGCTATAGCTGATTTTTTATCTAGATTTATTAGCTTTGCTAAATATGCATAACCGTTGCCATTAAATAATTCAAGAGTATCTCCATTACGCATCCGTAAAGCATGTAAATGGCGAATAGTATTAATTGGCAAGGTTACTGCCGAATGTAGATCTGACAATACCCCATTAAAGAAAAATCTAGGCATGGTTATACTTCACCCATTATTTTTAGCTCTTTGGTAATCGCTGACTTAACCTTTTCAGTTAAACTCTCAGCATTATCATCCTTGCTTGGGTATATTGGTTTGCCAATACGAATAGTAACTTTGCCCGGGTATATCCAAAAACTGCGCCTAGGCATAATATGCCCAGCGTTATGCGCAATTGGCACAATTGGAATATTTAATTGTAAAGCCATTCTTGCTACCCCTGTTTTATATGGTTGATCAACTCCTGGGGCAACCCTAGTGCCTTCTGGAAACACCATAATTGAGAAACCATCTTTAACACGCTCTTTACTCTGAGATAAAATCTGCTGAACAGAAGCCACCCTATCTGAGCGATTAATTGCAATTGGCGACACCATGCGTAATGCCCAACCAAAAAATGGCAGATAAATTAGTTCCCGCTTTAAAATCCACACATGTTGCGGTAAAAACACATTAAATGCCATGGTCTCCCAAGTTGATTGATGATTACTTGCTAAAATTGCAGGCTCTTTAATTAAATGCTCAATTCCAATAACCTCATAATCCACATTGCACCAATGCTTACCCAAGAAAGTAAATACATTGCCCCAACTAGTTAGCATTCTGTGCTTAGCTTTTCTACTTAGGAAGAATAATAAAACCCCCGCTAAATTATATAATGGAATTAACCCCACTAGTACAATCCAAGTAATTGTTGAACGAATTTTTATACCCAAAGTTACTTGATTATTTTTTTTATTACTCATTATCTTTTGCCATTAAATACTCACTAACTTCCAATAAATTTTCAAATACTAAAGTTCCTGGAGGAACTTTTCCCTTAGATAATGTTTTTTTGCCATTACCTGTTTTAACTAATACAGGAACACCTCCAGCTGCATGTATTGCCTCTAAATCACGATCACTATCACCTACAAGCATAACATTAGCAATATTTTCCACATTAAAGCGATCACAAATATCAAAAATCATTCCCGGCATTGGCTTTCTGCAGTTGCAATGATCCTCTGTCTTATGCGGGCAAAAAAATACCGCGGTAATCTCACCACCAGATTGCTCAACCATTTTATGCATCTTCTCATGAATATCATTTAACTCTTCAAGAGTAAATAAGCCCCTCCCAATACCTGATTGGTTGGTGCATACTACAATCTTATAGCCTAATTGAGTAATATTAGCTATCGCTTCCAAACTTTCAGGAATTGGCTCCCATTCCTCAGTGTTTTTAACATATTTATCGCTATCATAATTAATAACGCCATCACGGTCTAAAATAATTAACTTCATATATTACCTATAAACAAAGCTCAGAAAGTTTACAATAAACATTCATCTCATCATAAACCGCAATTAGTAAACACAAACGATTATTGCGCACCGCTAAATCATCGTCCATAACCATTACACTATCAAAAAAGTTTGCTATTGGCTGATTAAACTCCTCAAGAACGCTAAAATATTTATCCCAATTATCATAGAAATTCCCATCAGAGCTGCTGCCCAATAAATCAAATAATCTATTTTCCACAGGATTTTTAAATAAATGTTGATTAACTGTTCGTGCATTTTTTGCCGCACTAGCATTTATTATATTTTTCTTTAAAATATTATCAATACGCTTGTTAGCCGCAAAAAGTAACTGATTATTTGGATTAATAGCAAATCTCTCCAACGTATCCAATAACACTGGTAAATAATAAAACTCTCCTGGAATTGCAGCACAAACACTCTGCACACAATGCTTGCTATAAGAAAACTCATTATTTGATGTTAAATAATTAAATAAGCGTTGTAATATGAATTGATATACTTCGTCATTTATTCCTGATTTCCAATTTTCACCTGAACCCATAAATTCTGCTGTAGTTACACTCAGTAGCTTCTTAATATCAAGATTGTTTTTTAATAGAATCCTCACTACCCCAAGTGCCGCACGTCTTAAAGCAAAAGGGTCCTTGTCTCCCGTTGGTACAAGCCCAATGCCCCAAATACCTACTAATGTTTCTAACTTCTCAGCTAATGCTACTACTGTGGATAAATCATCATTAGGCAAATCATCCCCACTAAATCGTGGATAATAATGCTTTTCAATAGCATTTGCAACCTCTATCTTATAACCCCCATGAAGTGCATAATATTTGCCCATAACACCTTGCAATTCTGGAAACTCCCCTACCATTTCGGTGGCAAGATCCGCCTTCATAAAATTCACAGTGTCTTTTATATCTTGCTCTAATAGAGCAGGATAATATGTATGCACGATGCCAAGAGCTATACGCTTTATCCGCTCTACTCTATTTAATTGACTACCAAGCTTATTATGATAAACAACATACCCTAATTTTTCTTTATAATAATCTAAACCATGTTTTTTATCTACATCATAGAAAAATTTTGCATCAGCTAACCTAGCGCTTAAAACCCGTTCATTACCATTGATTATTGTATTGGGCTCTAAAGAATCTATATTTGCTACAAATAAAAACTTATTGCTTAACTTTCCTTGAGGATCAAGTAATGCAAAATATTTTTGGTTTTTTGCCATTGATAAAATTAGGCATTCTTGCGGAACATCCAAAAAATTCTCATCAAAGCTACCCTGCAGCACCACTGGAAACTCAACTAATGCTGTAACTTCATCTAAAAGACCATCCATATCATTTAAAACCAACCCTATTTCATTAGCTATCTTACGTAAATTATTATTTATAAGATCCTTTCTAATAGAAAAATCTGCAATTACTTTGCCAGATAACTCTAACTGGCTAAAATAACTTTCGGGATGCTTAATATGTATCTCGCCAAAGCTCATAATTCTATGCCCAAAAGTATAATGGCTCGGTATTAGACCTAATATTGGCGTAGTTAAATCAATTATTTCGTCCCCATGCAATATTAGTAAATTATGAACCGGGCGAACAAAGTAGTATTCATTATTACCCCAACGCATATTTTTAGCAATTTGAATCTTTTTCAATGAGTTAGATATTGCAAACCCTAAAACATCCTGTAAATTACGCCCTTTATTAATCTGTTTAGCATAAAAATACCCGTCTTTTTGTTCCAAATCTTGCCAATTATCCACATTACATGAACGCATAAACCCAAGTAGTGCAGGCAGGGGTAATGAATCTTTAAGTGAAGAATTAATTGCAGGGCCTTTACGCAATAAATAAGCATCTGGTTCAAATATGCTGACATCATTTATTACACAACCAAATCTACGCGGAGTAATAATTACCGAAGCTTTAATATCTTCAGGTAAAAAGCTCTTTATTTCAAGGCATATATTTTGCATAAAAGCATTACCAATGTTCTTTTCTAAATTTATTGGAGGCAATTCTTCGGTTAAAAATTCTATTAATAAACTTTTAGTATTCATTTATATTCCATAATTTTGTTTTTTCACATGTTATACGCACGTCATTTTATCATAAAAATGTGATGCAAGCTTAATTAGTATATACTCGAAGTATTTGGATTATGGACGCGAAAGATATCTAAAAAATGAGGCTAAGTTTACATAAAAGCACATGAGGCGCATTTTTTAGGCTTCTGACAAAGCGCAGGATTCGAAGACTTCGAGTATATTAATATAAATGCTTCTTTAGTGGTGTAATATGATAAAATTACGCTATATAAAAAGGGTATTAATACCGAGAGGTTAGTATGATTGATAAAGATGGGTATCGATTAAATGTCGGTATAATACTTTTAAACCAAAACAATCAAGTGTTCTGGGGAAAAAGAAAAGGTGAAGGTTCATGGCAATTCCCACAAGGAGGTCTTTACGAAAATGAAGAAATAGATCAAGCAATGCTTCGTGAATTAAATGAAGAACTTGGATTATCTCCTAAACACGTAACAATCATAGCCCGTACTGAAAAATGGCTCTACTATGACGTGCCGAACTCTTATAATAGACCAAATAATAAAATGTATCGTGGGCAAAAACAAATCTGGTATTTATTAAACTTTATTGGCAAAGATTACGACATCAATGTTAAATCACACAAAGAGCAAGAGTTTGATGCTTGGAGATGGATTAACTATTGGGAGCCAATTGATCTAGTTATTAAATTTAAACATGATGTTTATAAACAAGCGCTACAACAGCTATCCAGTTTTTTGCCAAATACGTAAAAACTAAATTAACCCTCAATAGAAAGCTTATATAAATATGAGTACTTTGATTAATTCACTATTAAATAAACCCATAACGCATACTCCAATTTGGCTAATGCGGCAAGCTGGTCGCTATTTGCCAGAATACAGGCAAATCAGAAATAAAGCTGGTAGCTTTATGAGTTTATGCACTAATCCAGAACTTGCATGTGAAGTTACATTGCAACCTCTGCGTAGGTTTAATTTAGATGCAGCAATACTTTTTAGTGATATATTGGTAATCCCTGATGCTATGGGACTTGGATTACACTTTGTTGAAAATGAGGGTCCTAAATTTACTAACCCAATCCAAACCGTTTATGACATAGATAATTTACAAACTGCAGATATTTTGAGTAAACTAGATTATGTATTTAAAGCAATACACAACGTAAAAGCAGAACTTAAGGTGGGAACTCCATTAATTGGATTTAGCGGATCTCCTTTTACTTTAGCATGCTATATGTTAGAAGGAGGCAGTAGCAAAAACTATTTGACTATAAAAAAACTACTTCTTAATAACCCCGAAGCCTGTCACAAACTACTAAACAAAATAACCGATGTTGTAATTCTTTATTTGAATGCACAGATTGAAGCTGGTGTAGATGCAGTTATGCTATTTGATAGTTGGGGAGGGGTATTGACTGAAAATGCCTATTTAGAGTTTTCTTTACCATACTTACAAAAAATACTTAACTCTTTAAAAAAAGAACATCAAAATAAAACTATCCCTAGTATAGTTTTTACTAAAGGTGGCGGTCTATGGCTTGAACATATTGCAAAAGCAAATACCAACGCATTAGGTCTTGATTGGACTATTGATATAGCTAAAGCAAAATTAGTTTCCAAAGACATGGTACTGCAAGGAAACCTTGACCCAGTGATTTTAGCTGTTGGTGATAAAGCTGCTATAAAAAAAGAGGCTACCAGAATTTTAACATCTTATCTTGATGCTAATGATGGAAATATATCTGGTCACGTATTTAATTTGGGGCATGGAGTATTACCAATAACTAATCCAGATCATGTTGCGTACTTAGTAGATACTGTACATGAAATCAGTAATCGAATGTAACTACTTACCTGCATTAATTCGTGGCTCACATTATTACCAATTTAGTTATTATTTTTGAGTATTAAATTATGAAAAAATTACTTTTATATTGGATTTTTTTAATAATCTCCCAAGTAGCAATAGCTTTATCTATGCATGATTCAATCCTGTCCACACAAAATAAATTATTACAAGCTGAATCATCACACATTGAATCTATTAAAAATCATATAAACTTATCTTATGTAACACCGTCTTTACATAAATACACGATATTGCTGACTCCAATTATATTTACCGATGATCAAATTATTGCAACAACACAATTAGAAAGCAGCGCTAAAATGATTATAACTAATAAACTAATAACTCTCCCAGATTCTTTATATAAGATAAATGAATCTAATAGCATTATTGTCTTTAAAGATGCTGAGTCTTCGATCCTTAAATGGCAAAAAAATAATACCCGTGGCATAGCAGAAACTCTACAAAACGCAAAAATAACAGAGTCTGTCAATATTTTAGAGAATACTATTCACAAAAATATAGATAATCAACAAATTATACTATTTGGCGTACTTAAAAACATCTCCTTTGCCAAAAATGAAGATAGTATACCCTATACAAGTCTAACCTCAATAATGTATAACCTCAGTATACAAGTCAAATTTTATTTAGTCTCCGCAATCAATGGGACATTAATCCATAAATTCACCGCAATTGGACATAGCGGAATATCTAAACTAGTATTAAATAATAGCATCAATATAAGTTATGATCCTAATTTACTAATTACCCCAGCATTTGACAATTTAAATAATAATATTTATTCAGAATTAATATGGAACAATTCACCAATCCAAAAAACTAAAAACTACACTCGAACAAAACAAAACTCAAATCACCTTACCAATGACTCAACTTATATGCAGTAATGAACAAATATTTAAATTAGATACTATATGGAGCAATGTGCACATGAACCAATTCAAGTACTTAAATGAATCTTTTACAAAACTTCCTATAGAATGGCAATTGTTTTTAAGCAATGAGTTATACCCTGAATTAATAGCAATTGATAGTACCTTATTAAATTTATCAACTAAGCATACAATACTGCCCCCACAAAATCTAATTTTTGAAGCGCTAGCAAAAACACCTTTAAATAAAATTTCTGTAGTGATTTTAGGACAAGATCCTTATCATGGAATAGGCGAAGCAAATGGATTAGCTTTTGCAGTTAATCATGGAGTTAAGCTACCACCTTCATTAAAAAATATTTTAATAGAACTAAATAATGAATACCCAGATAATAAGCAGAATTTATCTGCAGCCAATCTTACTAAATGGGCAGAGCAAGGAGTTTTACTATTAAATAACTCCTTAACAGTTATTGAAAACCAAGCAAACTCATTGGCTAATATTGGCTGGAATACAATTACTAATCAAATTATTAAAAAAATTAGCGCTTCTCTTTATAATGTCGTATTTATATTATGGGGAGCATTTGCCCAAAAGAAGTCAGTTCTAATTGATGACAAGAATCACTTGATTTTAAAATCCCCTCATCCATCGCCATTATCATCATATCGTGGATTCTTTGGGTGTAATCATTTTATTTTAGCAAATAAATATCTAGAACAACACCTCAAGCAACCTATAATCTGGTAATTGCAGTACAAAAATAGCACCTATCCTAAGTATGTTATAATATTGTCCTTAAACCAATCATAATAGGACATACCTCCATGATAATTCAACAGAAACAACCTAAAGGATTTCCTATATTTTTTCTAACAGAAATGTGGGAAAGATATGGATTTTATGTTATCCAAACATTACTAATATTCTATCTAACTGATAACCTACACCTAGATGATAAATCTGCCTATGTTACTGTTGGTTCTTTTACTGCATTAGCTTACATCAATAGTGTTTTTGGTGGTGCGATTGCTGATAAATTCATAGGAAGTAGCAAGGGGGTTTTGATAGGTGGGTTATTACTAAGTATAGGATACTGTTTATTAAGCATTCATATAAATACATTTTTTTTGAATCTCGCATTAGCTGTAATTACTGTTGGCACTGGTTTATTAAAACCCAACGCCTCTAGCCTATTGAGCATTCTATACCCTCACAAGGATTCACGCAAAGAAGCTGGATACACTCTTTATTATGTCGGGATATATGCAGGTGCTATCAGTGGAAGTTTACTTGGTGGATATTTACAAAAAACTTTCGGATGGTCTATAGCATTTTATTCTGCATCCTTAGGTGGCATAATTTCTGTGTTAACATTTGCATTTGGGATTTGTAAATTTAAATTAGTTGACAAGCGTAAAGCACACCCTACCGCTAAAGACTATCTTGCAACTCTAGTTAGCATTGTGGCTTTGATTATAACCTCATATTTTGTATTACACTCAGAATTTTTATCATTAATTTATTTTATTATAATTGCCATATTTTGTTTATCCTTTTTATTATATTGTATAGCTAAGCATCATGGAGCACAAAAAAATCGACTGATTGCATTTCTAATTTTAATGATTATTTCAGTGGGCTACTGGGGAATATACTTTCAACAATTTTTCTCAATAAGTTTATGCATAGCTAGAGTTGGGAACTCTTCTGCACCAGCAAGCATATTTTCAGCTATCGAATCATTTGGCGTTATTATATTTGGACCATTAATTAATTTAGCCTGGAACTATTGGCAATTTAAGGGGAAAAAAGTATCGATTCCAACTAAATTTAGCTTTGGCTTCTTATTCAACGCCTTCGGATTTTTGATTATTGCTATAGGATTATGGTATGCTAACATACACTCAACCTATCTAAATACATTTGTAATCGTAGCTTCTTATCTCATTATTGCAATTGGCGAATTAAGTCTATCGCCAACTAGTCTTTCGATGGTAACATCACTAGTGCCAGAGAATTTATCTTCAATTATGATGGGCATTTCGCTACTGTCTATTGGATTTGGTGGAAAAGTAGCTGGCCTACTAGCTAATGATGCTATAATAAACACTATCAAGACTTCATTAAATGATACTAAAAATATTTATATGCATTCATTCTTAAACTATTTTGTAATAAGTCTTATAATATTTATCATAACTATTTGCTTAACTAAATATCTTCGTAAATTAATTTCACTATAAATGGATATCATACATGACAAATAACCCAAAAAATTTTGAGCAAGCAATTGAGGAACTAGAAATAATCGTAAGTCAGATTGAAAATAATGATATTGCTCTTGATGCTGCATTAGAAAAATATCAACAAGGTATAGCTCTAATTAAATTGTGCCAAACAAAGCTCACAGAAGCAGAACAACAAATTAAAATCCTTGATCCAGAAAGTAATACACTAAAGGATTTGCAACTTAAATGACACATGAAGTTCTGCAAAAAAAATTAGTAACTGCGATTGAAAAAAAATTAGCGGATTTGATTGCAAATCAGCCACAATTGTCTTTATTATTATCTGAAGCTATGCACTACTCCTGTCTAAATGGTGGTAAAAGAATACGCCCACTATTAACAATTGCAACTGGCATGATGTATAATATCCCTGAAGAAATCTCAGTTTCTGTAGGTTGTGCAATAGAACTAATACACTGTTACTCTTTAATTCATGATGATTTACCAGCGATGGATAATGATGATTTGCGTCGTGGTAAACCAACATGTCATAAAAAGTACAATGAAGCCATTGCTATTTTAGCTGGAGATGCACTGCAAAGCCTAGCTTTTGAAACACTAAGCAGCACAGATCTAAACATAACACAAACTGCAAAATTAAAAATTATTAATCAACTGGCTAAATCCTCAGGTTTAAGTGGCATGGCTGGTGGTCAAGCCCTTGACTTAATTAATACAGGACTTGCAATTACACAACAACAATTGCAGCAAATGCATATCATGAAAACTGGAGCTTTAATAAATACCTCGATTATTTCTGGTTATTTAGCCAATAATAGCTTTGATATTACTCTTTACCAAAAGTTGTCAGATACGGCAACTAAATTAGGACTCCTATTCCAAGTAATTGACGATATTATTGATATTACAAGCAACACCCAAATATTAGGCAAAACAGCACACAAAGATCTAGATAATAATAAAGCTACTTATGTAACAATACTTGGAATAGAAAAATCTAACCAATACGCCAATATGCTATATTCTGAAATTAAAAATAGTTTAACTAAATATACAAATGCAGATTTTTTACTATATTTAATTGATTTAATATACTTTAGAAATAAATAATTCTTTTAAGAATAAAAATATGACTCAATACCCACTATTAGAACAAATAAACTCTCCTTATGACCTAAGAACCTTAGATAAGTCACAACTTTATCCATTATCTAGAGAATTACGCGAATTTATTTTAGATAAGGTAAGCCAAACTGGTGGGCATTTAGCATCAAACTTAGGTAGTATAGAGCTCACCCTAGCAGTGCATTATGTATATAATACCCCAGATGATTTGATTGTATGGGATGTTGGGCACCAATCTTATTCACATAAAATCATTACTGGAAGACGAGAACAAATGCCAACTCTACGTCAATTAGGTGGATTAGCAGGATTCCCCAAACGTGAAGAAAGTAAATATGACACTTTTGGGGTAGGACACTCTTCTACTTCAATATCTGCAGCACTTGGCATGTCAATTGCCAATAAGCAGCTAGGAAAATCCAATAAAGCTATTGCTATAATTGGAGATGGCTCTATGACTGCTGGACTAGCTTTTGAAGGGCTAAATAATGCTGGATGGCTAGACTCTGATTTATTAGTAATTTTAAATGATAATGAAATGTCCATCTCTGAGAACGTTGGAGCAATAAGCCAATACTTGTCTAAAATTCTTACTAGCCGCTTTTATAATACTGTTAAAGAAACTGCTAATAAAGCTTTTAGCTTAGTGCCAACAATGCAAAAGATTGCACATAAAGTTGAAGAACATGTAAAAGGCTTGATTATGCCAAGCACTATGTTTGAAGAGTTTGGGTTTAATTATATTGGCCCAATTGATGGTCATGATTTAGATGAGTTAGTAGGCACTTTAGAACAAATAAAAAAATTATCTGGTCCACAATTTCTACATATTGTCACTAAAAAAGGTCAAGGATATAAACTTGCAGAAAATAACCCCATTGGTTATCATGGAGTTACCAAATTTAACCGAGCCGAAGGCATGGCAGAAAGCAAACCCAGTAAAAAATTATCCTATACCCAGGTCTTTGGTCAATGGTTATGCGATATAGCAGAAACTGAGGCGGATTTTTTAGCTATAACGCCAGCTATGCGCGAAGGTTCTGGCATGGTTGAATTTGCCAAAAAATACCCAGAAAAGTTTTTTGATGTAGGTATAGCAGAACAACACGCAGTAACCTTTGCCGCAGGAGTGGCAACACAGGGTGTAAAACCCATAGTTGCAATATACTCTACTTTCTTACAGCGGGGGTATGATCAACTTATTCATGATGTAGCATTACAAGACCTGCCAGTAATGTTCGCTATAGATAGAGCTGGAATAACTGGAGCAGACGGGCCAACACATATTGGATCATTTGATCTGTCATATCTAAACTGTATCCCAAATATGATTATTATGACACCATCTAATGAAAATGAATGCTATCAAATGTTATGGACAGCCTATAAAACAAATAAACCAACGGCTGTACGTTATCCAAGAGGATCGGGAACTGGTGAACCAATCGAGAAAAAAATGACTATTTTACCTTGTGGTAAAGGTGAAATAGTTAAACAAGGTAAAGATATTGCTATATTAGCTTTTGGAACCCTACTACATCCAGCATTAGATGCTGCAGCAGAAATTAATGCTACCGTATGTAATATGCGCTTTGTAAAACCATTAGATATTGAATTAATCAAAGCGATATATTCGACTCATAAAATAATAGTTACTATTGAAGAAAATGTAGTAATTGGTGGTGCAGGTAGTGTATGTACTCAAGCAGCACAGCAATTAGGATTTAATAATAAGATACTTAACTTAGGGATTAAAGATGAGTTTATTGAACATGGAGACCCACAAAAATTACTACATTTATGTGGCTTAGATAAAGAAGGTATTTTAAAATCAATTCAACAATTTCTTAATTAGGATATATTATGTTCAACCAAGATCAAATGAAGCAAATAGCTGGAGAAGCAGCTATAAAATATATAAAACAAGACATGGTTATCGGAGTTGGCACTGGAAGTACCGTAAAATACTTCATTGATAAATTATCTACTATGCGTAATGATATAAAAGGCGTAGTATCTAGCTCTTTACAATCTACAGAATTATTAAAAACATATAATATTCCAGTGCTTGACCTAAATAGTGTTGGACAAGTTGATATATACATTGATGGTGCGGATGAAATTAATCATTATCTAGAAATGATTAAGGGCGGCGGCGGTGCACTCACAAAAGAAAAAATTATTACCGCATGTAGCAAAAAATTTATTTGTATTGCTGATGAATCAAAATATGTTCCTAAATTAGGAACCTTTCCGTTACCTATTGAGGTCATTCCTATGGCACGTAGCTATGTTGCTCGCGAAATTTTAAAACTAGGCGGTACTCCAGATTGGCGTAGCGGTGTTCTAACAGAAAATGGCAACTATATTTTGGATATTCATCATTTGGATATCCAAAAACCAATTGAACTAGAAGAAAAAATAAACAATATTGTTGGCGTAGTTACTAATGGTTTATTTGCAAAACGATCAGCAGATATATTAATACTTGGCAAAAAAAATAGGCAAATCGAAATCATAAATAGATAAGGTTTATAATGACACATAAAAATTTCCTAGCTACAGTTGATCTTGGATCAAATAGTTTTCGGTTGTTAATTGCTAAAGTTACAGATAATGATACGATACACCCTATAGACCAAATTAAAGAAACCGTAAGATTAGCAGCTGGGCTAGACCACAATCATATTCTAACGACAGAATCACAAGAAATTGCACTGCTTGCTCTATCTAAGTTCAAAGAGCGTCTATCAGGTTTTAATAAAAATCAAGTTAGAGTTGTAGCAACTAGTACATTACGCGTTGCTAAAAACTCAGCGGAATTTATTGCTAAGGCTAATAATGTATTAGGGTTTAATATTGAGGTAATCTCTGGAACTGAGGAAGCTCGCTTAATCTATATTGGGGCGATGCATTCTATTGCTTATAGCCAGGAAAAGCGCCTAATTATTGACATTGGTGGTGGGTCTACTGAATTTATTATTGGCAGCGGATATGATCCACAAATAATGGAAAGCGTAACCATTGGCTGTGTCTCATTTAGTAACCGTTTTTTTGTCAATGGTGAATTATCTGATAATAACTTTAATAATGCAATCCTTGCAGCCAGAAGTAAGATTCAAGCAATGGAGCATTTATTTGCAAAACACGATTGGATTGAAGCCATTGGTACATCTGGTACAGCTAAATCTCTATATGAACTATGTATAAGCCATGGTTATGCAGATAAAATAACTCTAGAGGGGCTATATAAATTAAAAAAACAGTTTATAAAATATAAAAATACGAGCAAGCTTGATATTAGTGGATTAAAAGAAGACAGGCGTCCAGTAATCGTTGGTGGAGCGGCAATCTTAATTGCAATTATGGAAGAACTACATATTTCTGAAATGACTATTGCTGATGGTGCATTACGTGAAGGTGTAATGTATGATTTACTAGGCAGAAAATCAGAAAATGATCTACGCACATCTACTGTATTAACTTTAAAAGATTTTTATAGTATTGATCTAACTCAAGCACAAAATGTATCTGTAGCGACCCTTCAGATGTATATTAATTTAATGGGTCAGACAAAGGCTGATTCAGAATTTCTAAAGTTATTACAATGGGCCTCTGAATTATATGAGGTTGGGCTATGTATTTCACATAATGACTATCATAAACATGGCTCATATATACTGGATAACTCTGATTTAGCTGGATTTTCTAAGCCAGAACAAAGCATACTAGCTGATTTAGTTAGAACACATCGTGGAAATTTACTTAAGGCATTAGAGAGCCTACAATCGCGCCGTAAAATTAAATTAAAATTTCTATATATGGTTCTTGCATTTAGATTATCGGTGATCTTTAATCGTAATCGTCAAGGGTTTAATAGCTCAATTATTACTATTATATCTAACTCCAAATCTAGTTTTTATATTTCAATTAATAGTGAATGGTTAAAAACCAATACTTTAACCCTTTACTCTTTAAATGAAGAAATTGAGCAATGGAATAAATGCGGCATTACTATTAATTTAATCCCCCAGTAATAGTAAATGTTAAGTAAAAAAGTAAAATTCTTAGACCCTGTATTGATTTTTAATCAAGTATCCGAACTATTTGGCACCATTTTTCTTGATAGCAACATGACTCATGAGCATTATGCTAGGTACAGCTTTATTGCTATTAATCCAATTCATTTGATTTGTGCTGATAATAAAATTTCCTTAGAGTCTCAATTACTAATATGGCAAGCATTATTTGATAATAATAAACAACCTTATGATATTAAATTGCCCCCATTTACTGGAGGATTAGCTGGTTTTATTAGTTATGATTTAGCACATCAAATTGAATTTATCTCTAATAATAAGAGCCACGTTGTAGCAGATTATAATTTAGGACTGTATAGTCAGGTTTTTGCATTTGATTTATATAAAAAAGAATGCTATATCATTGTTAACCCTGTTGCTGGGTATGATTTAGATTATAAAAAACAATTTACTGATTTATGTAATATATATAATAATGCTTATATATTACAAAACATTCCCCAAAATATAAATAATATTGAATTACCATCTGTAAATTTTAAATCTAATTTTGACTCGGAAGAATATACAGTAGCTACCCAAAAAGCTATTAATTACATCAAAGAGGGTGATATTTTCGAAGTTAATTTAGCACAATGCTTTAAGGCTACGGTAGCTAAGAATTTTCCAAGTGCCATATTGTATAATAAACTCCGGCAAATTAACTCTGCCCCATTTTCCGCTTATCTAAATTTCACACCTCTAGTGATAATGTCTGCATCGCCAGAAAGATTTATCTCCATCAGAGAAAAACATGTTGAGACTCGCCCTATAAAAGGCACAATTAAACGAAGCCTAGATAAAACAGAAGATTTACAATTAACTCAAAACCTAAAAAATAGTGATAAAGACCATGCCGAAAACATAATGATTGTAGATTTAATGCGTAATGATTTATCTAAAATATGTAAACCATGTAGTGTAACCGTCTCTCAACTCTGTGAAGTAGAATCATTTACTAATATCCACCATTTGGTATCGGTAATTAATGGCACATTAAAAGATGATGCTTCTATTTTTGATATAATCCCAGCATGTTTTCCTGGAGGGTCAATTACTGGAGCTCCTAAGATTAGAGCGATGCAAATTATTGATGAACTGGAGCCAGATAAACGCGGAGTTTATTGTGGCAGTATTGGATATTTTGGATTTAATAGTAATGTGGATTTATCTATTACGATTAGAACACTCATTAAAAATAATAATAATTTACGCTTCTACGTTGGTGGAGCTATAACTCTGGACTCTGACCCAGAAAAAGAATACCTAGAAACAATATTAAAAGGTCAAAAAATTACTGAGGTATTTATATGATTCTAGTTATTGATAATTTTGATTCCTTTGTGTATAATTTAGCCAGATATGTAGAAACCACTGGTCATCCTACTTACGTGGTAAGAAATAACTCAATCACCTTAGAAGAGATTGCACAACTATCCCCAAGCCATATTATAATCTCACCAGGACCAGGTACTCCAGCAGATGCTGGAATATCACTAGATCTCGTAAGTAAATTTTATAAAGCTATCCCTATTCTTGGTGTATGCCTTGGGCATCAAGTTATCGGGCAAGCATTCAATGCTCATATTACTTATGCAAAGCATCCAATGCATGGTAAAACAAGTTGTATCACCCATCAAGGCAACGGAATATTTACTAATATCCCACAAACTATAAAAGTAACCCGCTATCATTCACTCATTGTAGAAAATATAACCGCAGAATCAGAATTGATAGTAACTGCAACTACCTTAGATAATGAGATAATGGCACTACAACACAAAGCATATCCCGTATTTGGCGTGCAGTTTCACCCAGAAGCAATACTAACAGAGTATGGTATGGAAATAATCCGTAATTTTGTGAGTAAATAATTTGATTGTTGTATCATTTAATAAAGTCACAATCTTTTTGTAATTATTTAAGGGTTATTTATATTGCAAAATATAGTAAAATAACATTCGTTACTTTAAACTCTTAGCGCTGATTTTGGTATCATTCTGCTTACTACCACATGATATGCACAGAATCAAATCCAATTATTGCGGTTACAACCCATATTTAATAAATGTGCTCTTTAATTGCATGCAAACACTCCAAAATATGAGGACATTTAAACCTAAATCCATGAGAAATTAGCCGTTGTGGGGTAGCCTGATTACCATTTAATAATAGCTCTTCACCCATTTGCCCCCATAATAATTTAACCACACCTGCTGGCATTTTCATAAATGTAGGTCTATGCCAAACTTGACCAATATCTTTCGTTAATTGTGCATTATTAATTTGTTCTGGTGCTGTCAAATTAAATATGCCACCATATTCTTTATCAATAATCAAATCTAAAGACCCTAATAAATCATCCAAAACAATCCAAGAAAATCCTTGTAATCCATTACCGATCTGCCCACCTAATCCAAATAAAAACGGAGGCAACATTTTACTCATGGCTCCACCTTTGCTACTTAATACAACACCAAATCTAGTAATTGTCGTTAATCCATGGTAACCTAATGCTGCTTGTTCCCATTTTTTAGTTAATTTCTGAGAAAAATTCTTGTAATTATTATAATCAATTGTAGTATCTTCATTATTAACTGTATTAAAATCATATATCCCAACCGCACTAGCCGATATAAGATGTGCATTGGGATTATACTGATTAAAAATCCCTACTAATAGCTCAGTAACCCCTATTCTACTTTGTAATAAATTATTTTTACGTTCTGTAGTCCATCTACCATTTGCAATATTTGCTCCTGCTAAATTAATAATTATATCAATTGATTTAATTAAACTATCATCAGAAGCAAGTTGATCCAAAGTAATATGATTAACTTGTGGTTTATGACTGACTAAAATAAATCTATATTTATCAATAAATTTTCGGCAAAAATTAGTAGCGATAAAGCCACTAGAACCTGTAATTAATATTGTTTTCATATTATACCAATTCTTATTTAATTATTCAAAAAATTTAGGCTAAATATACAAATTGCTTACAATTTTCTGAAAACACCTGTATAGACTAACTTAAAAACATATGCCACTTTCTTCATATATCTTCAGTGAATGGTTTTTCTCTTTAAATTCTAAGCGGTATCCCTCTTCCATTTGAATTCGTGTTTCAATCTTACTTAGCATTAATTATCTCTATTATAAGCATTAGCTCTACATCAGATAATGCAGACATAGCAATATTGTAACATATTGGGTGAATATATTATTATTTATTCAGCTTCATCAATGTATTACCTTTATCATTTTCATTAAATTTAGCATAAAACTGCGCATATCAATATTTATTTATCGAATAACGATAATGTTAAATTATAATAACATGAGACGACTCTAATTTCTTTTAGATATATCCAATATCTTAGGTATGATTAATGCCGCTGTAATCACAGTGCAAATTAAAACATTTATGAATATAATATCTTTATAAATAATTGCATAAAAAAGATATGTAATTGGGGGAGCAAAGCAAAAAAGCACTGAGGCAACTCCTGGTCCTAATTTTTGCAATGCCTGCTGACTAAAAAAAATTGGTAGCACCATGGAAGATAAGCTAAGCATAATTAACTCAAGATATTTATCGCCTATTACTAGAAATGTTGATTTGGGTAAGAAAAATACTGAACCTATAAATAATGCCCAAAATCTTAAAGATAATATTTGAATTGAGCTGATATTGGTTTTAGAAGTTAATTCTGTGGATAATATAATATAAAAATAAAAGGATACACCAGCAAGGAATCCAAAAGCAACCCCCAGTAATGCATTCTTATAATTACCTGAATTATAAAAGCAAGCCATAAGCAGCAAACTTAGAATCAATAGAAAAATGCTAAAAATGTTAGATTTTTTGTGGTTAGCTTTAAATAAATTAATAAACCCTAGAATTGCTAATGCCACAAATAAAGAACCCATGGCAATAAAAGGGTCTGAATTAATAGAGGAGAACAACATAAACCCCCAATCTAAACCTAGAGCAATGGACATTTGGATGCAAAGCACCCAATTTGAAGAAAATATTTTGTAGGTATTTTTGAGTTTTTTGACCCCCAATAAATTAAAACAAATTATTGCAACACCACTCATAAAAAATAAAGATATTCCAAGGTTAATATTGCTAGATAGTTTAGTTAATAATACAAATGTTATTGATGTTATAACCACATAAAGTATTGCATCTATATATCCATTAATACGCATTATATACCGCCCTTTAAATTTATTGTATAAAAAAAGAGCAGAAATACTCTGCCCTTTTTTTACAAGAAGATTGTTATTAGTCTCTTCTAATTTCAAGTTTTTCTTTAATACGTGCTGATTTTCCAGAACGGCTACGTAAGTAATACAGTTTAGCACGTCTAACCGCACCTTTACGCTTAATTTCAATGTTTTCAACTAGTGGTGAATAAGTTTGGAAAGTACGCTCAACACCTTCACCAGCAGAAATTTTACGCACAGTAAATGCAGAATTTAATCCACGATTACGCTTTGCGATTACTACACCTTCGTAAGCTTGAAGACGCTCACGAGTACCCTCTTTTACTTTTACTTGCACAATAACAGTATCGCCAGGTGCAAAGCTAGGGATTTTTTTATTTAAACGAGCAATTTCTTCTTGCTCTAGAATTTGAATAATATTCATATTTATTTCCTTATCTTGTTCCTACTTATACCAGCTATATATTAATAGACCTGATTAAGAGTGTTTTTCAATCATCTCTTTAAGTAGACCAGATTCAATTTTGGTCATATTTTTAGACTGCAATAAATCAGGACGCCTTTGATAAGTACGCCATAAACTCATTTGCAATCTCCATAATTCTATTTGTCGATGATTTCCAGATAATAATACATCTGGAACATTTGTACCATTATACTCTCGAGGTAAAGTATAATGTGGATAATCCAGTAAGTTGTTCATAAATGAATCTTGTACAGCTGATTCTTTATCATTTAATACACCAGGTAACTGGCGCATAATTGAATCAATCAATAGCATTGCTGGCAATTCTCCACCAGAGACTACAAAATCCCCAATTGATAACTCCAAATCAATATTACGCTCTATAAAACGCTCATCAACTCCCTCGTACCGTCCACATACAAATATTAAACCATCATGTAAAGCTAGTTCATTAACTAATTGTTGATTAACAACCTTACCTTGTGGTGACAAATAGATCCGAAGCGGCGCAACAACACCATGTGTTTTTTGCTGCGAAGTAGCTTCTTTAATTGCTAACTCTAGGGGTTCTACCTTCATGACCATTCCTGGACCTCCACCAAAAGCTTTATCATCAACTCTTTTGTATGGATCGTTAGTAAAATCTCTAGGGTTACTTGTATACAAAGCACAAATTTTATTGTCAAATGCCCGACGAGTAACGCCAAACTTGGAAATACTCTCAAACATTTCGGGGAATATCGAAATTATATTAAATATCAATAATCAAGTTCCCAATAAACTGTAATTTGTTTTTTTTCTAAATCAACATTTGCCACATAAACACCGATAAAAGGAATCAATCTTTCAGCAGTGTCATTTTTTACCACTAAAACAGAATTTGTGCCAGTTTCCATAAGGTCTATGACCTTACCTAGGTGTTCATTTTTGGAGTTGATTACCTCTAATCCAATTAAATCCACCCAGTAATATTCTCCATCATCAGTGGGCGGAAACTCATCACGCGGCACAGCTATAACTGTACCTTTTAGCATTAATGCTGCATCACGATCCGAAACACCATCAAACTTAGCATGAAAAATATCATTTTGCACAAAGCTTTGTTCTACTGTGCGCAAAACCCATTTATTATTTATAAATAAATATAGTTTTTTATATTGATTTAGAGAATCATACTCGTGGGTATCTGTTTTAATTTTTACCCAACCTTTTATTCCAAATGCATTAACTACTCGCCCCATTGGGATTAGATTGTTTTCTGCTTCTGGTCTATTAAGCTGCTTGTTTTGCTGCATGTGTTTTTAGTAGTTTCTTTACTGCCGGTGATGTTTGTGCACCAACTGAAACCCAATGATTCAAACGTTCTGAATCAATTCTAAAAGATTCTGTATTTTCATTAGCAAGCGGATTATGGAATCCTATCTTTTCAATAAAACGCCCTTGTAGACGTGCACGTGAATCAGCAACAGCAATATAAAAGTAAGGACGATTGCGGTTACCACCACGAGCTAAACGAATAACTACCATTCATTTTTCCCTTATAGTTAATTAACAAATGACTATCCATATATCTAAATTAATTTAAACAATATAAATAGCCTAACCAGCGATTTTACCACAAAACATACCCGAATTTCCAGTAGATGTATTTATTTTTTCAAAACAGTTGGTTTTAATAGCATTATTACATTATAAAGTATTACCACAAATAAAATCCACTTCAAATAATATGCATTTACATTAGTAATTAGTGGAGCAGCCACAAAAACTCCAACTGTACCTGCAATCATTAATATTAACGCACTTTTAAAATAAAACTTGCGTTTTAGGATAAATGGTACTGCAGTTGCTGGCATTTGAAATGCACTTGCTGTTGCCATAATAGGAAAAGCAATAATTGGACTTGCACCAACAATAAATATAAATACTTGAACCAGTGAATAATACCCCACTCCAAAAGCAGGTAATAATCCAGAAATAAACATAAATCCTGCAAAAATTGCTAAACGATAACCAGTTAAACCATGACTAGTGCCATTAATAGGAAAAACTCCTAATTGGGATAACAATAAAATAATTCCAGTTAAAATAAATGCTGCAAGCATAACCTTACGAATAAAATCACGGCTAACATTTACCGCCACGAAACCAGATAACATACCACCTAAAGTTATCATCACACAAGATACCATCAAAGTTAATATATCTACTTCAACAAACTGTAAAAAAATTAATGTTTGCGCTAAAGCCGTCACCATTGCTTGTAAGTTAAGAGTACCAATCAAACTTGCATCATCAGGCATAATTCTAAAGATTCTACGTAAAGCAATTATACTTGCAAAACTTCCAATACCAAAAGTATCTCCAACATTAGCAATAAAGCCAGTAAAACCTGTTTTTAGCTTCAACTTATATGACGAATGTTCTGCATTGTTCTTACGATAAATAAAAAATAATAATAACACTAAAATTGCACAAATAATTGCTACTAATTTGATAACTAATAGTACATTCATAAAAACACCTATAAATAAGCGCTATCTAATTGATAGCGCTTATATTGAAATTTAAAGATAATAAAATACATACTCGAAGTATTTACATTCTTTCTATCATGGCACTGCCAAAACTAGAACAAGAAACTTCTTTTGCATGATCCATTAATCTAGCAAAATCATAAGTTACAAGTTTATCTTTAATTGCGCCTTCCATACCTTTTATCACTAGATCAGCAGCTTCATCCCATCTCATATAACGTAGCATCATTTCTGCAGATAAAATTATTGAACCTGGGTTAACTTTATCTTGACCAGCATATTTAGGTGCAGTTCCATGAGTTGCTTCAAAAATTGCATAATCATCAGATAAATTTGCTCCAGGAGCAATACCAATCCCGCCCACTTGAGCAGCAAGAGCATCAGAAACATAATCTCCATTTAGATTAAGGGTTGCAATAACATCGTATTCAGCTGGACGCAATAAAATTTGTTGTAAAAAAGCATCCGCAATTACATCTTTAATTATAATACCATTTGGTAACTTTAACCATGGGCCACCATCTATTTCTACGCCGCCGAATTCTCTTTTAGCAAGCTCATAACCCCAAGTTCTAAAGCCACCTTCGGTAAACTTCATAATGTTACCTTTATGTACTAGGGTTACTGACTCACGATTATTATCTATCGCATACTGGATTGCTCTACGTACCAATCGTTCTGTACCCTCGATAGAAACAGGCTTAATCCCAATAGATGAAGTTTCAGGAAAGCGAATTTTCTTAACCCCCATCTCAGTTTGTAAAAAATTAATCACTTTCTTACATTCTGGACTTTGTGCATCCCATTCAATTCCAGCATAAATATCTTCCGTATTTTCCCGAAATATTACCATATTAGTTAATTCTGGATTTTTTAACGGGCTTGGCACACCTTTAAAGTAACGCACTGGGCGAATACAAGTATATAAATCCAATTCTTGACGCAAAGCTACATTTAATGAACGTATTCCGCCGCCAACCGGGGTTCCCATAGGACCTTTTATAGCAATCTTATAGTCCTTGATTGTATTCATTGTTTCTGCTGGCAAGTATTGATTCTCACCATAAACTTTTACTGCTTTTTCTCCTGCGTATACTTCCATCCAATGAATTTTTTTTGCACCATTATAAGCCTTAGCAACGGCAGCATCGATAACTTTAATCATTACGGGAGAAATATCAACGCCAATACCATCACCTTCAATAAAGGGGATAATTGGGTTATTGGGAATATTTTTTATATCTGTAATTTGTTGACCAGATGCAGGTACTTTAATATGTGACATTTATTTATTACCTTTAAAACTTTATAATAAGACAGAATTATAACATAATCAAGAATTATTATCTGGATCCATAATATAAAATTACTACCACTTGATCCTTATTAAATGTAGTCTCGGATGTGTCTGTTAAATTAACTTCTTCCGTTGATATTGAAATATTAGCGGTTGATTGTATCGCGGCTTTAATTTTATTAGCAAGCTTATATTTTTGGTTTGGATATATTATTTTTATAGCCTTTACTTTATTATCTTGCACCATAGCAATAATTTCTTTTACCCTAGATTTATCATATTGAGTAAAAAACATTGGTGACCAGCCACCT
>Ga0315906_10002577_pt1 | contig 25009 bp, 21 predicted proteins | sample LakEriMetagenome_4_FD_203526 | JGI IMG/M metagenome (GOLD analysis project Ga0315906, IMG submission 203526) | Freshwater fungal communities from buoy surface, Lake Erie, Ohio, United States - Buoy 2 MA122 | ecosystem: Environmental > Aquatic > Freshwater > Lake > Lake biofilm | place: USA...
ACTGATGCGGTGGCAACAGGTGATGAATCTACTATCAAAGACGCGGTCAGCAAACAGGTTGCTTCATTTCCAGAAATAACTGGTGCCATCGTCTCTGCTGCTTTGAATGTGCCGAACACTTCCACCCTCATCAAAAAACTTATCGTCAGATATGCTGTAATTGCCGCTCCTGGCGAAAGATCCTCAATTTTGATGGCGATTGATGGAAATAAATCATTGGCCAAGGTGTTGAAAATAACACTTACAGCACTTGTTAGTCAGACGATTAAAGAACAGCTGGATTGGAAAGTTCGTGAAAATTACGTGAAGCCACCCAGCGTTTCTTGATATCTGGTTTATTAATCTTTCTAATCAAAATCTTTATCTAACATCTATGAAATTTAAATTCACCATCAGCGCATTTTTTATCTTGGCTAGCTTCTCTGCTCAGGGCGGAGGGTTGTATAACATTCCTAATGAGTCTGAAGAGACTTTACCCATCGAATGGGGTGTTGGTCTGAATGCAATCTGGGATAGCAATACCAACCCGACATCTCCAGGGCCCGAAGACGAAACTTTTGCACTCAGCCCCTATGTGGATATGACTTTTGTGAAAGGCTCCCCTCAAACGATATGGGATGTTTACGCAAAACTTGGGGTGCTACACTATCTCGATGCGCCGGCAGCAGCAGATTCGGATGACACTTATCCTCAAGTGCGGGTTGGCGTCGATCTAACGCATCGTTTTGATGAAAGGCTTCGTTTTGTAAGTAACAACTTTGTTTCTTATGAGGTGGAACCCGACTATTCCTACGGATTTGCAAGCAATCGCCTTAATAGCGAATATCTCTACGCTGAAACCGATAACGCATTTGGATATCGTTGGACCGAGAGACTGGCCACCTACACAGGCCTTAAGCTCACTTTGTTGGACTACGATAGCGCTGCCGATTCGGATCGTTTCACATGGACGCTTTATCATCAGTTCAGATATGTGCTTTCACCGCAAACCGTCGGAACTGCATCAATTCGTTATGCGCAAACCACAGCCAATGATCGTGCAAGTGACTCCACGGACCTCCACTTATTGCTTGGTGCTGAGCATCGTTTTACACCCAACACCATCATGATCGCAAACGTAGGCGCACAGATGCGTGAAGTGGATGCAGGTAGCAGCAGCAACACAAGCCCATACGCCGAAGTTACTTTGCGCACTCAAGTGAATGAGCAATTCATTGTAAGTGGATTCCTTCGCTACGGCGCGGAAGTGTATGATACGATTGTAGATCTCTCACCTGGGCCGGTTGCTGAATATGACAGTCGCCTGACTCTGCGTATCGGAACTCAAGCGAATTATCAGATCTCTCAGAAATTGTCGCTATTCGGAGGACTTGATATGATCGATACATCTTACGAGGACGGTCGCGTGATTTCAGGTCCCGGCACTGCCGATGACCGCAGTGAGACTCTTTACAACGCGTATATCGGCGCAACTCTTGAAATCACTGAGTATTTGGATGGCACGATTTCCTATAACATCACGACTTCCAATTCCAATATTGCGAATCGTGAATATGATCGTAGCCGTATCAGTGTGGGCCTCAAAGCCGAATTTTAATTTTGTTACATGGTCAAATAACATCCTTGCCGTAAAAATTTAAGCTCTCGCGATCACAATAGTTGCGAGAGCTTTTTATTCGGTTAAGCTATAAAAAAATATTCGGATCATCTTTTTAAATGAATCTCTCGGAACAGCAAAACGAAGTGTCCTTACATGCCGTAGATTACTGGCAGGTAATTAAAAATCGTTACGGAATTATTCTTCTTACGCTCGCTCTGGTTTTCATGACGGCCTCTGTCATTACCTATGTGATGCCGGAGAAATACGAAAGCACTGCTGTCATTCAGGTTAAACCGCGTGGCAAAGCTTTTGAATCATTGGACGGAGTCTCGAGCTCAAGGATGGCCATGATGACTCCTCAGTTCTTCGGAACGGAGTTCGAGATCATTAAAAGCCAGAACTCGCTGATTCGAGTTATTAAAAAATTGGAACTAGCCAATAAATGGGAAGTTAGTGCCGATCAGGCGCTCGAAATCCTTAAGAATATTGTTAGAACTGAAAACAAGCGTGGAACGGATCTGATTGAGATCATGGTTCGTCATACTGACAAGGACGATGCGAGAGACATCGCAGATGAGGTTGCTGAGGCGTATAGAGAATATCGCTCGGAACTCGAAAATGAATCCCTAAATAAGGGAATCAATGAATTGAAAAGAGCGGTTCAGGTTCAAGAGGATGAGACTCAAGAAGCTTATAAAGAACTCACCACCTTAAGTCGTATTAATGATCTAATCTACTACGCAGATCGCACCACATCAAATCATGGAGCGCTTAATGAGGATCAGGACGCAATTTTTGCTCTTCAGGAATACAATGAGCTTCAAAGCGAGATGATGCAGCTACAATCGCAGATCAAAAGTCTGCTTGAGTATGACTCAGAAGAATTGTTGGTATTCGCAGCAGGGTTGGATTTACCTGATAACATCATCAAACTCTTATACCCAGACTATCTTAAACAGAAGCGAGATATCGATGGGTTAATTGCAAGTGGTTACGGCAAAAAGCATCCTACTGTGATGTCGAGTCAACAGGTGCTTGATTCAACACATAAACAATTGATGGAAGGCGTTGTTAATCTTCGTTCACGTCTTCAGGGACAATTGGACATGACCAAAGAACGTTTGGCTCAGTCCAAATTAAAAAGAGAAGAAACTAAAAAAGAGGCTCTCGAGCGCAGTATTGACACACGAGAATTCCAAGAGGCGAAAAGAAATTTTGAACAAAAGCAAGACGTGCTGGATGCGATGAAGCTTAAGCTAACCAGTGCGGAAATTGATCAGAATATGACCGAGCCAACAATTGTCGTTCATGATTATCCTGTTTTGGCACAGAAACCTGTTAGTCCGAAAGTGGAACTCAACCTGATATTGGGTTTGGTCGTTGGTCTTGTTTTCGGCGTAGGTATCGCGTTTTTCCTGGAATATATCGATACATCAGTCAAGAGCTTGGAGGATGTGGAGCGTTATCTCCAAGTGCCGGTTTTGGCGGTGATTCCAAAAGATGTCGGAATACTGTTCAAACAGCATGGCATGAGTCCCGATGCGGAAGCTTATCGCATTTTAAGAACCAACATTGAATTCAACCGCAAAAATCCGGAAGATAATGCTATCACCGTAGTTTCCGGTGGTGCGGGTGAAGGTAAGTCCACCACTCTCATCAATCTTGCGTATATCTGTGCACAGGGTGGTTATACGACATTGATGATCGATGCCGACCTCAGGCGGCCGCGTTTGCACACTTTCTTTGATATCAACAACTCGGTAGGCTTGACCAATTATCTTACTACTGAGCTGATGTTGGAAGACGTGATTCTTCAAAGTCCGGTAGATAACCTTTATTTCATGCCCTCGGGCATCTTGCCGGCAGATGCTGCCGGTATCCTTAACTCACGCCGTATGTCCGAGCTGATTCAAGATGTGAAGCAGCGTTTTGATCTGGTGTTGGTAGATAGTCCACCCATCCTTGGTGTGAGTGATGCCTCGGTTCTGGCAAGCGAAGTGGATTTGACCATGATTGTCGTCCAACACCGTAAGCTTCCTCGTAACATGCTTGTCCGGGTGAAACAGGCAGTTGAGAATGTCGGTGGTCATATCATCGGTGTGGTGCTGAACAACGTCGATATCCGGAGTGATAGTCAGTATCAGTATTATACGAGCTACTACACTTACTATTCGCCCAACCAAACACAGGCCAGACCTGCAGTTGCGGCTAGCACATCAGCCCCCAAAACGCTCGCCACCGTGACGGGTGAACAAAAAGATTCTGACTTGTATTAAGGTTTTTACGCTTTATCTTAACTGTCATTATATACCCAAAATCATTTAAATTATGAAAACTATGCTCCAATTCATGATTGCTTCATTTGTTTCGATGATGCCGCTTCTGGCCCAAATCGAGGCTGGCACATCGGTGCAAATCACTATTATGGGTGTTCCTCTTGAAGAAAAAGGTAAGATTGACGCTATGTATCCGGTCTCCAGTAATGGAACAGTCAATTTACCATACATTGGCGTTTTGAGGGCAGCTGGCTTGGCTCCCGAAACATTGGCGGCATCAATACAAAATGCTTACAAAGCTGCAGAAATTTATTCGAGTCCGACGATTCAAGTCGTGTCGACAGCTGAGGGAGCTGGAGTCAAAAAGGAGTTAGTTGTTGTGGGTGGTCAGGTTCGCCGTTCTGGTCCTGTTGAATACAACAACAATCTCACTCTGTATCAGGCTATTCAAAACGCAGGGGGACCTACAGAATTCGGCAGTATGAAGCGGGTGGTTTTATTTCGAGCTGGTAAACACAGAATCCTAGATGTCACGGATCCGCAATTCATGAAGACTCCCTTGTATCCGGACGATACGATCGAAGTTCCTCAGAAAAACTGGCGAGGCCAATAAGCGTTTTGGAATCCGACCAATTCAAGCTGTCATGAAAATAAAGAACATATTTCTGATGTGTTCTTTCATGTTTTTGGTTTTTGCATCTGCGGAAGAAATCCCAAGGGGATTAGTTGAGGGTCTTGCCTCAGAGAAATTCAAGCAACGCGAGGAATCACAGCAAGCGGTTGAAAAATGGACAAATGAAAAAGGTCCAGCGGCAGTTACTGCGGTCTACAAGCTGTATATTAGTTCGGATGATCCTGAAGTTCGTAATCGCTGTTATCGCATTCTCCGTGTTCTGAGTGAAAAGGATTACATGAACGATGGCAAAGGCTATCTGGGTGTTCAGTTGGCGGAAGAGATGATAGAGAACGGAGATAAGCCGCGATTCGGTATTCGGATAACTTATATTATGCCCGGAAGTCAGGCGGAGGTCGCCGGGATCAAGGTGGGTGACGTCATTGCTTCGATGGATGGTAAAAAGTGGAATGAGCAAGGGGCGCTCAATGAGCTGATCAATACGGTCGCGTCATACAAGCCACTGAGAAAAGTGGTTTTTGAGGTTAAAAGAGAGGGAGAGAAAAATTTGTTAGAGATTCCAGTGATTTTAGGCAAGCGTCCTGTCGAAAATCTGAGCACGAGCACCTTGTATTATAATAACATCGAGCAATTGGAGAAAGAAGCTCGAGAAAAGCATTTTACAGAGTGGCTTAAGAATCAAAAAGCTGAGTGAAGCGGGGTAGCCTCATTCCCTAAGGATATACCGCTACTGCTGTAGGTGTGATGGCAGGATCAAGTTGTTTGCTTAATGCATCACGAATGGTTTTTAAAGATCTGACAGCTTTGACCGTGATTGTGTAGTGCCCCCTCGTAATTTGGACAGCCGATAATGTTATTTAGGCTGCTTGATTGCATATGAGTTGGTTGTATTGATTAGGAGATTTGTATTTGAGCGATTGGTGAGGACGGTGGTGGTTGTAGCGGTGGATCCAAGCACGTAGTTTTAGTCTGGCGTGTTCGATGGATTCGAAGCGATTGCACCAAGCGAACTCTTCTTTGAACGTTTTGATGAAGCGTTCGCAAAGTCCATTTTGTTGAGGGGTATATGGAGTGATGTATTCTTGTTTGAGTCCGTAGTCATTGACTACGGCGCGGTATTGGCGTGAGCCAAATACCAAGCCGTTGTCATGGCGAAGCAGCATGTCTTTTGGAGCGCTGCGCAGTGCGCCGAATCGACTGAGTAGAGCTTCTTCAAGTGCTCTCTCCGCCGTTTTGGCACGACCGGTGAGTTCTAGAGCGTGACCAAGCACTTCACGCGTGCAGCAGTCGATGACCGGCACGAAGACGCACCAACCGTTTCTACCACAGTTAATCAAAGCCAAATCAGTCGCCCAACGTTGGTTAGGTTGTGCGGTGATCGAACTAGAAGCTTTGACACGCGGGCGATGGCCTGAACGCCGTTTAGGCAAAGTCCAATTCTTGAGTTTCATGATTCGATGCACCTTCTTACGGTTGACTTGGATATGGTGTTCGAAGCGTAAACGACTCCATGTGCCACGCACGCCGCAGGCGGGCTCACTTTGGTGAATGAGCTTGATGCGAGCGGCCATGGCTTCGTCAATCGGGCGTTGCCGTCTCTGGCGCGGTTGATAATAGGCACTTGATCTAGCAAGTCCCAACCACTCCGAAAGTTTGGTTACGGATAACTGTTTTCCCGACGCGAGCAAGATGGATTGAATCTTGTTCATGACCTCACGTCGGGCAATGGCTTTCCCTGAACTTCGCAAGCGATCTTGTAGACTTCCATTTGCATGGTTAGATCACCGATCTTGGCGAGTAGATCTTTCTCTTTGGCCTTGTGCAGTGCTTCGGCATCTCGTGGGTGAGAACGCAAAGCTTCAGTGCCCATAGACACAAAATCTTCGATCCATTGTTCAACCTCGCCAACGGTGAGGTCGTGAGTTCGAGCAAGCTCAGCAGCTGTGGTTTTGCCCTTGATGATATCCATTACCACGCTCGCTTTGCGTCGCGCAGTCCAACGTTTAATTTCGTCTGATTCGTCATTCATTGGAGACCTCCCTTCTGGCTAAGGCACAACCTGGGGCTCTCCGCCCCAGACCCGGACAAGCTGTCGTCAGCTTGAGCGCGCCCGCTGTGAGTTTGATGTTTTTTACACAGTTCCCCGAACTTCAGGAAGCTGATATTTCCTGTCCAGTTATTGCGGGGGACGCTACAATTGGCTTTTGGCCGTTGACTGTAATTTCAATGGCTTTATCGAGATCGAGAAGTTCATCCGAGAGAAGGAGTTCGATTCCTTTTGGAACATCACCGGTCAGGTTGATTTTTTGACCAATAATTTCAGCGATGATTTTTTGTTCTTTAGCGGCGACTCCGTCTGGAATCTGCAGCCAATAGAATCTTTGATGGGTGACATCGTCTTGATACCAAACAACTTTTTTGGGCCATGGTTTGCGAGTGAACTTTGCCATCCAAGGTAGGGCTTCTGCATCTTTGCGATTCATCCAGTGAGGGAGGCCCGGATAGATACGGGACATGTGCACATAGCCCTCAGGATCGGCTTTTTGCAGTTCCAGGATTTCGGCGGATTTTTCGACAGCGACCTTGTTACGGTTCACCGCGGCGTCATTCGCTCCCATGAAAATACTGTCCCGCCTCAAACGGAATGTCTGATTTGACACACTGAGTTAAACTATGGCCGGTCAACCCGCACCGACCATGAAACCAAAAGACAATCAATCCGAATCCGCCCGTTCACGCCGCCATTTTTCCGCCGAGGAAAAAGTCAGGCTCTTGAAATTACACCTTGTTGAAAACAAGCCGATCTCTGTCATCTGCGACGAGCATCAGCTCCATCCCACACTGTTTTATCAGTGGCAAAAAACCTTCTTTGAGAACGGAGCGGCAGCTTTTGACCGCTCGCCCCGTCCTCGCAGAGTGGATTTGGGGACGCAGAAAATCGAGCAACTTGAAGCACGCCTTAAGCGCAAAGACGAAGTCATCGCTGCGGTCACCGAAGAGCTTGTGCGAACAAAAAAAGAACTTGGGGAGGACTAAAGCAAACATGGGCACCGTCTGACGAGCGCGATGCCGTGGTGGACTTCCTCAAAAAAATGAACACGCTCACTGAAATTTCCCTCCGCAATCTACTTGGCTGGTGCGAGCTCTGCCCGCGCAAGTTTGCCCGGTGGCAAAGCCGCTACGGTAAAGCCAACGAGCATAACGCTCTGGTTCCTCGCGACCACTGGTTGGAAGAATGGGAAAAACAAGCCATCATCGATTACGCCCGCCAACATCCGTTGGAAGGATACCGCAATCTTAGCTTCATGATGTTAGATGCGAACGTTGCCGCTGTTGCGCCCTCCACCACGTATCGAGTGCTGAAAAACGCCGGACTCATGAGTCCTTTCAAAGGTAAACCCACCAAAAAAGGCACAGGTTTCGTGCAACCACTAAACCCTCATGAACACTGGCATATCGATTTCAGCTATCTGAACATCGGTGGCATTTTCTATTTTCTCTGTGCCGTCCTAGATGGTTGCTCACGCATGATTGTTGCCTGGGACATCAGGCCAACCATGCGTGAGGTGGACTCGGAAATCGTTTTGCAAAAAGCTCGTGAGACATATCCCACTGCCCGTCCTCGCATCATCAGTGATCAAGGCTCCCAGTTCAAAAGCAGAGAGTTCAAATCCTTCATCGCGCAGTGGCAGGCCAGCCATGTGATGACCAGCCCCTACTACCCACAATCAAACGGCAAACTCGAACGTTTCCATCAAACACTCAAAGATCAGGCCATCCGTCCGCTCACGCCACTTGACCTTGAAGAGGCGAAACGTGTCACAGGTGACTTCATCGAATATTACAACACTACTCGACTCCATTCAGCCATCGGCTTCATTGCCCCAAAAGATCGACTTGAAGGTCGTCATCTCGAAATTTATCAAACACGAGACAAAAAGCTCGAAGATGCCCGCGCAGGCCGTAAGCTGGCACGCCAGAACATCTCCCTAAACACACAAACAAACCATAACCCATTAACACCTGCTGTAGCTTAATTCAGAGAATCAATTGAGACATTCACGCTGAACCGGGACAATACCGAAAGGGAGATTGCGGATGCCGAGAAGCGATGCCTCGTTCGGGTGCCCCGCCATCATCGATGCTGCGGCAAAATGATCCGCCATGCGCGGCGCGACCTGCCAAACTCCATCGCCACCAGCCGAGTAGCCCATGAGGTAGATTTTGTTAGGATCGACCCCACGCAAAGCGACCATGTTTTCGATCAGGCGGGCGAACATCGGATCGATGTGTTCCTGATGCCACATGTTCCATTTATCGGTGGGTGCGCGCGGTGCGATGTAGATGCCTTCTTCGGGTTCGTAGAGTTGGATTTGGTTTTGCCATTGCTGATGATTGATGTGTGCGGGCGCTTCGCCGCCGCCGTGCATGGAGATCCATAATGAGCGACCTGTTGCTGGGGCTTCGCCAAAAGTTTTCTCTAGCCAACGCATGGTCTTATCACCTTGAAGAATGGTTTTTTCTTCCAACTCGGCAGTGCGTTCATCTTTTTCAGAAAAGACAATCGAATCGTAAACATAACGGATCGCACGCGGAGCGAGTTCTTTGGAAAGGGATTTGGAATCATCGCTAAAATCAGGTGCTGGCTGGAGATCTTTGATGCGGATGTCTTGGAGATTGCGATCCGCCTCCTTTGCGATGAAGGGAGCGGTTTCGAGTCGTTTGCCCTTGATCTCAAAATACAGGCGGTAGGATTGGCCGGGAGTGACAACCTTGCGTGCCACATCGTTCAGATCCGCCGTGCCAGATTTGGTTTCGAAATCACCGATAGGGAAACCCGAATCGGTGGTAAGCTTCCCTTTGATAGCGATCCTCTCATCGCCATCGAAAAATCGAATGCCGATGGTCGTGGGAATGGACGTTACTTTTGTTTTGTAACGCGAAGTGACATTCACTCCTCCTACGTTGGGATTCCGTTGCGACCACATCATCGGGAAAATGCCTTGGTCTTTTTTCCAAGATGTTGCGTAGATGGAATGTGCGGGATGGTTTTCATCGGCTTTGGAGGCGTTTTCGATAAACCAGCCATGATTGAGGCCTTTTGGGTCGAATTCATCTGCTCCCGTGAAATGCCAGCCATTGTCCCAAACTTCCACCCAAGTGTGATTGCCACTTTTGTCCCACCACATCGGCGTCCCAGCAGCACGGGCAGGAATACCAACGGCACGGCAGACATCGACCAAAATGATCGAAAGTCCCGTGCAAGTGGCTTTGCCTTGGGCGATGGATTCTTTGGGCGATTGATTGGTTCGCTCGCGTTTGGTGTTGTAGTGGGTGTTGATGAGTTTGAAAAAATCTCGATTCAAAATTTGTACGGCCTCGGAGGCGGTTCTGGCGTCTTTCACGAGTGGAGTCGCTTTTTCTAAAAAATCAGCACGCCATGGATCCCGAGGCTCATCGAACACGGCGTATGGTAAAACATCATTCAGGAATATTTCTTCAGGAACATCCTTCGCCCATGGAAATGTGGCACGGGCTTTGAGCGCGAGATTGAGGTTCTCGGTTAGGAACTCGGCAGTGAGGGATTTTTTATCTGTCTCCGACATGTGCTCGCACAGAAAGCGAGCGGCTTTTTCTCCAAATACTCCATGGGACTCGGTAGCTTTGGCAATGAAATCATCGGTGGGAGTTGCGATGGCACATGCAGCAGAAAACAGGAAAAATAGGATGGTTTTCATCAGTTGATGGACTTTGATTATACGAAAATCTGCGGTTGGGATAGGCGTAAAGAGATATGGATTCAACGCGGAAACCGGCTTGGATTGGTTAAATTTTTAGAATTGAAAATAATTAAAATCGCCCACTTGCAACAGCGGGATTTCTAGCTAGGTTTTGTCATTATGAGTTTATCAAGGACTTTGATCGTATGTTCACTTTTATTCTGTTCTCTCGCACACGGCCAGCTTGCGACAGAGTTACTGGCAAAAGGTTTCGAGCGCCCCGTTTGGGCAGGTGCGCCACGTTCTGTGAAAGATAAGCTCTGGGTCATGGAGCAGGCAGGGACCGTTTGGATCTTGGATCTTAAGACAGGGCAGCGTTCAGAAAAGCCATTTTTAAAAATCAATGAGGTAGTCACCCGAAAAGGTAACGAACAAGGTTTGTTGGGTTTGGCGTTTGCTCCTGATTTCGACAAAACGGGACGGTATTATGTCAATTATAACAAAGAGAATGGGGATACGTTGATTGTACGATTCGTTTCCAAAGATGGACTAACGACAGATGTTGAATCAGACGAGGTAATTTTGGAATATGATCAACCGTTTTCTAACCATAATGGCGGATGGTTAGAATTTGGTCCCGATGGGTTCCTTTACATTGCTACAGGAGATGGTGGTTCTGGAAACGATCCGAAAAACTTTGCACAGGATATGAGTTCGCCGCTCGGCAAAGTCCTACGCTTGGATGTTTCTGGTGAGAAAGGATACAAAGTTCCTACCACAAATCCTTATGTAAACGATAAGGATGTTCATCCTTTGATTGTTGCCAGTGGCCTTCGTAATCCATGGCGTTGCTCATTTGATCGCAAGACCGGTGATTTTTGGATTGCTGATGTTGGTCAAAATCATTGGGAAGAAATCAACGTCATCAATCTAAAAGAACTCTCGAAAAAGAATTTTGGTTGGAGATTGCGTGAGGGTGATATTGAGACTCCTGCCAAATCGGTCGGTGGTGACTCTCCGTCCAATCACGTGGAGCCTGTCTATGTTTACAAGCATGGCAGTGGACCAACAGAAGGGCTGTCAGTTACTGGCGGCTACGTTTACCGCGGATCGAAAATTCTCGGATTTGAGGGGCGTTACCTCTTTGCGGATTATCAAAATCCTCGGATCTGGTCTTTCATCATGAAAGGTGGCAAAGCGGAAGATTTCAAAGATCACACGAGCGAGCTCCAACCTAAAAGTGGACGTATTGCTCTCATTCCGGCCTTTGCGGAAGATGCGAGTGGCGAATTGTATTTGGTTGATCTCTCTGGTGCGGTGTACCGGATTGTCAAAGGAAAGGATTGATGATCTGCAAATGCTCAATCCGGCAGTTGTGCTGGAGATCCTCTGAATAGAGAACTTTGGCACCAGAACGAAGTGCGGCGGCGATGATGAGGGAATCGTAGAATCGATATTGGGTTGAGGATTTGATCTGGAGGGCAGTTTGCCAGATGCTGAAATCTGGATAAACGCTGCAGTGAGGTTTGAGTAAAAGTTCGATCAGATCGTTGAGATACTCGTGGCTCAGGGGTTCTTTGAATCGATGTAGAGAAACGTTGCAGAATTCCTGCACCACCTGCCAACTGATGTGCCAAGGTTGGCTATCCGAAATGAGTTCTCGAGCTCGTTGTTTTTTATCGGTGGCATCCCGTTCGAATGCATAAACGATAATATTGGTATCGAGGAAGTAAGAGCTAGATGGTGGCATGAATTTTTCAGTATCGGTTCATCTCATCACGAGTGTAAGGTCCGCCAGCGTTGTATTGATTCATTTCATCCATCAATTTATCGATCTTACGTTTGCGCTCATCGCGAGCAGCGAGTTCGGCGAGCCAGTCACGAAAGAGCACATTTAGAGTGGTTTTACGACGACGGGCTTCTTCCCGTGCTTCCTCGATCAGACGTTCATCTGCGCTGAAAGTGATGTTTTTCATTGCACGAATCTAGTGCGCACGAAACTCGTGTGCAAGGGATAAGTTTTTTGTAAATTTACTTAAGGAAATCTCAATCTCGAAGCTAGGCGTTATGTGGCGCCTCGGCTTCTGTGATTAATTCACGGAGATTCTGGTGTTTTTTGGAAAGATCTGGGTCTTGTTGGAAAACCTGATCGGCGAGGGCGCGAGCTTCGCGGATGAGTTGGGTGTCGGTGATGAAATCGGCGAAGCGGAGGTCGGTGAGTCCAGATTGTGCGGTGCCCAAAACATCGCCAGGACCACGCAGTTCGAGATCGGCTTCGGCGATTTCAAATCCGTCGTTGGTTTTTTCTAACACCGCAAGTTTTTCGAGAGCTTCGGGCAATTTGGAATCGGTTAAGAGAATGCAGTAAGATTTGTGTTCGCCTCGGCCGATCCGTCCGCGCAACTGGTGGAGTTGCGCGAGACCGAAACGTTCGGCGTGGTGGAGGATCATCAGGTTGGCATTTGGGACATCGACCCCGACCTCGATCACGGATGTTGCAACGAGAGCTTGGGTTTTCCCGCTGCGGAAATCTTCCATTACAGCGTCTTTTTCTTCGGGGCGGAGTTTGCCGTGGATGAGCCCGACGTTTTCAGCTCCCAGGCGTTTCTGCCATGCGGTGAAAGCTTCGGTGGCAGATTCGGCTTTGATGGAATCGCTTTCCTCGACCAAGGGATAAACCAGATAAGCTTGGCGACCTTCGGCGAGCTGGGCTTTGACGAAATCCGTGATGTCTTTTTGTTTCGGTTTGGTGCGGAGGGCAGTGATGATTTTTCCCCGACCCGCTGGTTTTTCATCGAGTAGGGAAACATCGAGGTCACCGTAGATCGTCATGGTCAGAGTGCGCGGAATCGGCGTTGCGGTCATGACGAGGACATCGGGCAACGTGCCGTGGCGAATGAGCGCCGCGCGTTGGACGACACCGAATTTGTGTTGTTCATCGATGACGACCAGGCCGAGGTCGGTGAAAAGTTCGGGATCGTAAAGCAGGGCGTGGGTGCCGATGAAAATGGTTGGAGCGTGGGACTCGGCGATGGTGGACTCGTGTTTATTCGCTGTGCGGAGAACGAGTTTCACACCCAGCGGCTCAAGCCATTTTTTGAAGGTGAGAAAATGTTGTTCGGCGAGAATTTGAGTAGGAGCCATCAGCGCGGCATCGGCGCCGGAATCGATGGCAAGGAGCATCGCTGCCATCGCTACGAAGGTTTTTCCAGCACCGACATCGCCTTGGAGAAGTCGATTCATCGGGCGAGACTCGCGCATGTCGGCGATGATTTCCTTGATCGAGCGTTTTTGTGCGTTTGTTAGATCGAAGGGCAGGCTGGAGTAAAACGCTTTGAGTAAGGTGGTTTTTTTCCCAAGCACGCGACCTTGGTGGGAACGGTAGCGGTTGCGCTGCCAGACGACGTTGAGTTGGAGATTGAAAAAAGCTTCGAGCGCAAAGCGTCGGCGGGCGGCTTTGGCAGATTCGGCGGAGGAGGGGAAATGGGTTTCTCTTAAATCGGCTTTTCGATCCGACTCGCTAACTAGGTAGGGAAAATAATTGGCATGGCGGATGCAATCCGCAGCCACGTAGATAGCCTCCCTTAGTCGGCGTTGGTTGATCCCGGAGATATTTTTGTAAATCGGAACGATGCGGTTGAGATGGATGGTCTCGGTTTCTCCATCGTCATCGATGACTTCGATTTCTGGGTGATCGATGATGAGGCGTCCGCCTTGTTCTTTGACTTTTCCGTAAGCGATCACCTGCTGGCCGGCAGCGATCACTTTTGACATGAACGGCATATTGAACCAACGGCAGGTCACTTTTCCGGATCCAAAAACGCTGCCGGAACCATCCATGATGATGGCTTCGTAAAAACGCATTTTCCCAAATCCCTTGTTGCCGGCATCAATCACTCCTCCAGTGAGGCAGACAGATTTGGCTGTGGCCTGATTGGGAAAGCGATCGAATTGACGTCGATCCTCGTAGCGCTTTGGAAAATATTCTAACAGATTGGCGATAGTGGTGATGCCGGCGGCGGCGAGCGCCTGGATTTCTTTCGCCGAGAGGGCGGGCAGGGAGGAGAGTTCGGTTTGCCCAGTGATCACGGAAGATAAATTCAAATTTCGCGATGGAAACATCAAGGAAGACTTTTTCGCAGCTCGTATCTACAGGAGGGAGGAGGAAGTGGAGGTGAGGAGAATATTTGATTTTTTTGATATGAATTAACTCCATCTTCTCCATTTCCTCCTCCCTCCCTGTAAAGAAATGCTGGAATTTGTGGGTTTCTCTGTTGTGAAAAACCTAAAGACTTGCGGGATTTGGGAAGGCGGGTAGGTTTTAGGTGTATTTACTGAATCTATGTCCACTCTCCAAACCGTTCTCAATGTCGCCCTTCTCATTTTCGTGGTGGTGATGCTTTTCAATATTATCATTTTTGTTCACGAGTTGGGGCATTTCTTAGCTGGCAAATGGCGTGGGTTACAGATTGATCGGTTCCAGATTTGGTTTGGAAAGCCAATTTGGAAAAAGGAATACAAGGGTGTACAATACGGTCTGGGTTGGATTCCGGCGGGTGGATTTGTGGCCTTGCCGCAGATGGCTCCGATGGAGGCGATTGAAGGTGGTGACAAAAACCGCAAGCGGCTACCGCCGATCACGCCTCTCGATAAAATCATCGTCGCGTTCGCTGGGCCGCTGTTTTCCATTTTGCTCGCGCTGTTGGCGGGGGTGATTGTTTGGAAAGTAGGAAAACCGAAGGATTTTGTTCCGAGTACGGTGGTGGGATATGTGGAAGAAGGTTTCCCAGCCGAGGTAGCTGGGATTCTTCCAGGAGACAAAATTCTTGAGATCAATGGTGAGCCTGTAAATGGTTTTATGGGATCGTTAGATAGTGTGATGGAACGGATTATTTTGAGTAGTGGTGATAGTATTACATTTAAAGTCCAGAGACCAGGTGTCGAAGAGCTTCTCGAGCTGCCGTGTAAATTTAAAATTGAAGATTCGGAATGGTATCAACGAGGAGGTTTGCGCCAAGTTGGTATCGATCATCAAGGCTCAGCAATCGTTGAGACGGTAATAAAAAATAGTCCTGCTGCTAAAGCCGGGCTGAAAAAGGGCGATCAGATACTTAAAGTTAATGGTAACGATCTCTTCAGTGCAGGTCAGCTTGCGCAATACTTGAAGAAAAAGGATTTTAAATCAGTTGTCTTGGACGTTAAGAAAAAGAACGGTGAATTGGTAAAAATTGAAGTGACACCAGCGAAGCCATTACCTCCATCCAAGCTTGATCCAATGCTTGGTGTCAGGTGGAATACTAAATCAGAAGTCGATGTAAGACTCGTTAACCCGGATCCATTTACTCAAGTAGCTGACAGTTTGAAAATGATGTGGGTTACGGTTACGAAAGTGGCTGACCGCAAATCCAGCATTGGTTTGGATGATCTCAGTGGGCCTGTGGGTATTGGAGAAGTTCTATTTACCTTATTACAAACAGAGAATGGATGGAGACGGATTTTAAGTTTCTTGGTATTGTTCAATGTGAATCTCGCGGTGCTAAACATGCTACCATTTCCGGTGTTAGATGGTGGACATATCACCATGGCAATTCTTGAGAAAATTTTTGGTAAGCCGATGGAGATGAAGACCATGGAAGTGATTCAGACTGCATGTGCGTTGGCGCTAATTTCCCTGATGCTCTATGTAACTAGTAAAGATATTGGAGATAAATTTGGCAGAGGTGGGGGCGAATCAGCGGATGAAATAAAGTTCGCGGAGTGACAGAAGAATCCACAATAGAACCAGTACCCTGTGATCGATGTGGTGGAGATGCCCTTGGGCTGATAGGTGAAGAATATCTCTGCGAAAACTGCGTCCATGAAGTATCCGCGTGTTGCGGGGATTGAGCTTGTTTCTTCTTTGAAGTTTAGATTTTAAAATTTAGATTTTTTCCTGCCCCAGTAGCTGGCTAGAAGACTGCCGATAATGCAGTGGAAAAATGCAGAGATCGCACAGGGAGCAGCTGCGAGCATGGTGAAATGAGTTTTTGCTAAGCTGGAACCGAGACCTGAGTTTTGCATACCGACCTCGATCGAAACCGTGCGGCTTTCCTTTTCTGGCATGCGGAAAAACTTCGCCCAGAAATAACCCAGCCCGAAGCCAAGGGCATGCACGGCGAAGACCGCAGGGATGAGGGTTTTCCAGTAGGTGATGATGGAAGGTTTGGTTGCGCCGACGGTGGCTGCGACAATAAGCACGATCACGAAAACGGAGATGACTGGTGAGAATTCTTTCACGGGGCGCAGCGCGGAGCCGAGATAGCGATTGAGCAAAAGACCGCCGATGATAGGTAACAAGACGATGCCGAGCATGGAAAGCATCATCGCGGATGCATCGATCTCAAGCAAAGCTGATGCATAAGCTTTTGTTAGAAGCGGAGTGAGCCAGACGGCGAGGAGAGTTGAACAAGCCGTCATGATCACACTCAAAGCGACGTTTCCTTTAGCGAGAAACGTCACAACGTTGGAAGCGGTTCCGCCAGGACAGCAACTTACGAGGATGATGCCGAGTTTGAATTCATTGGGTAAACCTGATATCGTGGCAATGGTCCAACCGAGAAAAGGCATGATAACAAATTGCCCAGCGACTCCTAGAGTAATCCAGCGTGGCATTTTGAAGCAGTCGCGAAAATCCTCGAAACTCAGAGTAATACCCATGCCTAACATGATGATGCCGAGTCCTGCGGAAATGAGTCCAATTTCAGTGCCTGGAATTTTACCAAGAAACCAAGTGAAATGGCTAGGGAAAATCCATGCCCAAGCGACACCTAAAATCGTCCAAAGCCAGAATAGATTTACGATGCGATTTATCATGTTGTTTAGCCTAAAACCATCGCACTGCGCGAGGTGGTGTAGAATTTGATTTGTCCATCGGGGTGGATGGGGTAGTTGACGCTACGATCGACACGGTCATGGCCGCCGTAGCATTTGGCATCGGAATCCAGAAGAAGTTGATGAGTATGTTGATTATGTGGGTTGGTGCCGTAACCGAAGATGGAATTTTGAGCGGAAAGGTTGATAATGAAAATCAGGTTCGCGCGTTCGGCGATGATAATTTTGTTAGAAGGATCGATGTGCAGAAGATTGGCGGGAGGTGCTTGGAGGAGGTTGTGTTTTTTTGCCAAAGCCACGAGATCCCTGTCCCACTCGGCGAGCCAAGTGTATTTGAGTTTCGGATTATCCAGCAGCGACCATTGGCGGCGGCAGTAATGAAATGACCAATCATTGCCTTCGCGTGGGAAATCCAACCACTCGGGATGACCGAATTCATTGCCCATGAAATTGAGCCAACCTTCGCCGCCGAAGGCGAGGGTCATGAGTCGGATGATTTTATGGAGCGCAATCCCGCGTTCGACCACGGGATGGTTATCTTCTTGGGTCATGTGCCAATACATATCCTGATCCATCAGGCGAAACGCGATGGTCTTGTCGCCGACAAGTGCTTGGTCGTGGGATTCCGCGTAGGCGATGGTGGCCTCGCCGTGGCGGCGATTGTTGAGGACACCCCAGAGTTCATCCATGTTCCAATCTTCGTCGCGTTGGTCTTTGAGAAGTTTGATCCAATGATCTGGAATACCCATGGCAAGGCGATGGGTGAAACCGATTCCGCCCTCGGAGTTGGGTCGGCACAGGCCAGGCATTCCCGACATATCCTCAGCCACGACGATGGCACCGGGTTTGATTTCTGAGATGAGTTGGTTGGCGAGTTTCAGGTAAAGGATAGCCTCTTCATTGGCATCGTCGCCAAAATAGTCATCGTAAGATCCGAAGACGCGGTTACCGTGGGAATGGTAGAGCATGGAAGTGATGCCGTCGAAGCGGAAGCCATCGAAACGGAACTCTTCCAGCCAATAGCGGACATTGGAGAGTAGAAACTGGCGGACTTCGGGTTTTCCGTAATCGAAACATTTCGAGTCCCATTGCGGATGTTCGCCTTTTCCACCAGCATGGAAATACTGATTTCCCGAGCCATCGAGGTTATTCAAACCTTCGGCGATATTTTTCACGGCATGCGAGTGAACAATATCTAACAGAACTGCGATGCCTATGCCGTGTGCGGTATCGATGAGAAACTTCAAATCCTCAGGAGTTCCAAATCGCGAACAAGGCGCGAAGAAAGACGAGACATGATAGCCAAACGAGCCGTAATACGGATGTTCCTGCACCGCCATGAGCTGGATCGTGTTGTATCCAGCCTTTTGAACTCGCGGTAATACCTGTTCAGCAAATTCACGGTAGGTATGCACCCGCGGCTCCTCTCCAGACATGCCAACGTGGGTTTCATAAATGAACGGAGAGGTGATTTGTTTGGGGTCGAAGCTGTGTTTCCAAACATAGGGCTGTGGTGGCAACCAGATCTGCGCGGTAAAATCGTGCGTCTCTGGATTCTGGACCGCTCGCGTGATCGTGGCAGGTAGGCGATCGAGCTGAGAGTCATCGGCACCATGAATGTGGAGCTTGATTTCATCGCCATGTTTCAACGTCTCCGCAGAAATCTTCAACTCCCAAATCCCGTTGGCAGATTTCTCCAAGCGATGCGCTTCTCGGTTCCACTCGTTGAACTCGCCGATCAAAGAGACCGCTTTCGCCGCCGGTAACCATTCGCGAACGATCCAATGATTTTTCTCCGGATCGAAACGAATTCCGAAACATTGATGCGCCATGCTGTAGGCAGCGAGCGAGCCATGGTCTTGCTGGATTACTTTGAGCGCATTTTCGAAGCCAGCGGTCCGGCGCACGATCGCAGCAGCCTGAGGCTCCAGCCACGGATCATCTTGGACAAGTTTTGGGATATCCGACATCGCGGTGAAGTTGTCACTTTAGATATGTATCTGAAAGCGAAATGTATGGGGCGCTCATGCAGCCCATTGGAAACTTTAAGCTTGGTTCGTTTGTGCTGACCTTTAGCTTTTGTGTATGTCTCCGCTGTTAATGGATATCGTCATCATTGTGCTCTATTTCGCGATCATCATTGCGATCGGCGTGCACTTCAGCCGTAGAAATAAAGATGTATCGGAATACGCCCTCGGAGGTCGTTCCATTCCTTGGTGGGCAGTGCTCGCATCTATCCTTGCTGCGGAAATCAGTGCCGGCACTTTTTTCGGTGCTCCTGGAGAAGGGTTTCGCCTCCAAAATTATACGTATGCGCAGTTGATGGTCGGCTATCTCTTGGCGCGACTCGTGGTGAGCGGCGTATTTATCCCCGCCTTTTACAAACACAATGTGGTCAGTATTTACGAATTTTTAGAGATGCGCTTCGGACCTAAAACCCGGCGTATCGCAAGTGCGATCTTTTTGGTCACAAGGTCTCTCGCAAGTGGATCGAGATTATGGGTTCCGACACTTTTACTGATTGTCATCTGGAACCAACTCAATCCGAGCGATCCGCTTTCAAACTGGGAGCAGTTTTGGTTTACCGGTGCTGCATTGGTGGTGATTTCACTTCTGACAGCCGCATACACGGCCATCGGTGGAATCAAAGCGGTGATCTGGACGGACGTTTTGCAAATTGCAGTCCTATTCGGAGCACTTGGATTTTCGGTTTGGTATTTGTTGGGGCATATTCCGAATGGATGGGATGGAGTGAAAAGTTTTCTCACGGGACCAAATGACCTAAAACTTTGGGAATGGAAAGGTGATGTTCCTTCGACCACGACATGGGGTGCGATCAAGAGCGTTTTGGAAAGCGAGTTCACCGTTTGGGCCGCATTGTTGGGTTCGTTGTTCGTCACACTTGCAACCCACGGAACCGATCAAGACATGGTTCAGCGGATGTTGACGGCGAAAAACAAACGCCAAAGCGCAGTTGCAACGATTCTTTCCGGACTAGCGGATATTCCTGTGACTTATGCAGTGCTTACCATCGGGATTCTACTATCTGTCTACTATGGTCATGTAGTAAATGATCCAGCGCTTCCCATGGCGGGCGGCAAGCCCGACAATACCCGAATTTTTCCATACTTCGTCATCGATGTTATGCCAGGCGGATTACGCGGCTTAGTGGTTGCAGGAGTACTTGCGACGACCATGGGATCGCTTGGAACGGCGATGAATTCTTTAGCAACGAGTTACTCAAGAGACTTTCATTTTCGCTGGTTCAAAACTCCCGATGACGAACATGCGCGCGTTCGTATCATCAAGCGTAGCACGGTTGGGTTCGCGCTGATTTTAATTTTTGTGGGATTGGCGACTGCTTTTGTGAAGGCGCACAATCCATCGCTTAGCATCATCGGAATTATCCTCGGAAGTTTTGGCTACACCTATGGTTCGTTATTGGGTATTTTCATGGTCGCGTTATTTACCAAAAATCGCGGTAGCGAGACAGGTAACATCATCGCCATGATCGCAGGTATCGTTTTTGTCGCCTTTCTAAGCAATCTTCCAAATGACATGTGGAAGATGTTCGGCGGCGGAATGCTCTATAAAAATCCTGATTGGTTACCCATCATCGAGTTCCCATGGCGCATCATGGCCGGAACTTTTGCAACGGTCGCTGTCGCATTATGTTTCCGCACGGAAGTCAAAAGTTCTACCCAATCAAATGAGCGATAAGAGAATAAAATTTTGTGACATCTTTGCCATCTATTTTCCTTTATGAACTAAGGATTTGCGGGGATTTTAGCTGATAGATGGAAGGTTTATTTCACAAAAGCTAAACAAAAATCGAGTCAAGTTTTTAAAATTTTATATCGTGGAACGCTTGTGGAATAAAGAGATTTAGTTTGTTCTGTTAGATGGTATTCTTAAAATTTTTTCTCCAGAGAAATACCTGTTCATTGTGCGTCTCTACCGTTGCGTTGGAGCAGCCCATAGGGGGCGCTGAGAAGCGTAGCGTATGATAGCCATGAATAGAAAAAACCAAGAGACCGAAATGCCGAAGCCTTTAGTGGAGAGAGCCGATCATAAAGAAACGTGTTTCAGTGATGATGGCGCGGGAGAGTGGCAGAGAATTTCGAACTCATTGAGGAAGTCGATTGGTAGTGATGCGTTTCAGCGTTGGTTTGGAGTGGCGACATGGCATAGCGCATCGAACGGTGAAGGGATAGTCACCGTGCCGGGTGAAATTCATCAGGTGTGGATCGAGACAAATTATTTACCCGAGTTGATGATGGCAGCCAGCGAAGAGTGCGAGGGAATGCATCATGTGAAGATTATGGTTGCGGAAAGAGCCTCGGATTTTTCAGAAGAAAATATTTTATCAGACAACGCGCCACCGGAAATCAGAATCGAGCTGCCGAGCGACATGCTCGAGAAGCGCGCGAAAGCGGCGGGTTTAAATCCAGATTACACTTTCAATAAATTTGTGGTCGGCAGCAACAGCCAGTTTGCTCACGCGGCTTGCGAGGCCGTCGCGACCAAAACCTGCGTGGGCTATAACCCGCTTTTCATCCACGGTGGATCTGGTTTGGGCAAAACCCACTTGATGCACGCGATCGGTCAGGAAATCCTGCGTCGTCGCCCAGATGCCCGGGTCATTTATCTGACCTGTGAGCGTTTCACCAACGAGTTCATTGAGGCGATCCGTAAGGGCGATATCGAGAAATTCCGCCGCCGTTACCGGAGCTCGGATGTGTTGCTCATCGACGATGTGCAGTTCCTCGCTGGCAAAGAGCGCTCTCAGGAAGAGTTTTTCCACACCTTCAACACCCTGCTCGATGGTCGCAATCAGGTGGTTCTCACCAGCGATCGCCCTGCCTGTGAAATCAAGAGCATCGAGCCACGTTTGATTTCCCGTTTCGAATGTGGACTTGCTGTTGAACTCCAACCACCTCAGCTCGAGACTCGAATGGCGATCTTGAAAAAGAAATCTCTGGAATGGAAAGTTTCTGTGGATGAGAACGTGCTTAATTTTCTCGCTGAAAAAATTCGCTCAAACGTGCGTCGTTTGGAGGGTGCTTTGGTCCGAGTCGCGACCTTTGCTTCGCTGGCTGGTGAGAGTGTCTCCGTGGAAAAAGTGGAGTATTTGCTCCGTGATTTCATCCAGGAAGAAGCGAGCCGCCAAGTTAGCATCGATGGCATTCAGCGTGCGGTTGCGGAAGTTTTCGATGTGCGCATGGCGGACATGATTTCCCGTCGCAGACCGGCGAGCATTGCGTTTCCTCGCCAAGTGGCAATGTATCTTAGCCGATCTCTGACCCATAGCTCTTTGATGGAGATTGGGGAGTCCTTTGGCGGGCGCGACCACGGAACCGTGATCCATGCCTGCAAAAAAGTCTCGAGTGAGCTCAATAAGCAGCCAGGCTTGAAAGAGCGGATTGAGCGGATCGAAAGCCAACTTAAGCGATAGTTTGATCGCAATGTGTTCTTGCTATCGTTGGCTGAATCTATAGCCTTTAGGAATAAAAGTTGCTTTGAATTAACAGAGCAACAAACCCCTAGACACCATGAACGAAAATACATTTTCAGATGAAGGAAACATTGCAGTCGCCACAGCCGCAAACGACCTTCGCGCTGCTGCGAACGATTTTGCCAAAACCACTACCGAGCAAGCAGCTATCGTAAAAGACCGAGCTCTTGATGCCGCTCATGCGATCAGAACAACCGCTACACAGAAAGCTAGCCAGTTGAAAATCGTTGCTACTGAAAAAGCCTCACATGTAAAAGAAGTCGCTCAGCAGCAATGGGATGAGACTCGCCTCAAAGCAAAAGAAATCCATGTTACTGCTGAGGACTATATCCGCCAAAATCCTACCAAAGCAGTACTCGGTGCGCTTGGAGTTGGTTTTTTGATCGGCCTCATTGTCCGTCGTTAATTTGATCGAAACTCAAGCAACTTAGTCAGAAAATTAGGCTGCTTACGTTCATCTATTTTCTTTTCTCTTTATTTATGAGTCACGATTTTTCTAACCTGCCTAGATCCGGTGCGGGAGAATCTCCAGCTCTAGGAGAAAATCGTGTTTCTGGAAATTGGAAAGAGGCAATCCCAGATTTAATCTTTTCTCGTATCGGAATATTTCGGATCGAGGCGCAGGACGCATGGGAAGTGACTGTTAGAAAATTGATCACTTTAAGCGTATTGTTGTTCGGCCTGTTCGCGACATGGAGTTTGATCACGGCTGGTTTGATCGGCGTGATTTCCGCCCGTTTTAATTGCCCATGGTATTTTGCTGCCTTTTCATTGGGTGGTGTTTATCTGCTTATTTCCCTAATGATGTTATTGATTATCAGGCGATCAAAGAAAACCGAATCTTTTCCGATCACCCGTCAAGAATTTGAAAAAGACCGCGAATGGCTAAACCAACTCAAAAATCGCTCGAACTCGCAGAGCTAGTCCGGCGCAGCGATGCTGCCCGAATTCAGATTAGGCAAGCGCATCTCGAACTCCGGCGAAAATTGGAAGTTCCGTTACGTATCAGGGACTCGCTCAAATCTAGTCCATTGAAATGGATTGGCGGTTCCTTGGGCATTGGTTTTGTAAGCAGTTTATTATTCAGATCTAGGCGCAGTGAATCTAAACATTCACCTGACAAAAAACATCGTGGCTGGTTTATTGGATCACTTCTGATGATTTTCACCTTGGTCAAACCATCCCTTAAAGTCTATGCAACCAAGCTACTCACAGACTACTTGCAAAATCAGTTGAGCGGTCGTTTAAGTGGTTCTACGCGGAATGATCATCGTGACCCATATTGACAGCATATTTCATTTCTGGTTTAGCATATCCAACTCCTTAGAAACTCAATTTTAAAACCCCAATCGTTCATTCAATGTCGGAATACAAAGTCCTGAATCATGTCGATGAGTATTTGAAACTCGGACGAGAATACAATTGTTCGGATGTTCATCTAGCAACGGCATATCCACCTGCATGGCGTCGTGCGGGTTCTTTGATGCCCATTTGGGAAGATCATCCAATCTTGAAACCAGAAGAGACGGAAAGCTTAGTGCGTTCCTTTTTAGGAAAAGAAGAATGGGACCGTTTGGAAGAGCGCGGCGACATCGATTTTGCGTATGAAGGAACGGACGGCAGATATCGCGCATCGGTTGTCAAACAACGCTTGGGTTATGACATGGTTTTTCGGGTCATTAATACCCAGACGCGCACCATGGAAGAAATCGGTTTGCCCATTGAACACATCGTCCCTTTGACACGTTATCAGAACGGTCTGATTCTTATTACTGGTTCTGTGGGTTCAGGTAAATCGACCACGCTCGCTTCGATCATCGACTTCATTAATAAAGATCGCGAAGATCATATCCTAACTCTGGAAGATCCCATTGAGTATGTTTTCAACTCGATAAAGTGCCACGTCAATCAGCGCGAAGTCCACAAGCACACCGAATCCTTTGCGAGGGCTTTACGCGGTGCGTTGCGGGAAGATCCGGATGTGATCATGGTGGGTGAGATGCGGGATTTGGAAACGATTCAGCTCGCGCTTACAGCTGCCGAAACGGGTCATTTGGTTCTGGCAACCCTGCATACAGGAAATGCTCCCCGGACATTGGATCGGGTGCTTGATGTGTTTCCTATCGATCAGCGAGATCAGATCCGTATCATGGTTTCCGAATCACTTCGGGGAATTCTTTCTCAACAACTCGTCCCGACCATTGAAGGTTCACGCGCGCTCGCACTTGAGTTGCTAGTGAACACGCCAGCTGTTGCAAACTGTATTCGTGAAGGAAAAACTTATATGCTTCCTGGGATCATGCAAACTGGCAAGCACGTGGGTATGATTACTATGGATGAATCCCTCAAACAGCTCTATATCAAAGGGATTATCACTGCTCAGGATCTTTTATA
>Ga0315906_10002580_pt1 | contig 24974 bp, 18 predicted proteins | sample LakEriMetagenome_4_FD_203526 | JGI IMG/M metagenome (GOLD analysis project Ga0315906, IMG submission 203526) | Freshwater fungal communities from buoy surface, Lake Erie, Ohio, United States - Buoy 2 MA122 | ecosystem: Environmental > Aquatic > Freshwater > Lake > Lake biofilm | place: USA...
GGGAGCATGCTGCACGCGAACCCGCGGCGTCGTGCCGCGGTTCGCTTGGCGGGCCGCCGCCCGCTTGGAATCAACCCGGCCCTCCGGGCCTGGCACGCACACAAGAAGCCCCGGGTGGAAACCCGGGAGCATGCTGCACGCGAACCCGCGGCGTCGTGCCGCGGTTCGCTTGGCGGGCCGCCGCCCGCTTGGAATCAACCCGGCCCTCCGGGCCTGGCACGCACACAAGAAGCCCCGGGTGGAAACCCGGGGACTCCGGGAGTGAACACCACCCCGCCGTCCATGCTGGATGACGGCACGCAATGTCCCGGTTCAAACCCACATCGCATGGCACCCGGGAAGGCATGCGACCCCAAGCGAACTGCGGCACGAGGTCGCAGGTTCGCGTGAAACATCCTCCCCGGCATCCGCCGGGGGCCTCTTGTGCCGTTCGCGCGTGTCAAGCTGAGAGCAAGACCGGGGAACGCGCAACATCAAAACTCGCGCCTCCGGCTTCAAGGAACGGAACCGCAAAACCCGACAGACCGGAAACGCAACACCAGTCCCAAGAGGCAGACTGGCTAAACTACGGGGCGAGATGTGCGAGTTACGCCCATTTACTAGTCCGGGTTTGTGATCCCGATGGCGATTGTCATTTGTATTGAAGGAGTAACACCATGGCACGATCGCTGGTGATCTATCTCGCCTCGATAGTGGTACTGGGCGGCGTTTGGCTCGCTACGGTGATTGGCGTTGCTGCCGACACGGATGCGCGGGTCGCAGACGTCGGGACTTTGCCGCGAAGCAGTCCGGAATCGCAGGGCGTTTCATCGCAGGCAATTCGTGCGTTTGTTCACGCGGCCGATCAGCAGATCGCGGTGATGAACAGTGTGATGCTGGTGCGGCATGGCCGGGTGATCGCCGAGGGATGGTGGGCTCCCTACGATGCGGCGACGCGTCACGAGCTTTACTCGCTGAGCAAGAGCTTCACGTCGATGGCGGTCGGGATGGCGATTGCCGAAGGAAAGCTCAGTGTCGATGACGAGGTGCTGAAGTTTTTTCCGGAGAGTGCGCCCGCCGAACCGAGTCGCAATCTGCAGTCGATGCGGGTGCGCGATTTGTTGTGCATGTCGACGGGGCATCAGACGGAGCCTCGTCTTCCGGCAAGCGATCAGCCGTGGGTGAAGACGTTTTTGACGCACGACGTTCCTCACAAGCCCGGTGCGCACTTCATGTACAACACGCCGGCGACGTACATGCTGTCGGCGATTGTGCAGAAGCAGACCGGCGAAAAAGTGCTCGATTATCTCCGCCCGCGATTGTTTGATCCGCTCGGGATCGACGACCCGAACTGGGGCAGTTGTCCCAGTGGCATCACGTTGGGCGGTTACGGGCTGAATGTGCGTACCGAGGACATCGCCCGGTTCGGACAGTTGTGTTTGCAACAGGGACAATGGAATGGCAAGCAATTATTGCCGGCGGAATGGGTTTCCCAAGCCACGAGTCGGCAGGTCTCGAATGGCAGCAATCCCAAGAGCGATTGGGATCAGGGCTACGGTTTTCAGTTTTGGCGATGCCGTCATGACTGCTTCCGCGGCGACGGTGCGTTCGGCCAGTATTGCATCGTGATGCCGAAACAGCATGCGGTGCTGGCGATCACCAGTGGCGTGAAGGACATGGAGGCGGTTTTGAATCTCGTTTGGGAGAAACTCCTGCCTGCGTTCAAGGACGAGGCGCTACCGGAGGACGCGGCGGCTGAAAAACAGTTGCGAACAGCACTCGCCGCTCTGGTATTGCCGGTTCCCAAAGGCGAGGCCACAGCCAAAAATTCGGCGGCAGTGGATGGGCGGCGTTACGAGATCAAGGCGAACGATCTTGGACTGGAGTCGATTGCGATGGAAAGCAGCGGTCCGCCGGGACAGGTAACGCTGGTCACGCGCTCGAACGGCAAAGAGCAGCGACTGGTCTGTGGCCACGAGCAATGGATCAAAGGCCGATGGTCTTGGGGGAATCAACGAGAACAGGCGGTTGCCGCGAGTGGTGCGTGGACCGATCCGGAAACGTTCACGGCTCGCATCTATCAGGTCGAGACCCCGTTCAGTCTGACCGTGCGGATGAAATTCGCGGAGCGGGATGTGACGGTCGAGTCAGAGTGGAACGTGGGATTTGGCCCGAACACACGGCTAGCGCTGAAAGGAAGCCAGGCCGTGAGGCAGTAATCGACCTCGCCCAAGGCATACGGCTCGACCAACTCGTCAGGAGGCATGCGATGAGATTGACGACTGTGGTGCGATGTCTGGTTATGGTTGCGGCCGGACCTTGGGTACGGTGGAAGTCGGATGGCGTCGCAACGGATCACCTCTGTTCCGGCAATCATCGCGGTTTTTGGAGCGGAATGCAGCACGCGTGCAGATGCAGTACTGTTGCGTGAACGGGCGCGACGTTTCCGGACGCCCGGGCCACCGGCGACGTCGCCGCCCCGGACGAGAACCTTACGCGGGCCCTTCCAGGCGGACTGGCGATGGCCCGCGGTCTGCTTCGGCGACTGCTCACGGTGCTCCGCTCGCACCCCGAGCCGCCTCAGTCGGCATCGCGTCGCGCCCGGTCGAGGGCCACGGCCGACACGATGATCACGCCCGTCACGATCTCCTGCACCCAGTTGGGCAGATCGAGTTTGGTGCAGCCGTTGGCCACCGCCGTCATGATCATCGCGCCCACGAGCGTGCCGGCGATCGAGCCGCGTCCCCCGGTCAGGCTCGCCCCGCCGATCACGACCGCCGCGATGACGTCGAGCTCCATCCCCATGGCAGTCGTGGGATCTCCCACGGTCAGGTAGGCGTACTGGAGGAGCCCCGCGACCGCCGCCAGGGCCGAGGCGACGGCATGGGCCACGATCCGGACGCGGTCGACCGCCACGCCGCACAGCCGTGCGGTCGGCTCGTTCGAGCCGATGGCCACGAGGTGCCGGCCGAACCGGGTGGCCTGGAGCAGCAGGGCCGTCGCGGCAGCCAGCAGGAGCGTGAGCCAGACGCCGGGCGGAACGAGGAGCCAGCGGCGGTCGGCGGGCAACGCGGTGAGCAGGTCGTTGAGCCAGGTCGTGGGAGCCGCCACCATCGTCTCGCCGGCCAGGCCCTTGGCGAGGCCACGAAGGCCCCCCCACATGCCCAGTGTGACGATGAATGGCGAGAGCCGCAGGCCGGTGACGAGGCCGCCGATCAGGCAGCCGCAGGCCGCACCACAGATCACCGTCGCGACCGCCGCGGCAGCGGGTGACCAGCCCCGCGACACGAGCGTGGCGAGCGTCACGGTGGCCAGCGCAATCTGGGCGCCGACGGACAGGTCGATGCCGCCGCTCACGATCACGAGGGTCATGCCGAGCGCCGCCGTGGCCACGACGGCGGTCTGGAGGAGCATGATCTCCGCGTTCGCGGCATTCGCAAACTGGGCCGGCCGCAGGGCCGAGAACAGAATCACCACCGCCACAAGGCCCGCGAGCGGGCCGAGCCTGGAGAGCCACGTCTTCATGCGCGTGTGATCGCCTCCTGCATGATGGTCCGCTCGTCGATCTCTTCCACGGGACGCGCCGGCCCGAGCCGGCCGCCGCTCATCACGGCCACGCGGTCGCACACGCCGAGCAGCTCCGGCAGATGGCTGCTGACGAGCAGGATCGCCCGGCCGCTCGCCGCCAGGTCGTCGATCAGGGCGTAGATCCGCGCCTTCGCCCCCACGTCGATGCCGCGGGTGGGCTCGTCGAGCAGGAGCACGTCCACGTCGTGGTGCAGCAGGCGGGCTACCGCCACCTTCTGCTGGTTGCCTCCGGAGAGCGCGGCCACCGGCTGGCCGACGTCGCGGCACTTGATCTGCAGGGGCCCGAGCCACCGGCCGGCCGCCTCCGCCTGCCGGCCGGGCAGGACGAGCCCCAGGGGGCCGAAGTCGCCGAGCCGCGAGAGCGTGAGGTTGTCGGCGATCGACAGGTTCACCGCGAGTCCCTCCCGCTTGCGGTCCTCGCTCACCATGCCCACGCCCTGCGACCAGCGGGCCGCGGGTGAGGCCGTCCCCACGTGGGCCGCCACGCGGACGGTGCCGCGGCGGACCGGATCGAGCCCGAACACCGCCCGCAGGAGTTCCGTCCGCCCGGCGCCCACGAGCCCGGCGATCCCCAGCACCTCGCCGCGCCGCAGGGCGAGCGACGCCGCCTCCGGTCGCACGCGTCCGGCGAGCCCCACGACCTCGAGGACGACGTCGCCCGGCGTTCGCCGCGAGCGCGGATAGAGCTCGGTCATTGGGCGGCCGACCATCCACTCCACGATCGTCGCATCGGCGAGCGTCGCGAGGTCGCCACCGCCGACGGTCGCGCCGTCGCGGAGCACGGTCACGCGATCGGCGAAGGCGCGCACCTCCTCGAGCATGTGCGAGATGAACACGATCCCCTGGCCGGCCGCCCGCAGCCGCTGCACGACCGTCGCGAGATGCCGCACGTCGTCGCGGGTGAGGCTGCTCGTCGGCTCGTCGAGAACGAGCACGCGGCAGCCGACGGCCACGGCCCGGGCGATCTCCACCATCTGGCGGTCGGCGATCGGCAGCGTGGCCACCCGCCGCTCAGGGGCGATGTCGGGCCGCCCGAGCTGGCCGAGCGCGGCACGGGCCGTCTCGTGCATGGCAGACCGCCGGATGAAGCCCGCCCGCACCGGCTCCACGGCCAGCAGGATGTTCTCCGCCACGGTGAGGTCCGGCGCGAGGGCGAGCTCCTGATGGATCATGGCCACGCCCGCCGCCCGGGCCTCGCGGGGGGAGCGGGGCGCGTAGGTTCGGCCATCGAGCCGCAGGCCGCCGGCGTCGGGCTGGACGACGCCCGCCAGCACTTTCATCAGCGTGCTCTTGCCGGCCCCGTTCTCGCCGACCACGGCCAGCACCTCGCCGGCGGCCAGCCGCAGGTCCACGCCGGCCAGTGCCACCGTCGCGCCGAACGACTTGCGGACGCCCTGCATCACGAGGCGATCGGAGGATGGCGGCGGGGCGGTCACGGCAGCTGGAGAATCTTCTGGATCTCGGGCCGGTCGACATTCTCGCGGGTCACGACCACGGCGCCCGTGTCGATCAGCGGCGCGACCGGCATGCCCCGCAGGTGGTGGACGGCGGCGGTCAGCGTCTCCCGGCCCATCCGCCGCGGGTCCTGGGCCACCAGCGCGTCGATCTCCCCCTTGCGGAGCGCCTCGATGAGGGCGGGGGAGGTGTCGAAGCCGACGAACTTCACCCGGCCGGCCAGGTTGCTCTGCCGGAGGGCCAGGAGCATGCCGAACGTCGACGACTCATTCGGGCAAAAGATGCCTTCGGCCTTCCGCAGCGTGTCGAGCATGTTGAGCGCCACGGTCTTCGCCTCGCCGGCGGTGGCGCCGGAGTAGCGGTTGGCGGAGATGACGTCGATCTCCGGCCGGGCGGCCAAGGCCGCTGCACAGCCCGCCTCCCGCGCGTCGGTGCTCGCGGAGCCCACCTGGTAGCGGAGCAGCACCACCTTCCCCGCGCCGCCGAGCCGGTCGGCCAGGGCGGCGCCACCGAGTTCGCCGCCGCGGCGGTTGTCGGTGGCAACGAGGCTGACGAAATCCTTGCCCGCCTCACCCTGGAGCGCCGAGTCGAAGATCACGACCGGGATCTTCCGCTGGCCGGCCAGGGTCACGGGGCGACGGAGCGCCGCGGCATCGAGCGGGGCCACGGCGATCGCGGCCACCCCTTCGGTGACGAACTGCTCGACGATCGCGATCTGCTGGCCGCGGTCGTTCTCCTTGAGTGGCCCTTTCCACACGAGTTCGACGTCGAGTTCCGCGGCCGCCTCGCGGGCCCCGGCCTCGACCGTCTTCCAGAACACGTGGGTCGTGCCCTTGGGGATCATGGCGATCCGCGGCTTGGCGGCATGGGCCGCAGGCGCGGTCAGGGCGAGCGGCAGGAGCAGGAGGGCGATCGCGTGGCGCATGGGTTTTTCCCGGAGTTCAAATGATCATCTCGGTGGGGTGTCGATCGCCCGGGGGACCATCGTCAGCGCCGCTCCGTGGACGTTGCACCGCGACGCCCGCTGGCATCCCGACCCGCTCGCCTTTTGTCCCGAACGCTCGACTCCGGCCTCCGAGCAGCCGCTGCCGACTGGGGCCGACTTGCCGTTCGGCCTCGGTTCCCGCAAGTGTATCGGGAACCGGTTTGCGATGCTCGCGGAGTTGGCCAAGATTACCCCGCTGAGCAAGGAATTGTCGTGGCCGAAAACTGCAAAACTCGCAGCTAGGCCAGCAGTTCTTCGAGCGGTCCGTGCGTCTCGATGCCGGCGAGGTTGGTGTCCACCTGCCCGCAGAACTCCCGGTCGGAACCGGCCAGCTGCAGCCAGGTCGTGTACATGTTGCTGATTGTGCGATGGCCGCGGGCCCCGCAGGACGGGTAGTCCGCGACTCGACTCGGCGAATGTCGTCCCGCATGAAGTCGAGGAGGTTCGCATTCGCCGCATACACGTCACGGGAATTCCCTTCGGCGACGCTGCCGAACAGATTCGAGGAGGTGCACGACGGCGCGACCATCGTCGACAACGGGCGATCGGGGCCGATCGCGGAGATGTTGTAGATGACGTTGTCTTCGATCCGCCTCGACATTCCGATGCCGATGTGCGGGAAGATGTCCGGCAGCTGCCGCGACAGGGCTCCGTCGACGGTTTCGCCGTTGATCTTCCTGCTTTCGCCGTTGCCGTTGCCGCGGCCGCCGCCAAACGCGCCCAGGGCCATGAAGTTGTTCGAGTGGCCGCCGCCGCAGACACGGCCTGAAAGCCCCTGGAGGATCGGGCGCAGCAGCACCGAACCGCCGCCCGTCTCGTCGGCCCGTGGCCCGCCGACCGACTGGGGAGAGCTCGTGCAGGTACATGACGACGGGCAATCTTTCAGGCGTCGCCCGATGAGCTGCCCGTGATCGACATCCACAGCCTCTGATGGGATCCCAGGTCACGGTGCGGAAGGCCCGCGGGCAGGGCGGTTTCAAGGCCGGCCTGCGCCGAGGAGAAAAATCCGGCCTTGAGCGTGGACAGGAAGCTCCTCGGCATCTCCACGATCGGGCCGCATCCAGCCCGATCGGTTCCGGCTGTTGCTCCTCGTGATCCGCCCCGCTCGGCCGTCGCTTGCCGAAGTGTCATTGGCCGACCTACATTTAATTCTTCTCTCTCGCAGGAGTTTTCCCATGCGACGATTCCAGTGGGGCCTTTTGGTCCTGATGCCATTCCTTCTTCAGGCGGCTGAACCGGCGGCAGGGCAGGATCAAACCATCGTGCCGCCAGCCGGCGACTACCGCGTGGCGGATCTGCTTCTGAAAACAACGGTTGGAAAGGGGGGTGACCTGTGGCTGCGCGGTGCTACCCGCAACGGTCGCATTCCGGTGCCCAGTGCGCTCAGTGTCCGCGATATTGTTGGGGAATGGGTGATAGAAGCAGGTTCGATGCGGGGCAATTTTCCGCTTACTGGGGCAGGAACCGCGACCCGAAGCGGTGAACCGACCAAAAACATCAGCCTGAAGGCGACCATTGCCGCTGATGGAACCGTTAGCGGCACTTGGTCAGTCGAAGATCAACCTGGCGGAGAGATCACCGGCACGGTGCGTACCGAAGCCGAATTGCAGAAGACCAACGCATTCACGACAAAATCAGACTGGCCCTGCTGGTCAGGTCCCACCACCAGTATGGCAGCGACGCCGTGCGGACTGAAGATTGTCGAAGACTTTCACAAAGATGCCCGACTGGTTTGGCGAAGCGAGGAACTGGTGCCACAGGGGCCGGGCGGTTCGCTCAACTATCCACACCTGGCCTTGAGTAGCCGCACCAACGGAGGCGGTTCCAGCCTGATCGTGGCTGAAGGCAGGGTGATCGTGAACTACTATCAGCCGGCCGGTGATGTGATGATGGCCGGACCAGTCTATGACAGAGGAGCGAAGCCGGAGGAGTACACGCCCGGGACGCCGGATGAGTACCTCGCCTATGCCAGCAAGAAGGCGGGGGTTGAGATCTCGCCCTACATGCGTGAGAAGTGGCTGGCCAAGGCCGATGACGTGGTGGTGTGCATGGATGCGGTCACCGGCAAGACCCTCTGGAAGAACGTCTTCGCCCAGAAGTCGATGAATCAGCCCAGTCACAAGGGGGGCGCGGTCAACAACACTCCGTGCGCGGGCGGGGGCCGGGTCTTCGCCATGGGGCCGGGCGGCGTGCTGCACGGCATCGAATTGGCGACCGGCAAGGTCCTGTGGGAACGCACCGGCATGTCGGCCGAGAAGGTCCAACCCTGGAGCGGTGCCCGCAACATGTGCACCGCCCCCATCTACGCTGACGGCACCCTAGTCCTGCCCGACCACGGCAGCACCCTTACCGGCATCGATCCGGCCACCGGCAAGGACCTGTGGCAGTTGAAGGGCAAGGGGTATCGGTTCCAGGTGCCCGCGAAGTGGTCGCACCAGGGTCGGGAATACGTGCTGTCGATGTTCCAAACCGGTGGTAGCAAGGGCGCCATGAACGCCAGCGCCGCCTGCATTGAAGCCAAGACCGGCAAGATTCTGTGGGAAGTCGTTCTGCCGCCGAATCCGAGCAAAGGCGTCATCGTCCATGGTGATACGATGTATGTGGTGTCGGACGACGGGTTCCAATCGCAACAAGATCGTTCAAAGGCCAAGTGTACCGCGTTTCACCTGGATCTCACGAAGGCTGAACAACTTTGGCAGACCGCGACTCCCGACGCCAACGAGCATCCAGTCGCTGCTTGCAACGGTCGATATGTGGTTGTGAAGGGAAGCCACAAAGAGTCGCATCTCTTGGATGCGGCAACGGGCAAACTCCTCGCAAGTTATCAAGGCGATACCGGCGGGAACGAATGCCACGCGGCGATGATCGAGGACACTGTGATCCTAAGTCGCGATGGTTCGCATAGCCATAGCGACATGGATATCCTTGGGGGCACTCCGGAAACCTTCGGAAAATTGCTCTGCACCTGGGACCAGCCGCATCCCCAGACTACTAGCTACCACAACAAGTACATGACCTGGCCCCTGGTCGAAGGTCGCATCTTCATGCGTGGAAAAGATGGCGTGTATTGTTATGACTTGAGAAAGACCCCTTAGCGCGGCCTGTCGGCCGCAACCAAAGAGGGAAAGTCACGCAGGCGTGCGATCTTCCCCGGGCGCCGCAGCAGGCTGATCAAAAAACGGCGCTCTCACTGGATGATGGTTGGATCTCACTCTCACCAAACCCAGGAGAGCGCCGTGAGTTCGTTCAGCGAGAAATTCGGGGGCTCGATCTCCTCTTCATTTGGAGTGCTTCGACCGCGTGGTTTTCAAGGGTCACCTGCCATTCCAGAACGAGGCCCGGCTCAAGGGCTTCGTGGACCACGTGCCGGAAATCCGTCGAAAGGACTTTCTGAAACTGCTGGAGCGGCATTCCAACGATCTGGTCGCGCACGGCAAAGCGCTGGCTGAGGCGGCCGGGCGGCCCTAGGAGTGCAAGCAGGGCTTCTTCCGCAAGGAAGCCTTGATCGACGACATCATCCGCCGCGACGGCCTGACCGAAGGCCTCGTCGACGTGCTCTGCGTCCAGGAGACGTGCAAGACCGTCCGGCTGGTGCATGCAAAGGGGCGGCGGGTGCTGGTGCACGCGCGGCGGCCGCAGCGGGTTCTCTACTTCTACTGCCTCGACCGCGACTTCGGTCTCATGAACGTCCGCATTCAATCCTGGTTTGTGAACGCCGCCGGCACGCGTTCTTTGCAGCCCTTTTTTCCCATGGTATAAACCATGTGGACTCGACGGGCGGTCGATATCATCGGTCCCGACACGCTAGGGTGGCCTATGTCCCGTGTGCTCTCCGCTGCGATGGCGGCCTTCGGTCTCGTATGGCTGCCCTGGGACGTCCGTGACGGTAGGGGCGGTTCCATGGCGGCGGCGTCCGAATCGGCTGGGCCGCAGGTTTCTTTCGACGACGCGGGCTTCGGCGGTGCGGTGAAGCCGCTGTTGGCGAAGTACTGCCTCGACTGCCATGCGACGGCGAAGAAGGAGGGGGGGCTCGACCTCGAGCGATTCACGACGGTGGCGAGCATCCGGCGTGACGTGAAGCCGTGGCAGAACCTCGTCGAGCAGGTCGAGGCGGAAGAGATGCCGCCGCGTGAGAAGCCGCAGCCCACGGCCGAGGAGCGACTCCGGCTCGTGGCCTGGACCCGCGGGTTCCTCGACGCCGAGGCCCGGGCCCGGACGGGTGACCCCGGGCGGACGCTGCTGCGGCGGTTGAGCAACGCCGAGTACGACGCGACCATCCGCGACCTAACGGGCGTCGATCTGCGGCCGGCCCGCGAGTTTCCGGCGGATGGTGCCGCTGGCGAGGGCTTCACCAACGCCGGCGAGTCGCTCACCGAGATCTCGCCGGCCCTGTTCGCGCGGTACATGGCCGCGGCGAAGGAGATCGCGGATCGTGCCGTGCTCCTGCCGGACGGCTTGCGATTCTCGCCGTCGGCGAACCGTCGCGACTGGACCGACGAGGCGGTCGCGAATCTGAAAACGCTGTACGCGGCGATGAGCAGACCGCATGCCGTCATCAAGGGCGACGGCGGGCTCAACTTCCAGCCGTATCTTCTGGCGACGGTGCGGGATCGCGATGCGCTCGCCGCCGGTAAGCTAGAGGAGGTCGCGGCGAAGCACAGTCTCAATGTCATTTACCTGCGGACGCTCTGGCAGGCGCTCTCAGCAGCGGATTCGAGCCAGCCGCTGGACGACATCCGCGCGGCCTGGCGGCAGGCGAAGGAGGCGGACGTGCCCGCACTGGAGGTGCTCGTCGCCGCCTGGCAGGGGGCGGTCTGGCGCACCATGCAGGTTGGCAATTACGTCGATAGCCCCTGGGGCGGGCCGGCCAGCGCGACGTTTCTCGAGAGCAAGTCGCGTCAGGCGGCGTTCGACTGGCCCGCCGCGGAGGCGGTGACGTTGCGGGTCCCGGTGAAGCCCGCTCCCGGGCAGTCGGAGGTGGTCATTCATCTGGCGGCCCGCGAGTCGGGTGCGGCGGGGCCGATCGTGTGGCATTGCCCGCGGTTCGAGGGCCGGGAGAAGCAGGTGCTGCTGCTCCGCGATTACGCAGTCTATGGGTCGGTGTTCGAGGCGGATCTGCCCTCCGCGTTCGCGAAGGCGGCGGAGTATCTGGCGGCGGTCGTGGAACTGGCGCACGGCACGGGAGTCACTGCTGCGGAGCTCGCCGTGAAGCAGGCGATCGACGTTGCGTTCCTCGAGCAGTGGGTCAAGTTTCTCGGCATCGCGCCGCTGAAGCTGGGCGCGAGTTCCGTGCCGGCCGACTCGGTGCTCGGGCAGTGGCGTCAGGCCGCCGCCGACCCGGCGCGGCGTGCGGATGCGGCAAAGCTCGCCGAGGACGTGGCCCGTCTGCTGGCCGGCCCGCGTCCCTCGAGCAACAAGAAGGATCCGAACCTCGTGGTCTACGACCGCCTGGTCTCGACGGAGAGCCCGTTGTTCGCCGGCGTCGACCTGCGGCGGGTCGCCCAGCCGGCCGTGCCGGCGGGCCCCTACGGCCTGCCGAAGGAGCAGTTTGTGACTGCCGGCGGCGCAGCGAGCGAAGGCACGGACAAAGAACGAAAGGGCTCGCCGGCGGCCGACAGCCTGGTGGCGGCGAGCGATGCGGAGGTGGTGATTCGCCTGCCTGCGGCGTTGCTCGCGGGCCGGGAGTTCGTGGTGGATGCGCAGCTGCCGCAGGGATCGTCACCGCGGTGGGTGCGGGTGCGGGCCGCCACGCAGGCGGCCGACGCGACCACGCTCTGGGGCGGTCCGCTGGTCACGACGCCCGACAACCCCGCCTACGCGGCGATGCTGGCGGGGAATGCCGAGTTTCGTCGGGTGTTTCCGCTGTATGTCTATTTCCCGGCGATCGTGCCTCGGGACGACATCCTCTGCCTGAAGATGTTCCACCGTGAGGATGAGCCGCTGCTGCGACTCTTCGCCACGGCCGAGCAGGCCCGCGAACTCGATCGACTGTGGGGCGAGTTGGAGTTCGTCAGCCGCCAGCCGGTAGCCGAGAACGACTACCTGCCGCAGTTCATGGGGTACACGACGCAGATCTCGTCGAAGCGGTTCCAGGAGTTTTTCATCGACCGAAAGCCATGGTTTCAACAGCGTGCCGACGCCTTCCTCGAACTCGAGAAGGCCGCCATCCCGCGGCAGCTCACGGCGGTTGTCGACTTCGCGGCGCGGGCGTACCGCCGGCCGCTCTCGGCCGAGGAGCGGACGGGCCTGCAATCGCTCTACGACCGGCTGCGGAGCGAGGGGATGGGCCACGACGAGGCGTTCCGCGGCGTGGTCGCGAGCGTGCTCGTGTCGCCGGCCTTTCTCTTCCGGATCGAAACGCCGCCGGCGGGCAAGCAGCTGGCCCGCGTGAACGACCACGAGCTGGCGACGCGGCTGAGCTATTTCCTCTGGTCGTCGATGCCCGACGCGGAGCTGCTTGAGGCGGCCGCCTCGGGGCGGCTGCGGGATCCGGCGGTGCTCGCGGCGCAGGCGAAGCGGATGCTCCAGGATCCGCGGGCCCGGGGTCTGGCGATCGAGTTTGGCACGCAGTGGATCCACGTCCGCGGCCTCGACGAGTTCAAGGAGAAGAGCGAGACGCTCTATCCCACGTTCAACGCGGCGCTACGGAAGGATCTCTACGAGGAGTCGATCCTGTTCTTCCTCGACTTCTTCCAGGCGGACCGGCCTGTGCGGTCGCTGTTGGACGCCGACCACATGTTCGTGAACGAGGCGGTGGCCAAGCACTACGGCATTCCAAACGTGGCGGGTCCGCAGTGGCGGCGGATCGACGGGGCGCGGAAGCACGGCCGGGGTGGCATCCTGGGGCTCGCCAGCGTGCAGGCCAAGCAGTCGGGAGCGTCGCGGACGAGCCCCGTGCTCCGTGGCACGTGGGTGGTGGAGACGCTCCTGGGCGAGAAGCTGCCCAAGCCGCCGAAGAACGTGCCGCAGCTGCCCGACCAGGAGGGGCTCGACAACCTGACGACGCGACAGATGGTGGAGCGGCACGTGTCGGACGCCTCGTGCGCCGCGTGCCATGCCCGGATCGATCCCTACGGGTTCGCGTTCGAGAACTTCGACGCCATCGGCCGGTTCCGCACGCAGGAGGCCCCCGGCCGGCCGGTGGACACCAAGGCGAAGCTCCGCGACGGCACGGAGTTCACCGGGCTCGACGGCCTGCGGGAGTATCTCCTGGCGAAGAAGCAGCCGGAGTTCGTCCGGCTCTTCTGCCAGCGGCTTTTGGGCTACGCCTTGGGACGCTCGACCACGCTCTCCGACACGGCGGTCATCGACAAGATGGCGGCGGCGGTGCAGGCCGACGGCGGCAGGGTTTCCGGGGCGATCGGCGTGATCCTCGAAAGCCCCCAGTTTCTCATGGTCCGCGGCAAAGACGCCGAATATAGTGATTGAACCAACCTTTCTGGAGCCTGCCATGCGCCTGAACCATTCGGCTCTGTTTCAGCGGCGGACGTTTTTGCGCGGCGTCGGCGTGAGCATGGCGCTGCCGTGGATGGAGTCGCTGCCGACCCTGGCTGCCGAGGCGGCGGCCGGGAGCAGTGTGGCCGGCAGCACTGCTTCCGGGCCGCCGGTGCGGTTCGCCTGCCTGTTCTCGGGCAACGGCTTCCAGGCGGGCGAGTGGCGGGCGGCGGGCGAGGGCGCAGGCATGGAGCTGGGCAAGGTGCTCGAACCGCTCCTGCCGCACCGCGAGAAGCTGACGTTCATCCGCGGGCTGCACAACGACGCAGCCAAACACGGCGGCATCCACAGCGCCCAGACGGGCAACATCCTCACCGGGGCCATGCTCTCCGCCGGCGGTGAGATCCGCTCCGGCATCAGCTGCGATCAGATGATCGCGCAGCGCATCGGCGACCAGACGAAGGTGCCGAGCCTCGTGCTCGGCTGCGAGCCGTCCATCGCGGCGATCCACAAGAACTACTCGATGATCTACAGCTCGCACATCTCGTGGAGCTCGCCGACGACGCCGACGCCGCTGGAGGTCTATCCGGCGCTCGCCTTCGACCGGCTGTTCCGCGACGACGTGGGGCGGGCCGACAAGAGCGTGCTCGACGCGGTGCTGGAGGAGTCCCGCGGGCTGCGTGGTCGCGTGAGCCAGTCCGACCGGCACCGGCTCGACGAATACCTCTCGTCGGTCGAGGACGTGGAGGGACGGATCAAGCGGGCCGGCCAGGAGGGGCGTCTCCAGGGCTGGCGGCCGACGCTCGACAAGCCCGACATGCCCCGGCCCGCCGACGGCATGCCGCAGGACATCGACCAGCACATGCGGCTGATGTGCGACATCCTCGTACTGGCGTTCCAGACCGACACGACGCGGGTCTGCACGCTCAAGCTCAACAACGACCACTCGTCGCTGCGGTTCCCGAACCTCAAACGCTGGGGCGGCAATGGGGGGATCGACTACATGATCCACCATCTGCTCTCGCACACCAACAACGCCGACTGGCTGGCGGTGAACCGATTCTTTGTCGAGCAGCTGGCCTACATCGCGGCGCGGCTCGACAAGATCCAGGAAGGCGAGCGGACGGCGCTCGACAACTCGATGATCATGTACTGCTCGAGCATGATGACCGGCGGCCACGACAACAAGCAGTTGCCGGTCGTGCTCCTGGGCAGCGGCGGCGGCCAGATCCGCACTGGGCGGGTGCTCGACTACCTCGACAAGCCCAACCGCAAGATGTGCAGCCTCTACCTGTCGCTGATGGACAAGGCGGGCGTGCGGCTCGACTCCTTCGGCGACTCGACGGAGCGGCTCGCGGAGATCTGACCGCCGTGAGCCCGGCGGCGTTGGCTGTTCGTGGCTCATCACGATTCGCGCAGCCAGAAGAACGGCCGCACGTCATTTTGCGTCCGCGGCACCGTAGGTTGCCAGCGCGGCCTCCAACTCCGGGAACCGGCCTGGAGGCAGAACCGCCAGGGCGGCCTTCGCGGTGGCCACGGCCTCGCCCCGCCTGCCGTTGCGGAACTGCGCGAGCGCGGCCTCGCCCGCAGTTATACAGCGGCTCCTCGACGCCGATGCGGCCGCCGACATGCTCGCTCGAGAGAACACTGGGTTTTCGGTGGACGCCAGCGTCCGGGGGGAACGCCGATCGCTTCGAGATCCCGTGCCCGCACAACCCCATATCGCTGGATGTGCCGCAGAAGTCGGTCGACGTGGGTGGCGGCGGGCATCTGGACGGTTGATAGGTATTACGAATGCTATGCCAAAATACTTTCCGGCAGAGGTGGCGTAACATCCTATTCATGTATGGCTGGCGAATTCGAGTTTGCCGACGGCAGGGTCAGCAACCCTGTTCGTACGGAATGGCCTCGACGACCGCGGCCTGCGTGCTTGGTCGACATGGTCGCACTTGCAATGCAGTTGCAAGTAGGGCAGAATGCGGTCGTACCCGCAGGATTATCCCGGAGGCCAATCCATGACACCCGATCCTGACCGTTCGCCGAGGAACAGCGAGACCCTGTCGGACAGCGTCGACCGGCGCCTGCCGGTGACCGTGCTCTCCGGCTTTCTCGGGGCCGGCAAGACGACGCTCCTCAACCACATCCTCGCCAACCGCGAGGGCCTGCGGGTGGCGGTGATCGTCAACGACATGAGCGAAGTGAACATCGACGCCCAGCTCGTGGGCGGTTCCCGTGCCACATCCTCCGCTGCAAAGCTGAGCCGCACCGAAGAGAAACTCGTCGAGTTTTCCAATGGCTGCATCTGCTGCACGCTTCGCGAAGACCTGCTCGAGGAGGTGGCCCGCTTGGCCCGGGAAGAGCGATTCGACTACCTCCTCGTCGAGAGTACGGGCATCTCGGAGCCGCTTCCCGTGGCCGAGACCTTTACGTTCACCGACGAGCAGGGGGAAAGCCTGGCGGCCCTGGCTCGCCTCGACACGCTCGTCACGGTCGTCGATGCCCGCAACTTTCTCGACGACTACTGCTCCCGGGACGAGCTCCGCGATCGTGGCGTCGGCCTCGATGAAAACGACAGCCGAGACCTCGTGCAACTGCTCGTCGACCAGGTGGAGTTCGCGAATGTGCTCGTGATCAATAAGACCGATCTCATCGCGGCGGACGACGTGGCCTATCTGGAGGCGATCCTGACGAAACTCAATCCGACAGCGAAGATCGTCCGCGCATCGCGGGGGCAGGTGCCGCTGGCGGCGATTCTCGGCACGCACTCCTTCGACATGGAGCATGCCGCCAGCCACCCGGGATGGCTGGCCGAGGCGCCGGGCACCCATGTCCCAGAGACCGAGGAATACGGCCTTTCGAGCCGCGTGTTTCAGTCGCGGCGGCCAATGCATCCCCAGCGATTCTGGGACCTCGTCACCGGCCCGGCCTTCAAGGGAGTGATCCGATCCAAGGGTTTTCTCTGGCTCGCCACCCGCCATGACTGGGCCGGTGTCTGGTCGAGCGCGGGTGTGGTGTCGAGCCTGCAGCCGGGTGGATCGTGGCTCGCGACGGCCCCGCGGGACGAGTGGCCCGAGGATCTCGATGCCGACGACATCGCAGCGATCTGGCAGGAACCGTGGGGTGACCGGCGGCAGGAGCTCGTGGTGATCGGGGCCAAACTGGCGCCGGAACTGCTCGAGCGGCTCGACCGGTGCTGTTTATCCGATGCCGAGCTTGCCCTTGGGCCGGAGAGCTGGCTCGGATTCGATGACCCGTTCCCGGCGTGGCGGATTGCCGAAGAGGGAGATGGCGACACGGTCATCGAGGAGGACGAGTTGCCGTAAAGGCGACCGTCTTCGCAGTCAGCGGCCAGCGGGACAGTTCGCTGCGCACGCGGGACGCAGGGCGTCACGATGCGCACGACCCGCGGCGAGTAGCAACTTGAGTTCCGCGGCCACGTGTTCCCGGTCGACTTCCTCCGGGTCGAGCACGGCATGCTCCAGGGCTTCGATCCGTTCGCGGAGCGTCTCGGCGGCGGTGGTCATCTCGGGCGTGACGCTGCCGCGGCGGATCCAGATGCCCACCTCCGTCCGCCGCACGAGATCCTCCCAGGCCGCGATCCAGACCTGCGTGCGGCGCTTGTCGCCGGCAAGCGCGGCCGAATGGGTCTCCGTCTCGGCCATCCGCAGATCCTCGAGGCATGTCGGCAGGTCGGGATAATACACGTAGGCCGCCACCACGCTGAGCGCAACCAAACCGCCGAGGAGAACGGCTCCAAGCACCGGCGTTGGCACCGTCACGTCGAGCCCGCGGCCGCCTGATCTTTGGCCGACGGGGGCCGCACTCTGCTCCAGTCGTGCCTCGATGCTCCGATCGGGATCGAATGCCGCGAGCAGGGCCCCCGCCGCTACGATGCTTGCGAGGACTACGAGCGCGGTCCAGGCATGGGCCGGCACGCGGTCGGCGAGCAGCGCGACGCTCCGGGCCACGGGATCGGCCGTCTCGGGCGGAAACGGCATGCAGAACACGTCGAAGGCGTGCGTATGATCCTCGGGGGGCGAATCCCGGAACGACAGCGGCCGCTCGATCGCCGCGGCGACCGAGAGCACCGCGCCGAAGAACACCGTCAGCCACCACGCGGTCCGCCGTCCGCCCCACGCACGCCACGCCCAGGCGATAAGGCCGAGGTTGAGTCCCGCCCCCACCGACAACAGCACGAAAGCCGCCCCGACGGAGTTGCCGTGGTCGAACATCGAGCCGATCTGCATCATCGCGTCGGTGGGCGTGAGGAAGGCCGGCGTGCCGACTGCGGCCATCAGCGGTGGTGCCCATGGGTCGAATGCCTTCATCGACCGTTGCAGGCTGCCGAACGGAAGGCATGCCGCGAGCAGGCCCACGCCCAGAAGGGCGATCGCGGCGTAGCCCGCCGTCGGCCCCGCCGCCTCCCGCGCCGTCGCCAGCACGAGCGCCACGGCCCGCCGCCAGCCTGGGGAAACCCGGGGCTCGTCCACGGCAGATGGCGAATCTTCCGCGCCGCCGAGCCGGTCCCAGGCAAGGCCCACCGCGGTCACCACCACCATCGACGCCAGCGCGAAGCCGACGATCACGAGCGGGTGCGAGAGCGTGAGCCCGTAGAGCAGTGAGATCGGATTGAAAAGCGGCGCGGAGACGGCGAACGCGAGCACGGCGCCGCCGGCGAGGCCGGCCCGCCTGAGTTCCCGGGCCACCGGAATCGCCCCGATCGAACAGACCGGGAGGAGCATGCCGAGCAGCCAGGCCCGCACGAGCGACCACCACGACCCGGCGGCCAGCAGCCGCCGCGTGAGGGCGGGGCCAAAGAGTTCGCGGATCACCGCCGCCACGACCAGGCCGCAGAGCACCGTCGGCGCGGCATTCGCCAGCGCCGCCACCGCTCGGCACACAGCCCCGCAGCCCATCACCAGCCATTCATGCATCGCCATCGTGGTTCTCCCTGTTTTTGGTTTGGCTGATGAAATCTGCCGGTCATCCGCGGCGGCCGCCGAGTGGCACGGGCACCCGGTCGAGCGCTGCGGCGACGAGCCGGTCGCTCTCCGCGGGCGCAAGCTCGAGCCGCACGCCGAGCACCGGCCCGGCCACGTGCCGCACGTCGTCGGGCGTGACGTGATCCCGGCCCTGGATCACCGCCCACGCCTGGGCCACCCGCTGCCAGATGAGCAGACCGCGCGGGCTCGGGCCGCCCGTCCCGTCCCGCAGCGCGCGGCACGTGCGGCCCACGTCCACGAGATACCCAGCCACGGCGTCGTTCACGAGCTGTCCGGCCGTCATCTCCTGCAGCCGCTCCAGCGCGGGCTGGTCGATGACCGCATCGAGGGCTTCGTCGCCCCGATCCCGGCCCCTCGCCTCCTGGAGCAGTTCCAATTCCGTCGCCCGGTCGGGCGGCCCGATCGACAGCCGCATCGCGAACCGGTCGAGCTGGGCCTCGGGGAGTGGATAGGTGCCCAGATGCTCGAGCGGGTTCTGCGTGGCCACGACGAAGAATCCCCGCGCCAGCCGGTGGCAGTCGTCGTCGATCGTCACCTGCCGCTCGGCCATCGCCTCGAGCAGCGCACTCTGGGTTCGTGGTGTGGCTCGGTTGATCTCGTCGGCCAGGAGGACGTCGGCAAACACCGGTCCGGCCCGAAACTCGAACGACCGCGTCTGCTGGTTGTAGAGCGTGAAGCCGGTGATGTCGGTGGGCAGGAGATCGGGGGTGCATTGGATCCGCGCGAATCTGCCCCCCACGAGCGCGGCCAGCCCCTTCGCGAGCGTCGTCTTACCCAGGCCGGGCGGATCCTCGATCAGGAGGTGCCCGCGGGCGAGCAGGCAGGCGAGCGCGAGATCGCAGGCCTCCGTTTTGCCGCGCAGCGTCTCCCGCAGCCTGTGCCGCAGCCTCTCGATGAGCCCGAATGACTCATCGAGATCGATTCGTTCGGACTTGATCATGACGGTTGCCATCGGTGGGCCTGTGTGGTGAATCGTTGGCGGAGCCGGGCGACGGTGACGTGCCGCGCGGCCGCCGCGGCCGCCTGCCCGTGACGCAGCCGGTCTCGAGGCGTCGCGGGGCGTCCATAGGCCGACTGTTCGAAGGCGGTGACAAATGACGGCGGCTCATCGGCTGCGGGCGCAGCCAGCGTCCGCCGATGCCAGTCGCGCACCGTCTCGGCCGGCCGCCTGGGACAGCCCGCCAGCCACGCCCGCCAGGCGATGAGATGCCAGGTCGCCCGCGCCGGGCACACGTCCCCGCGCCGCATCGCCTGCCGCCACCATGCCGTCGCCAGGGCATCGACGCACCACCGCCATCCGAAGCCCGCAGCCGCAGCCAGCAAGGTGAGCCCGGCCCCGATGGCCGCGATGGTGGCGGCCCGAGCACGCATCCACGCCGCTGCGCGCTGGAGGCACTCGACCGCCCGTGTGGTCCAGGGCACGGTCGGCGGCCGCAGCCGATAGCCCGGCGTCGGCTCGAGCGGAATCCAGCGGCCCGAGGCATCGCGGATCTCGGCCCACAGATGCGCGTCGTCGGCCGCGGCAACGAGCCGGCGCGACCGCACGTCGCGCCGCTCTCCCGACACGTGAAGGCCGCCGACCACGCGTGTCGGATAGCCGCACTCCCGCAGCAGCATCGCCGCGGCGCCGGCGAAGTCGTAGGGCCGCCCGCGGTGCGACACCGTGAGCACGTGCCGGAGCGTGTCGGAGCAGTCATCGGGGGGGCTCGCCACGTCATCGCGGATGATCCGCCGCTGGATCTCGGCCACGATCCGCGCCACCTGCGGCCAGCCCGCGGCCGCAGGATCGCGATCGATCCCCCAGGCGTCGAGCACATCACCCGCCCACGCGGGCGCCTCATCCCGTACGGTCTCATCGACCGCCGGCGGCGTAGTGACTGCGATCGCGCCCATCGCATCGATGCCGCCCGGAAGGCTGCGGGCATGGACCGTCGTGCCGGCCGTCGCCTCGACGCCGTCGAGCGTCACGACATCGTCGGCGGGGGTGCGGAAGAAGTCGGGCCGGTCGATCTTGTCGATCCGCATGGCATCGGCCCGCGCGGGCAGCGGCAGCACGCTGCTACGCACGCTGCCGATCGTGATCGCATGGGTGTCGGCGGCGTCCGAGAATGGCATCGGCACCCCCTGCCACCGCATCCAGTCGCCCCCGGCATGCTCGAGCCGGCAGTCGCGCGGCATCGCGGCTGCCGGCAAAGGCTCGCGCCACGACCGGCCATCGAACGCGTCATAGACGGCAAGCCGAAGGTGGACCGGGGCCGGGCCCGTGAGCGTCACGAGCGCCCGGGCGGCAAGATTCGTCGTGGGCCGACGCGACCGCGGACGGGCCTTCCGCACCGTGGAAAACTCCCGGCCGGCGTGCTCGCTGTCGGCCAGGTGCTGGTCGGTGGGCGGAAGCTCTTGGGGCCCGAGACCAAAGGCCCGCTTCCGCTCCTCGTTCTTCGGCTTGGGCGGCTCGCCGTAGAGATCGTTGAACAGATCGTAGAGAGTAGGCTTGTGGCTGGTGACGAAGACGCCTGAGTTCACCGGCCCCGTGGCCTGCGGGTTCTTCTCCGCGGCGACGAGATTCTCGCCGTCGCCCACGCCGTCGCGGGCCCAAGGAAAGGCGTATGAGTCACCGCCCGAGAGCGGCATCCAGCCGACGAGCGCACGGCCGCAGGCATCGCGGCTGCCCCCGAGCATCGCGACCACGCTGGCGACGGCCAGGCACGAGACGAGGCCCGCCGGGCTCGGCAGCGAACCGCGGCCGCCGCGGCTGGCGGCCCCGGCAGCCCGCGCCGCGAGCCCCGAGGCCGCGACTGCCGCATAGCCTGCGTTGATCATGCCGGTCGCCGGATGATCGTTGACGATGGCGGCCAGTACGACCATGAAGAGCGTCGTCGCCATGGCGAGCCGCGTCTCGCTTGCCGTGATGCCGACCGCAAACAGCCCGCAGAGTATGCCTCGGAGGCTTGCCAAGAGCAGTGCCTCCGGGCTCGCTCCCTCCCCGCCGCAGGCGGTCGGTAGGCTCCGCCAGGCCAGGACGGCGGTAACTGCTGGCGGCACGGCCATGGCCACGAAACATATGCCGACTACGATCACACCCCGCAGCAGTCCGGTATACGTTCCTGTCGATGGCGCCTCGGTTTGCGGCGCCACGAGCCAGCCCCGCGTCTGCCGCAACGCGAAAGCCCACAGCGTCCATGCTGCCCCGCCGAGCACGGCCCACCAGGCTGCGGCATCGGCCGGCACATCCACGAGCTGTTCGGCCATGAAGGCGGCGGCAACGGCGAGCCAATCGAGGGGCGTCATGTCGGCGCGTAGCTCCTGCGTTGGCCGGATGCCCGATTGCGGGGGCTCATGTCGGGGTCATGGTTCAACGCCGGGAAGGCTGCATCGACGGCAGCGATCGGATCGGGCTCGAGGGGCACCTGCACGACCCTTTCCCTGCGGCCGCGGCCGGGCGGTGCGCCGGTCCGCGCTGGCTCGCCGCCCACCACGATCCACAGCCGTTCGTGCCGGGCGCACAGCGCCGCGCCGACTGCCGCAGACAGGCTTTCCCGGCCCGAGGGCGTCGTGAGGAAAATCTCCAGATCGACCGGCCGCGGGCGATGCAGGGTGGAAGTCGCGTGCGGCGCATCCGGGGCGGACAGCGGCTCCAGGCAGGCCAGTTCGTCGAGCAAATCTATGATTTCGGAGCCTGTCCGCGGAGTCGCTGCGGGACGGCCTGGCCAGATGATCTCGAACGCCACGCCCTGCGGCAGCCACGATTCGATGATCGCAAACGCGGCTGTCACGATCGCATCGAGCGTGCGCTCGTGTGTGCCGGCTTCGCGATGCATGCGTTCGACGCGATGGTCCACGACGAGCCGCACGACGGCCGCCGCGCCGCCGGGCCGTTCCCGCACGACGAGCGTATCGCGTCGCGCCGTGTGGGCCCAGTGGATCGACCGCATGGAGTCTCCCTCGCGATAGTCGCGGGCGCCGATCGAATCGCCGCAGGAGCCGGTGATTCGCTCGCTCGTCTCCTGGCCGACTCCGGCAGCTGCGACGAGGCCGGCAGGTACCCGCATCTCGGCCCGAGCTGGCCAGACAATCACGGCCGCAGGCATGGCGAGCGTCCGAGAGGTAGTGACGAAGCCGAACGGCCGATTGCTTTCGATGGCCGGCGCGACACGGGGAAACCTTCCACGCCGCCGCGGCATGACGGCCACCGAGCGGGTGGAGTCGATCGTCGCGGCGGTGGCCATGGCCGCCGGGCTATCCGGGCTTCTTGGCCCGGGCTCCGCGTCGCGCCACGACAGGGAGACATGTGGCCGCCACCACGGCAGGATTGACCGCCAAGTGATCGTGGCGGTGAGCGTGTCGGCGACCCGGCAGCGGCGGCGATCCCATGCAATCACCGCCGTCGCGCTGCGCACGGCAATCCAGGGACCGACGCCCCCGATCGCAAGCGTGGCGAGAATGCCGCCCAGAAGCGGCAGGGCCCGGGCCGACACGAGGAGGAAGGCGATGCCCGCGATGGCCGCCGCGCAGCAGAGCGGGCAGGCAGGATGCCGGAGAAACCGCTCGAGATGGTGGGGGCGGATGTTCGGCACGGGAGAGGTTGGACGGTGTCGCAGCGGGTCACCTGTGCATGACCAATGATCGCGGTTTTCATTTCTGAATGCAACCAAGTTGCACATGCAGTCCTGTCGCGATACCCTGGGCCCCACGTCCTCAGCCCCCGCTGGCGGCCGGTGCGGGCATGTGGCGCCGTCGAGCCTGGCGACTTCCACTGAGCCTGTCGGCATGTCGGACGAGCACGCCAGCACCTTGGCCGACATCGCCTGGCAGCCGGATGGCGCGCGGATCGCGACGGCGGCCTACGGGGGCGTCGCGTATTGAACGGCCGCGGCCACCGGGCCGACCGACCATGTGCCGCTGAAGGGCTCATCGCTCGTGCTCGGCTGGCAGCCACAGGGCAGGTATCTGGCGTGCGGCAATCAGGATGCCACGGTGCTCTTCGCACTCGTCGAGACGGGTGACACGCTGCAGATGTGGGGCTTTCCGGCAAAGGTGCTCGCGCTCTCGTGGAGCCAAGACGGCCGTTGGCTTGCCACCGCGGCAGGTTCCGGCGTGATTCTCTGGGATGCCTCCGGGCCGGGGCCGAAGGGGCGGACGCCGACGGTGCTGGAGGGGCATTTCGGATCCGTGACGACGGTCGCCTGGCAGCCGCAGGGCCGAGTGCTCGCCAGCGGCGGCACGGACGGGCAGGTGTGTTTGTTCACGCCGACCCTGCGGCGCCCTCGGGCGTCGCGTGTCGCCGACGCACCTCCGGAGATCGAAGCGGAAGACTCGATCGCACTCGAGGCCGAGGTGACGGCGCTCGCTTGGACGACCGGCGGTGGCATGCTGGCCGTCGGAGACCGTTCGGGAACCCTGTCGATCTATCGAGTGGCCTGATGCACGACCGAGGAACCGGGAAGGGCAAGCACATGAAGATCGCGCAGCGGAAGCGGCGGCCCGCAGGATGGGACGACGAGCAGATCGCCGGCATTCACGCCGCCGACACCGACATTGTGCTGATCCGCCGGCCAGTGCCCGTCGAGTGTGCGGAGATCGTTGCCCGAGGGCGTGTCGGAGAGGTGAGGTTTCACACGACCGCCCGTGGGGCGAAGAACAAGATCGACCGTGGCCTCGACCACTTGGAGCTGAAAGCCCCGGGCGGTCCGCGGGCCCGGCTGGCTGATGACATCCTCGGGCTCGTCTGCGGCATGCTGGCCGGCTTCGACTGGCCGCGGGTCGAAGTGCGGCTCGATCTGGCCGACGTTCAGGCTTGCCCGAAGTTCCATAGCGACAACGTGCTCGTGCGACTCGACCTGATCTCACGAGCGCTCGGCATCGGGGCGGAGGTCGTGCGGGACGCCCTCTATCTGCACAGCACAGGAAAGCGGCCGCCGGGCCGGATCGACGGACGTTGTCGTCGGCCGCGTAAGCCGGGGCAGCCGTTCGTGCCGAGGTACAAGCAGATTGCGGAGGAGGTGGATCGCCGTAGGAAAGCCGGGGAAGGGTTCGATCGGCTGGCTCGCGAGATGAAGGTCAGCCGCGGCACGGTCTTGCACTGCGAGTTCCCGCCGCTACGAGCGACGCCGACCGGAGAAGACGCCGCTCTACAAGGTCGTCGCAGAGCACCTCGAAGGCTGGCTCGAGACTCGGGCGGTCGCTGAGCATCCCGTTCCGCGCATGTCGAACGGGAGCTGCGGTCATACCTCACCTGCGGCATCCTCTGCTTCGGATTCGGCAGGGCACAATGTGCTTCGTGCGGGCAGGGCGTTGTCGTGGCCTCCCGGCTGAGCCGGGTTGGCAGCCATGGGAACCCTTGGCGTTCCCATCAGCTGCCCGGCAGGACGGGGCCATGGATGGGCCGCCCTGCCGGTGGCTAGCCGCAAGGGCCGCGGCGTCTGTCCCTCCTGCAATGGCCGCCGGATGGCACAGACAGCTGCGCATCTCGTCGACCGCGTCATTCCCCCGGTGCCCGTGCGGCAGTGGGTGATCTCCGTGCCGAAGCGATT
>Ga0315906_10002583_pt1 | contig 24954 bp, 21 predicted proteins | sample LakEriMetagenome_4_FD_203526 | JGI IMG/M metagenome (GOLD analysis project Ga0315906, IMG submission 203526) | Freshwater fungal communities from buoy surface, Lake Erie, Ohio, United States - Buoy 2 MA122 | ecosystem: Environmental > Aquatic > Freshwater > Lake > Lake biofilm | place: USA...
CTGCCGGTAGAACTGGAATGAATCAGCGATCACATCAGCAGCGTTTCTAATCTTTTGAAATTCGATGGCCCCTTTCTTTTGGAAGGGTGCTGATTCCTCCTGGTCAACGAGGTGCGGGTATTTTCTGGCGACATATATCGGATAGAACACATACACGAAAAGGATCAGCGAAAATGAAAGAAAGATCAAGATCCATTTGGACCATTCAGGCAGATCGTCGTAGTGATGCGTAACGTAACTCTCCAGGAATCCGGCACCGATGATGAACGGGACCAGGCTCATCATGATCTTCAAGCCCCTTTTGGTCGAAAGTTGCAGTGACTGCAAGCGCGTATAGGATCGTGGAAACAACCATCCATTGCCGGCGGTAATTCCTGCTCCGGCTGCCAATACGATCGCTGAGATCTCAAAAGCACCGTGGATCCAGATGCCAAGAAAACTCGTGATCAGGAGCCCTTTGAGATAAAAGAAATATTGAAAAGAGCCCAACATCACGCCGTTGTAGAAGGTGAGTATATGGGTCCCCACTGTAAAGAAGAAACCAAGAAAAAAAGTAAAGAAAGCCACCTTCATGTTGTTGGTTGTTATCTCAATAAACATGGCGAGTTGGTCCGGACTTTCATAGATTGCAAGTGGATTTCCTCTCGAAATATTCTCCAGAGTCTGCTCAACGTATCCATCCCCCATCACAATCCGCGGAAAATCAGGATTGAAGTGCGTTGTCACGGCGCCGATCAATGTGTAGATCAGGAAGGCAACCAATGCAAATGTGAGATTCTTGCGCGAACGGTAGATCTCCAGAGGCAATGATGTCTGCCAAACAGTAAAAAACTTTTTGAACGATTCCCCTTTTTGCTTGTGAACACCTGTGTAGACCTGTTGAGCAAGCTGATTCAGATAAACACGGACTGTTCTCCGTTTGTAAAATGTCTGTGCGTAGCTCAGATCATCGGTAATATCCATGTACAGATCACTCAGTTCCTCCGGATCATCTGATTTGGAGGCATAGAGTTTTTCGAAGCGCGACCACTTCGTTTTGTTTTGATCTATGAAGGATGTTTCTTTCATTCAGGCGAATTGTAAATATAAGAGAATAGTTCAAACTATTCCGCGCTGCCTGAAGGATGTTTTTAGGAGATCATCAGTGTTTTTTATGGGATAATTCAAACTTTCCGATCTTCAAGTAGAAACCACCGGATCTTTTTTCTGTTGGCTTTGCCGTTCTGAAATCCACTTCTTGTTTTACCACATCCGAGAGGCGATTCGTGATCGGCTTGATCGGGTTCTTCATGTCATCAAAGCCTACCATTGCATATTCATTTTTTGCAGGAGTTTGTTCCACCGGTTGCGGTTTTAACCAGGTCGTAGGAACGATCTCACGATCATTGCTTTTGACTGACAGGACTTCCACCCTTTTCAATGACAAACGATCTACACGTGGAGGACGATCCGCGGTTACATGCGTTGTCGCAGTTACACTTTTCGTAATACCTTGTGTTCCGATCGTTTCAAGCTGCATATTTTGATCAGCGGATGGTTGCGTGGTGCCCTCGTTCTCTTCCGAACTATCAGTGTTATTGCGATAGTCCAAAGGATCCTTCTGGGCAACCGTTTGATCAGATTGAATGGTCAGTGCAGTATCCGCCGGGTCCCAAAGCAAGAAAAGAACCGCTGCACAAGCAGCTGCGGCAAGACTGATGATCGGCCACAGAGCGATCTTCTTCTTTCGCTTCAAAGAATCCTTGTCCGCAAATACCACACGCACATCCGGCTGTAGCCTGGTCGCAGCGAAAGACTTCCGTAACCTCATCCTATCAGTATCAGAACCGACGAATTGGTCCAGCTCAATTACTTTTTCACTGCTTAGAAGTCCTTCCGTTTCCGCGATCATGAACTGTTCAGCATTGTGAGCTGTGATTACCGTTTCGTTGAACTCCACTTGCTTCAATCCCATCTTGAACTGATCATCCAGCACTGGAAGGTCATCATTCAAAGTTACGAGAGCATCATCCTCCAGTTTTAGTTCAGGATGTTTATCCAGGAACTCAAATAGCAGTACGGTATCCTCCTCGCTCAGATTCCCTTCCAGGAAGTCTAGGTAAAATGCCTCGTAATTGAATATGCTTATGCGTTCCATGACTGTGTTCTGTTCCTGTTCAACTTATACTACCAGTTCCAATTTCTTGATGTAATCCTTCATCGTTTGACGTGCCCGGAAGATATATACCTTCACCTGCGATTCGTTCAAACCTGTTATTTCTGCTATTTCGGCATAATTGTATCCTTCATAATCGCGCAGGAGCACCACTGACCGCTGGATCTCCGGCAACTTATCCAATGCTTCCGTCAACACTTCCTGCAAATCTACAGCAATCGAAAATTCAGTTGCAGAGGTATGTTGTACCTTATCAAAATCTCCGTTCCTCCCTTCCTTCTTCACCCAGTCAACGATTGTGTGATACGCTGTTGTGAACAAATAGGACTTGACCTTTTCGTAAGAAACTTCTTCGTGTTTGATCCACACCTTGGTGAATGTTTCCTGTACAATATCTCTGGCAGACATCTCATTTTTGAGGTGCTTGAGCGCGAATCGGAAAACATTATCCGAATAGTTGTCTACCGCCAGATTGTACTCTTTTGCCGTCATTTCGACCTGTGTTCAGTCGTTAGACATGCAAGTTACCGAAAAGTTACAGGGGAGTGAACAGATTTTTTGAGATAGCGGACCGCGAAAAGGATCCGGTAGATCAAGTAGCGGGAAATGCGCCATTTTATCATACGCTTGTTTTAAATGGCAAGTCCGTTCAAATCTTATCTTAAAACATGCAGCCTGTGCATCGTCTGCTATTGCGTTGAAAATTTTTGAGTTCAAAATTATTTCTTTCAATCCTTCCATATAGCACAAAACCATTCTACCTTTGCATTGAAAACATTTACGTGTCTCTCTTCGTAAGGCGGTTTTCTTCTGCGGATTCATCACTTTTATTGAATATCGCTAACAGCATGAAACGATGAAAAAAATTCAAGCTTCAACTTTAATGCAATTGATTTGTTCTAACAGCACATGTTAAATTATTCTGTTTATTTAAACGAAGATCCGAATGTAAGTTGGGTCACTTTCGTCCATGGGGCGGGAGGAAGCAGTTCGATCTGGTATAAACAAATAAGAGATTTTCAAAAGCATTTTCATGTCCTTCTCTTAGACTTACGAGGTCATGGTAAATCGAAAGAACACATTCATGAAAAAATCAAAAAATACTCTTTTGAAGCAATTGGCGATGAAGTTATCGCTGTCCTGAATGAACTGAATATCAAATCTACGCACTTCATAGGGATTTCATTGGGAACAATTATCATCAGAGAAATTACAGAGCGGTTTCCTGCTTATACTCAAAGTATGATCATGGGAGGTGCCGTTATGAAGGTTAATTTGAAAGGTCAAATATTAATGAAATCGGCTTTGTTCTTTCAATCAATAATTCCTTATTTAGTGATGTACAAGATTTTGGCCTTTATCATTATGCCTAAGAAAAAACACAAAGAGTCTAGAAATCTGTTTATTAATGAGGCAAAAAAGCTCTATAAAAAGGAGTTTAAAAGATGGTTTTCACTTATATCTCAAGTAAATCCATTGTTATCATTGTTTCGAATCAAGGATGCCGGCATTCCAACCCTTTATGTTATGGGTTCGGAGGATTATATGTTTTTACCAACGATTTCTAAATTAGTACAACATCATTCCTCTTCTGAATTACTTGTCGTTCCAAATTGTGGACACGTCGTAAACGTTGAAAAACCCGAATTCTTTAACAATCATGTGATTGAGTACTTGCTGACGGTAACGAATAAACAGAATTAAAACGTTCGCCTTAAAAGATCCAACATCTTACAGATTATTCTCTAATTGCTTTGATACCCGGAAGTTCAATTCCTTCGAGGTACTCCAGCATTGCTCCACCTCCGGTAGAAACATATGAAACCTTATCGGCTAATCCGAACTTATTGATGGCCGCAACAGAATCACCTCCTCCAATGAGTGAAAAGGCACCTTTTGAAGTCGCTTCAACGATCGCATTCGCAACATCCACTGTTCCCTGCTGGAAGTTCTCCATTTCAAATACGCCCATCGGTCCGTTCCACAGGATCAGTTTCGAATTCAGGATGATCTCACGACAGTCCTTTGATGTTTCAGCACCTGTATCCAAGCCCATCCATCCTGCAGGGATCTCCCCGATCTTTACTTCCCGGCGATTGGCCGCATTGTCAAACTTATCCGCTATGATCGTGTCAATGGGAACATAAAGATTCACCCCTTTTGCCTTCGCATCCCCAATGATCTTGCGGGCTGTATCCAGGTAATCATCCTCCACCAATGAGTTTCCAACCTGACCACCCATTGCTTTCACGAATGTATAGGCCATTCCTCCGCCCACGATCAGGTTGTCTACTTTACTCAGTAAACGCTCAATGATCGTGATCTTCGAGGAAACCTTCGCTCCACCCACGATCGCCGTCAGTGGCTTATCATCCGAGTTCAACACCTTGTTAACCGCCTTGATCTCGCCTTCGATCAGGTAACCAAACATTTTGTCGTTCGGGAAGAATTTCGCTACCACCGTCGTGCTTGCGTGCGCACGGTGCGCCGTTCCAAAGGCGTCATTCACATATACATCCCCATGTTTTGCCAAGGCCTCAGCAAAACTCTCTGTTCCGGCAGTTTCTTGTTTGTAAAAACGGACATTCTCCAACATCAGCACTTCACCGGGCTTCAAGGCAGAAGAAAGCGCATACGCATCATCTCCGATGCAATCAGCTGCAAACTGCACATCCACTCCGAGTACCTTTGACGTATGCGCAACAATATGACGTAACGAGAACTTATCCTCCGGTCCTTCCTTTGGACGACCCAAATGGGACATCAACACCACACTTCCGCCATTCTTCAGGATATGCTGGATCGTAGGAGCTGCAGCGCGAATGCGCGTATCATCTGTTACAGCCATCGTTTCCTTGTCCAGCGGAACATTGAAATCAACCCGGATCAACGCTCTCTTACCATTGAAATTGTATGTGTGGATCTCTGCCATCGTTATCTGTTTTGGAGTTGCAAAGATAAGAACATGTCAGAAAAATTGACCCTTATCAATTGTCAATTGTCAATCGATTCTGTACCTTCACATTACAATGTCCGACCCAAGGCAAATTTTCACCCTTCAACAAGTAGTTTCATCGATCCGGAAAACGATCGAAGAGCGCTATCAAAGCACCTATTGGGTGAAAGCAGAAATGCATAAACTCAACTTGTATCCCAGCGGACACGCGTTTCCCGAACTTGTGCAGAAGGAAAACGACAAGATCGTTGCACAAATAAACGGTTCGATCTGGAACCATAATTTTCAGCGGATCAACAAGCAATTCATGCAGGTGGTGAAAGAACCTTTAAAAGAAGGGACCACTCTTTTAATGCAGATTAAGATCGCTTTCAGTGAGACCTTCGGATTAAGTCTTCAGATCCTGGATATCGATCCGAACTATACCCTCGGAGAATTGCAGCGGGAACGTGAAGAAACACTCAAGAAACTTCAAGCTGAGCGCATTCTGAATGCCAACCAGCAATTAGCGTTTCCACTGTTGCCGCAGCGCATCGCCGTCATTTCAGCGGACACCAGCAAGGGTCTCTCGGATTTTATGAAGGTTCTGGACAATAATCCTTGGGGGTATGCATTCTTTACCATGCTATTCCCTGCTTATCTTCAGGGAGATCTGGCAGTGCAGTCGATCATTGAGCAACTAAAACGAATTGAAAAAGTCAAGCATCATTTTGATAGTGTCGTGATCGTACGCGGTGGAGGCGGTGAGGTGGGAATGTCCTGCTACAACAACTATAATTTGTGTAAAGCGATCGCTTCTTTTGAACTGCCCGTTTTGACAGGGATCGGTCACTCTACAAACCTAACTGTTGCAGAAATGGTAGCGTTCAGGAATGCCATTACACCCACAGAACTGGCCGACTTCCTACTCCAAACGTTCCATGATTTTTCAGTACCGGTAGAAGAGGCTCGTAAAGCTTTACGGACATATTCGGATCGATTAATTGATACGCGAAAACAGCTTTTCGCCGCGGAGGTTCGCCATTTCCGTTCTGCAGCTCAGCTCTACCTGAGCGCATCGGGCAACCTTCTTTTCAATACCAGTCAGCGCTTTAAGAACGAGGCAAAAACGCTAATCATTCGGCACCGGGAAGCAATCGGAGCAGCGCAAAAGAATACCATGAGACTATCACAGAGCAACCTGTACAAGGAACATGAGCGCATGGAGCGTTTTCTGGCAAACTTGAAACAAACGATTACTTCATCCTCAGAGAGGAACAAACGGGAGCTTGAAAACCTGGAGAAAATGGTTGATCTGCTTGACCCAAAAAACGTCCTCAAACGGGGCTATTCGATCACCACCTACCATGGAAGAACGGTTGATGGCACCACAGTATTCGGTGAGAATCCGAGATTGAAAATTGAAACCTACGACCTTTTGATCGAGGCTGAAATGATCCAAAAAATACCGCAGAAAAAAATGGAGAATTAAGGACTTAGGTTCCAAAAAAGATGCTGTTTCAGGCGAAAAATAAATATATCTGAGTATATTTGAGGGCATACAGAGAAATTGCTTGTCTGATCTTTAAAGTCTTTGAATGAATCAAGATGTTAATTTGTTGGTTGTTGAAGATGAAACTGTTTACTCAAGGATCATTATGTACCAACTTTCAAAGTTGGAGATCCCGGGCAAAAAACTTCATGTTCATCTTGTAACTTCCATTGCTGAAATGCAGGAATTCAAAGAATTCCTGAACCCCGATATCGTTTTACTCGATCTCGGTTTGCCGGACTCTCAAGGCACTGAAACATTCAAATTATCCAAAGAAATATACCCGGAAAGCGCGATCATCATTCTCACAGGAAACAATGATGAGGCAATGGCCTCACGTCTGGTAAGCAGCGGTGCACAAGATTTTCTTTTCAAGGCAGATGCTGATACGAAAGTCCTCGGCAAAACGATCGATTATGCACTGGACAGAATGAACTATCAGCGGGAACTTATTGAATTATCAGACAAACCCATTATATCTGATCACGGCAGTTCAAATCCGATTGTCGTTACGATCACCGAAGAGATCGATGCTTTGATCGCTGGTTCGGCAGAGATGTTTCATTCAGATATACAAGAGGCCTTGAAACGGATCAAAGCCCTCGTAGCTCAAATTCCTTAATTCTGACGCGTCTCATGGGAACCACACTAGAACACTATCAGATCTTATTGGATATCTATCCGGATGATCTGATCACGGACGTTACCGGGCACATTGGTCTACAGGGAAAGAATTGGAGCGCATTTAGCGGAACAGCAACAGACGTATTTGAATTATTCCAGGGTGAAGAAATTGAAATCCGAAACAGCCTTGATACAATCGCTAGCGGTAAAGACAGCCGTATCATAACGGTCGCGAGACAGGGGCATTTCTACAACCTGGAATTCAAACCGCTGAAGGACGGGTTCATCTATCTCAAGGTTAAGGAGCAGACTTTTGCATCCGATAAATACAAGCTGTTGTTCGAGAACAACAAGGCGGCTGTTTTCCGAACTTCCATGAACGGGGATATTCTTGAAATTAATCAAGCTTATGCAGATGTTTTTGGCTTTGAAACGATCGCGGAACTAAAGCAGCGAAAATCGTATGAGTTCTATCCCAACCCTGAGGCCCGGAAAGAGTATGTCGATCAACTCAGAGAGAAGGGCAGTCTGACAAATTATCTGATCCAAAACACCAACAAACGGGGTGAATTGATCTGGCTCCTGGCGAATACATCGCTCTTGACTCTTGGGAATGAGGAATTCATTGAAGGAACATTGGTCGATATCACGCGACAGATCGAGGCAGAGAATAGGCTGAAGAATCAAAACACGGAACTGCAAAAGTTAAGGGTGATCCTCGAAAACATCAGTGATGCCGTTCAGGTTACAGATGAAACCGGACGCATGGTTTATGTCAACAAAATGGCGAGACAGCGGCTAGGTGTTACAGAAGATGAAATTAAAAAGCTGCATATTTTCGATATCTCACCTTACTTGAAGTCCATCGGCGACCTCAAGGCACACATGGATGAAATCGCTGAAAAAGGTACGATGGTAGTGGTTTCCAATCATGTCAATCAAACCACGGGGGAGCTCTTTCAGACTGAACTAAGTATTCATCTCGAAACAATTTTAGGCAATCGTTACCTGATCGCTACCGGACGTGACATCTCGCAACGACTGAAAGATCAGGCACTCCTGGAAGAGAAGAACAACTACATCCGAAATCTGAACGAAGCCATCAATTCCAGCTCTCTTGTTTCTATCACGGATAAGAAAGGAACTATTATTGAGGTAAATGACAAGTTCTGTGAGGTTTCACAGTATACAAGAGAAGAATTGATCGGTGCAAATCATAACCTTGTTTCATCGCAACACCACAGCCCTGCATTCTGGCATTCGTTCTACACGACAATACATTCCGGCAAAACCTGGTTCGGAGATATTCGCAACCGAACAAAGAACGGTGACCTATACTGGGTTCGATCGGTCATCTATCCGATCCTTGATGAAAACGGTCAGTCGGAGAAATTCATGTCTATCCGACAGGATATCACCAGTTCAAAGGAAGCGGATCAGATAATACAAAAGCACATTAGTTTCCAGGACCTGCTTATGTCTATTGCACTGAAACTACTCAATGTACAACCCGAAATGCTGGATAACGAAATCTCATCGGCATTGGAGGAGATCGGAGAGTTTGTTGGTGCTGACCGTGCCTATATCTTTGACTATAACCTCGAAGATCAAACAAGTTCAAACCTATACGAATGGTGCAGGACGGGTATAGCGCCCCAGATAGACAACTTGCAGAAAGTTCCACTTTCTAAAATGCCCGACTGGACAAGGGTTCATTTTTCAGGAGAAACCATGGACTTGCCGGTCGTTAGTCAACTTCCGGATACGATTCTAAAAAGACTGTTGGATGAGCAGGGCATCAAAAGCCTCCTTGCTATTCCGTTGATGGACGAATCAAACTGTACCGGTTTCATTGGCTTTGACTCTGTGCTGGATACACACGCCTACAGTGATGATGACAAAAAGATTCTGGAGCTTTTTTCAGAAATGCTTGTCAATATCGGAAAGCAAATCCAATCGATCAACAGCATTGAGCAGGCGAATATAAAGATCCGTGAACTGAACACGTTCTTGCAAAAGCGGGTTGATGAAGAAGTTCTGAAATCCGAACAACTGTCGCAATCTTTCGCAGAGCTCGATAAGCTGGCGATGATCGGAGAACTCACCTCTGGTATTGCACATGACCTGAATACGCCGTTGGGTGCTATAAAAGTCGGTGCTGAAAGTGTTCGCTACACCCTTGAAGACCTGTTCAAAAAAGTAATTTCGGGTGTTTCTGTTAAACAGATCAATTACGCCTGTTCAAGGGCTTCAGTAGAGAACCATTCCATGTTTGTAGGTGGCTTGCAGACCATGCGTGAAACCAAGTCACTGACCGAATACCTGGACCTGCATTATCCAGCGCTTCCGAATAAAGATGCTTTGATCAGCGCACTGATCAAAGCGAGGATTACCGCTGAAGACCCTGAGGTTATCCATGATGTGTTGTCAAGCGATAATCCGGAAGCTTTTACAGACCTGATCTATCACATTCAGGCTATCAGAACGTTTGTAGATACCATCATTGAAGCGAACGAAAAAGCAGGATCGGTTGTTAAAAGTCTTCGTTTTTATGCACTTGAGGGTGCTACAGAAGAGATGGAGCGTATTGATTTGAAAGACAATATTCTGACGGTAGTGAATGTATTCAATCACCTTATTCTGAATAATCAGATTGAATTCAAACTTGATCTTCCGGAGGCTATATTTATAAAGGGTCGGCAAAACAAATTGTATCAGGTCTGGTCGAACCTCATCAAAAATGCCATCGAAGCCACGGGAGTTCATGGCAACATTTCCGTGAGCGTTCAGGAAACAAGTGAACATTACCTGGTGCAGGTAAGTAATACAGGTGAGGCTATTCCTCAAGATTTACAGAAAAAGATCTGGCAAAAATTCTTCAGCACCAAAAGCTCACATGGCACAGGACTTGGACTGAGCATAGTGAAAAGGATTCTGGATGAGCTGGATGCGTCGATCGAACTAAGGTCCGAAGACAATTTAACAACATTTACTGTCACATTTCAAAAATAAACGGGATGAAGGCCATTCTTTGTATTGATGATGACAACCTGATAACACAAATGGTTCGTTTTCAGCTGACAAAATCTCTCGATCCGAATGATTGGGTGATTGAATCTGTAAATGACCCCACTGCCGTTATTGGACTGATCGGTGAATTGAGATCCATTGAAATACCCACATACCTCATGATCGTCGATTATCAGATGCCTGTCATGAATGGTGCACAAGTTATCCGGGAAGTAAAAAAACAATTTCCTGATATCTCATGCATCATATTGAGTGGTCAGGCAAACAACACCATCGTTTCTGAGCTGGAAAATGAAGGCCTGATCGCCGGTTTCATCCACAAACCGTGGAAAGAGACCGACCTAATGGATAAAGTATTGAGTTTATTGTGAATACCTGAATCTGACAAACCGTAAATTCAAAAGAAATGTCCTCCGGAAAAATAACTGACATTATAATCGTGGATGATGACACAGTGTCGACTTATCTTACCGAAGAAATCCTGCGAGAAAATCATGTTTGCGAAAACATTCAGAGCTACAGCAGCGGGATTGAGTGCCTGAAAAATTTGGAAAATGATACTGACGCACATACCATTCTTCTGGACTTGAACATGCCGGAGATCAATGGATGGGATTTTCTGAAAAAATGCAGGGCCATGAATCGAACCGATCTGATCATTCTTTTAACGTCATCTATCAATGAAGACGATCGGGACAGGGCGCAATCCGAAAATGTTCATTTTCTGAATAAACCCCTGGATACAGATGACCTTTTAAAAATAATTACGGGCGCACCGGATGAGTCATTACAACACTGACAACAGCAAAACACGGGTATGGATCATTGACGACAACGCCGGTGACCAGCTTCTTATTCAGGAGATGCTGATAGATCTGAATTTCAAAGCGAAGCACATCCGTGCTTTCGACAGCGTCTCCAGAGTTCTTGAGGAGTTAAAGAATGATTCGCCCGATGTGCTTTTACTGGACCTTTTCCTTCCAGAATCAAGAGGTGTTGAAACATTCCAGTTACTTAGTGCCGTCCAGCTGCATTTTCCTGTAATCGTTCTTTCAGGTTTGGCGGATTCTGCAACGGCATTGGAAACAGTGAAGCTGGGCGCTCAGGACTATCTCATAAAAGATGAAATGACCGCAGAGATCATTGACAAGATGATCCTATACTCCCTTGAACGATTCTCGAACTTATTAGAGATAAAACGATCTGAGCAAAAATATAGGCTGTTGTTCAAGTCGATCCCAACCGCTGTATTGATGCTGAGCGACAAGTACAGGATCCTTGAAGCAAACGCGGCCGCAGAAGCACTTTTTGGACCGGATCTGTTAAAAAAATGTACCGAATACAGCGACCTTTTCAGCAATGTGACCGCAAGATCAACTGCAATGCAAGGAGTTGAGCGTGATCAGAATGTCAGATTCCGACTAGAATTGGATGACGGAACCCACAAGTTTGTCGAACAGTCGTCTGCAGCAAACGGATCAGGCTCCGAAATGAGATTTTTGGTGTCTCTTGTTGACAGGACCCAAGTTGTTTTAACTGAAAGCAACAGAAACAAGATCATCCATGAAACCCTGGATGATGAAAGAAACAGGTTCTCGAAAGAATTGCACGACGGATTGGCACAATATCTTGTTGTGCTGAATATGCACCTGCAGATGCTGAAAGGATTCAATGATAAAGTAGATGAAGGACTCGAAAGCTGCATTGAAACGCTCTCAACCAGCCTGAAAATGGTTCGGTCCATCAGCTACAACCTTTCGCCCCCTGATCTTGACAAAGGGCTTATTCCGGCACTCCAGTCCTTGTTTAAACGACTTCAAAACCTCAATACCGTTGAATTCAGACTGAGACTTCAGGATGACCTTGAGGAATTCGATCTATCACAAGTGGATGAGTATTCACTTTTCCGCTTGATTCAGGAATTTACCAATAACTCTCTGAAATATGCGGAATGCAGCGAGATAAGGTGTTCAATGGAAGTTCATCAGAACAGACTGATCATTGGTTTATCAGACAATGGAAAAGGGTTTGATTCAGAAAACGTACTGAAGGGACTGGGCTTAAAGAACATGTCTGAGCGTGCGTTTGCCGCGAACTTCACGTTCAATTTTTACTCAGAGCCCGGGAAAGGAACTTCCGTGCAACTCATCTCTGAATTCGACATCACGGATTGATGGGCTATTTGGGGAAGTGAAGTGAAAACACACTTCCTTTTCCAAGCTCCGAATCGATTGAAATGGATCCACCCATTTTTTCCATCAACTTTTTGGAAATACTCAATCCGATGCCGGAACCCGCATACTCCTCTTTGCGATGCAGCCTGGTGAACATGTCGAAGATCTTTTTCTGATTCTCCTTCGAGATACCTATTCCGTTGTCCTTCACACAAATCACTATTTCTGATTCCGTTTCATTCGAATAGATCTGAATACACGGGACTTGCCCTTTGGGCTGATAGTTGATCGCGTTGACCAATAGATTCTGTAAAACTTGTCGCAAAGGCGCTGAAAAAGCATTGATCGTAGGAATGCGTTCAACCGTGAGTTCTGTGTTGGTTTCCTGCAATAGCCTGGATAAACTGATCTTGAGATCATCAATTATATCACTGATCTCAACTTCTTCAGGCTCTCCAAGATTCAGCCTGTCAGCCCTCGAGAAATCAAGCATATCTTTGATCAGCATTTTCATCCGGTGCGCACCATCGATCGCAAAATGGATATACTCTTTGCCCTTATCATCCAGCTTTTCACCGTATTTTTTCTCCAGTAGCTGAAGAAAGCCGGTAATCATCCGAAGTGGTTCCTGCGTATCATGAGAGGCCACATAGATGAATTGTTCAAGCTCTTCATTTTTTTGAGTTATTTCAGCTGTCCGCTGGTCTACAAGAAAGGAAAGGTGCGTTGATTGATCGTTCAGTTGCTTGATCATCCAGTTGGTGTGCAACAGATTATGTAGTCTTAATTCCAACTCTATAAAGTCAAAAGGCTTTCGCAGCATGTCATGGGCACCCTCTTTCAATACCTCCTTCAACGTTTCCTTGGTAACGTCAGCTGTCAGCACCATCACGCGTAAAGGACCATCCAGGTATAATTTCTCACGCAACCATCTCAAGATGTCTATTCCAGACAAGTGAGGCATCATAATATCCAATAAAATAAGATCCGGTTGATTTGCTTCTACCAATTGGGGCACCTCCCGAGAATCATTCGTTGTCGTGTAATTAACATACCCGTTAATCTTGAGAAAACTTTCCAGAAGGTTCGTGTTAGCTAATTGATCATCAACGATCAAAATACGGGAATCTGAGTACTGTTTATTCAATGCTAAAAAAGTTTAGTTCTGGACATACTTGTCCACGATCATGAGAAATTCCTTTATATCAAATGGCTTTGTTAAATAGTGTTCAGCACCACCTGCCATTAACTTCGTTATCTGCTCCTTTGTAGCATCAGCACTGACCACGACTACCGGCATGTCTCTGGTGCTTTCATTCTCTTTGAGCTGCTGCAAAACAACTGATCCATGAATATCAGGAAGATCCAGATCGAGTAAAATGAGTCGCGGTCGATGCGCGGATGCCAATTCAACTGCCTCCGAGCCAAAGATCGTTGTCACCATGTTGTAACCCGGACGCTTTACCTTGAAAATATCATCCACCAGGGAGGTGTTCATCGCATTGTCCTCAACGTACAAGATTGTCGCAAATTTGCCGTCTTTACTAACCGTGATGAGTTCATTTGCGATCTCTGCCTCGCTATGCGCATCCTCATGTGTGCATTTCGGTAAATTGACCCAGAACTCGGAACCCTCATGGATGGTGCTGTTCACACCAAGTTCTCCCCCAAGCACAGCCACCAGCTCTTTAACTACAGCCAATCCAAGACCGGTTCCTTCAATGTCAGCATTCTGGTCCCCTAGCCTCTCGAATGGCGTAAACAAGCGTCCAAGATCCTCTTCTTTGATCCCTCGGCCGGTATCTTTCACAGAGATGTGGATCATCTCTACTCCTTTTTTGTTCACCACAAAGGACTGATCGATGGTCACTTTTCCGCCGTTCCGGTTGTATTTAATGGCGTTATTGATAATGTTGGTCAGAATTTGTATCGTCCGCTGCTGGTCACCGTGCACATACAATTCTTCGTTCATCGAGTCAGTGCGAATGATCTCAACCGAATTTTTATCCGCAAGGGGCTGAAGCAAGGCACACACTTCCTTAATGGAAGCTGTAATATTGACCTGTTCCATCGACAGCGAGATCTTTCCTGTTTCAATTCTTGCGATATCGAGAACCTCGTTGATCAGCCCAAGCAGATGCTTTCCACTGCTCAGGATATGCTGAACCGATGTTTCCTGCATTTCATCCAACTCACTCATTTCCAACAGTTGCGCGAATCCAAGGATGGAGTTCATCGGAGTCCTTAATTCATGGCTCATCCTCGAAAGGAACATACTTTTGGAAGCATTCGCTTCCTCTGCAGATTTACGTGCTGCTATTAATTCATCCTCTCTTGCTTTGCGTTCCGAAATATCTCTGGCTACTGCATAAATATTCTCTCCAACCGGTGAAGCATACCATTCAATAAATCGGTAATTGCCATGTTTCGTGCGAAACCTGTTGACAAACTGGATCACGCGGTTGTGTTCGCGTAAGGCCTGCATTGCTGAGGTTGTGTTTTCGATATCGTCCGGATGAACGTAGTTCATGAACTCCTGCCCTTCGAGCTCCTCCCGGGTGAAGTGCAACACATCTTCAAAGGCCTGACTCACCTTCATGAATCTCCCCGAATGATCAGTAATGCACATCATGTCAATTGAAACGCTGAAGAACGTTTCGAGTCTCGCAATCGCATTTTCAAGTTCCCTTGTACGCCCCTTCACATTTTCCTCGAGATTCAGGTTGAGTTCAATGATCTCATTTTCAATGACCTTCCGATCGGTGATATCCAGGATCGTTATTGAGATATACTGATCAGTCCCTTCATGACCATTGATCACACTTGCATTGATCAGTGCAGGAAATTTGCTGCCATCTCTGCGCTGCAGCTGCATCTCCATCGCAGTTATTGTGAAATTTTTGAAAAGTCGTTTCTGTAAGATACCGAAATTCACCATGGACTCCGCACTGATCTGAGCGATGTAGTTGGTGCCAAGAAGTTCATCCTTCGAATAACCTTGTGAATCCGCAAAGAACTTGTTGCAATATAGTATCACTCCATCCATATCCGTAACCAAGCGCCCACTGTGTGCGTGCTCAAACACATTGAGGAAGAGTCTCAGTTTGGTTTCGGCTTTTTTACGTTCTGAAATGTCCTCTTGTATCGCGACGAAGTTGGTAATTCCTCCGGAATCGTCGAAGATTGGGAAGATAGTAGAGGATTCATAAAGGGTTGTTCCATCCTTTCTCACATTCAGGAACTCTCCCTTCCACATCTTTCCTGTTCGAAGTGTATTCTTTAAGAGTTTATACTCTTCAGCTGTCGTTTTCCCCGATCGCCAAAGCCTGGGATTTTGTCCGATCAACTCTTCTTCTGCATATCCAAGACTGACAACAGTCGATTTATTCACGTATTGTATCGACCCTTCTTCATCAGTCATAATAACGCTAACAGGACTCTGGCTCACGATCTGGGATAATTGCTGGATCCTTCGCAGATTACTCTTTTCCTGGGTAATGTCTCTCCAGTGTACGAGGATCGAATCCTGACCATTGTATTTGGCTTTAAATAGGTTTATTTCGGCCAGAAACGTATTTCCCTCGCCATTCAGATGCTGCCATTCGAACTTGAATTTGCCGTCACGAAGTACCACTGAGATATATTCTGTCTCAAGTTCGGTGGAGAGACGACCATTGGGTTGATATTCCGGCGAGATTTCGTGTGGCTGCTTTCCTAAAAGCTGGTTCCGCGACATTTTGATCAATGCTTCAGAAGCCTTGTTGCATTCCACAAATATCCCGTCCTGAATAACAAGATAAGCCTGAGGAGATTCATTGAATAGATTCTTATAGTTGTCTTCACTGGCTTTCAAAAGTATTTCTGCTGTCTTCTTTGCGGTGACATCGATACCGGTGCAGAGGATCTCATTCGGGTCGCCTTGGTCACCAAAAAGAGCAAGGAAATCCCAGATGCTTGATTTTACCGATCCGTCCGCTGAAGGTTTGTCCAGTTCAACGCGAAAAGGTGTACCCGGATCGGAAAGACACTTCGCAACAGCTTCCCGCACCCTGTCATGATGATACGGAAGGATCTGGTCCATCCCAAACGAACCGATAACGGCATCCTTGTTTTTTTTGTCGGCAATAAACATCTCCAGGTATGCCGGATTGGCATACGTAACATAACCATTGAGATCTGTCTTGAGGATATAGGTGCTTTGATTGTTAAACAGTGCTTCAAGACTTCGGCTTTTTTCCAAAAGCTCCTTGTTTGAAAGAAGCAACTCACGCTCTGCAATTCTTTTTTCAGTTATATCATTGAAAACGCTATACACTCCGATCGGTTGATCTGATCCATCTTCGAAAATAGGAATAGCATCTATACTTATCCAGACCCATTTCTCTCCAATCGGATGATAAACCCCCATGATTACATTCTTCTGGGGCATAGCAGTTTTCAACGAAACCATAGAAGGATGATCTTCTCCGGGGAAGGGATCATTATCCTTGTTTATTGCCCTCCATCTTGGATCAACGGAGGTGCGCCCCTGCATTTGGTCCAGACTCAGCCCAAGGATATCCTGTGCCGCGTCATTGGCTTCAAGAATTGCCCCTGAAACATCCTGGTAGACAATTCCCTGAGATAGGTTCTGAATAAGGAATTCTGTATTTTGAGGCCTCTTCATCGATCCGCTACTGTTTCATGTGATGGCTAAATTTAATGTATTCCTCCGAATTTATCACGTTTCGTGGGAACTGTGGGAGCGATTTGATTCAAAGCCGCTCCGGATGACTCTATCTCACGGATCATTTCGAAAAGATTTGCCGGAAAATCCCCCTTTACATAATACCCGAACACATTCAGATAGGTTCTTGATTTTTCAATGTTCTCGAGGTCCGCGGAGTCTGAAACAACGATCACAGGAATTTGCAGTCCCCCCTCGTTAAGAAAATCAAGTATTGTCCAGCCATCTGTTTCCGGAAGATAAATGTCTAAAAGGATCAAATCCGGTGGATTTACTTTTCGAAAGGATAGGTCGTCCATCAGATTCTTGAGCGAAGGTTTATCCCCGTATTCTCTAGCAATCGAGTAGGGAGTGCATTTTTCCAAAAGACGGGAAAGCACTTGCCTGTAAATTTCATTGTCTTCAATCAACCAGATCTCCATTGCTCCAAAAAACTGTTTTAATACTATCCGGAAACCAATGGTGCACCTTCATGCTGCCCTTGTATCGTCTACAAAGATCGTGGTCTCATGAATAACGTAAAATTAAAAACTTTTTGTGTGGTTTCCCAATATTTCTAACAAAAGTACATTCACATTGATAAAATAGTATCTTTAATCATCGGGATACTAAATTCAGGAGGAAATGGAACCAACCAACTCTTATACATCAGCTTTTAACGAGTTGCAGCAGATCGTCAGCGACATGGAAGACGGTGAGATCACCGTTGATGAATTATCTCTAAAGGTAAAACGTGCTGCGGAACTCATAAAGATCTGCAAGCAAAAACTGACCAGCACAGAGGAAGATGTCAATCTGATTCTCAAGGAACTTGAAGCAAAAGATTAGATTTCGTCCATGAGGTTCATGTGGTCTTTCATTGCGTTTTCTTTCGCTTTCTGCTCATCAGTGCGAGCAGAAGTCTTCGTGAAGGAGCTACTCTCTCCTGATAAAACCGTAAGTGTTGGTTTCCACTGTTCTGATGGAAAAGCGATCTACAAGGTCTCTTTCCGGGGTCAACCAATGATTCGGGGAGAAAAGCTGGGATTTATTCTGAAGGATCGCAGCCTGACTGAATTCAGTGTGCAAAGCGCTTCAACAACCACACACAATGAGGTTTGGAATCCAATTTGGGGACAATCGAATACCATTTCGAACAACTATTCTGAACTCAACGTTGCGCTACTTTCAGGAAAAACCAGACTGAACATAACCTTTCGGGCGTATAATGACGGTTTTGCATTTCGATATGAACTCCCGAAACAGAAAGGTGTAAAAAACATCCAGGTCCTTTCCGAAGAAAGTACATTCTCCCTTGAGCACATCTCAGAATGCTGGTGGTCATGGGCAGATTATAATACACTGGAAAAATTATACAACCATACAGACCTGGACAGTGTTTCCCATGTTGCGGCGCCATTCACGTTGAAAAGGGACGACGGGATACATCTGAGTATTCATGAAGCTGCGATCGAAGATTACTCCACAATGACACTGAAAAAAGTATCCGGATCATCGTTTCAGGTAAACCTCGTTCCATGGGCCGACGGAACCCTGGTAAAATCAAAATATACAATGCGGTCTCCCTGGCGCGCTTTCCTTTTTGGAACGAATTCAGGCGAGCTCCTGACAAATAATCTCATCCTGAACTTAAACGAACCTTGCAATATCAACGATATCAGTTGGATAAAACCCATGAATTACATTGGCATTTGGTGGGAGATGCACCTCGGAATTTCTACCTGGAAGGACGGCCCAAAACACGGATCACGAACGGAAAATGCCAAACGGTACATTGACTTCGCCGCCGCCAATGGGATGAAAGGGCTGCTACTCGAGGGCTGGAACACTGGCTGGGAGAATTGGGGAAGCCCCGAAGCGTTTGACTTTGTCACTCCTTCAGCCGACCTCAACCTCAAAGAGGTCGTAACCTACGCGCGATCAAAAGGGGTGGAGATCATCGGTCATCATGAAACAGGCGGTGATACAAAAAGTTATGAAAAGCACCTGGAAAAAGCATTCCAATTCTATCATGATCTGGGCATACGGGTTGTCAAGACGGGATATGCCGGTCCTGTGACACCTGCTGGCGAGCACCATCATGGCCAATGCATGGTGCAACATTATAACAAGGTAATGAAAATGGCAGCGAAGTATCGGATCATGCTGGATGTTCACGAACCAATCATCCTGTCGGGACTGAGCCGCACATATCCGAATCTCATGACCGCGGAAGGTGTGCGTGGGATGGAATGGAATGCCTGGAGTGAAGGAAACCCACCTTCCCACTCGTGCACACTGCCTTTTACTCGTGGTGTTGCAGGACCAATGGATTACACCCCTGGTATCTTCGACATCGATCTGTCAATGTACAAGGATCAGCGTGAAAAATGGAACTCACTTGACAATGGCCAATCAGCGGTACATAGCACTCTATCAAATCAGCTGGCGCTGATGATCATCCTCTACAGCCCGCTGCAAATGGCCGCTGACCTTCCCGAAAACTATGCGGGCCATCCTGCCTTCACATTCATTAACAGTATGCCAACCACGTGGGATGAAACACGGATCCTGGATGCGAGAATAGGAGAATATATCGTAATGGCAAGACGATCGGGTACCACATGGTATGTCGCCGCTATAACCAACGAAACAGGCCGAACACTTGTCGTCAATACCGACTTCCTCGAAAATACCGGCAACTACGTGGCAAAATCGTGTTCTGATGCAAAAGAAAGTCATTATGAAGATGAACCGGAAACGTACATTCTGCATTCCTCAGAACTCGAATCCGGAAACAAACCGGCTTTTAACCTTGCGCCCGGAGGAGGATTTATCATGAAGATCAGTAAACAATGATCTCGGAAGATCGCAGCACTCTATGGATTTAGCAAATGATCGATATCGTGAATCAGTTTGTCCACCTCTTTTACTGAGGTTCCGTCATAATACCCTCTGATCCTCATTTGTTGGTCAACCAACACAAAATTGTTTGTATGGATGAAATCACTCCCAACATCACCCTGATTTTCGGCTTCGGCAGGTTTCAGAACGAAAAAAGAGGTTCTCGCTAATCGATACAGGGAATCTTTGGCTCCGGTGAGAAAATGCCATTGGGAACCATCTGCTCCATGCTGCGAGGCATACCGCTTGAGCTGTTCGATGGTATCGGTAACAGGATCTACTGTGAAACTAAGAATCGCGAAATCCTTATTCCCCTTGTATACGCTGTGAACTCGTTGCATCTGTTTGTTCATTTTAGGACAGATCGTACCGCATGTCGTGAAAAAGTATTCGACGACATAAACCTTACCGCGAACATCTTCCTGACTGATCGTATTTCCGTTCTGATCCGGGAAGGAAAATTTACCGATCGTGTGCCCATAACCAACTCTTAACAGTTCCGGATCCACCATTTCATCATTGAGGTCTACCGGGTTTATCACCGGAAGTGCTTGCTCTTTGGGTTGATTGGCAAAGAAGATGACGGTGATCATCAGGATGCTGAATATGGTCAGAAAGAATACCCGTTTCATAGACTAAATTCAATATTTATGCGAACAATGCGGTTAAAACTTATGACTGCGGAGCTTTTTTGAACCCTCCCTTCTTCTTCTTGAATGGTCGTTTCTTCTTTTGGTTTGAAACAATCTTCCATTCCGGACCGGAACCCAGTTCATCGGGGAGTGGTAACTGTGGGATCTCAGATTCGATCAACCGCTGAATCTGCACGAGTTTGCGGATATCCTTCTCATTGACGAGTGTGATCGCTTCACCTTTGGTATTCGCCCTTGCTGTCCTTCCAACCCGATGCACATAATCCTCAGCATCGAATGGCGTGTCGTAATTGATCACCAGGTTGATCTCCTTGATATCGATCCCTCTGCTCATTACATCTGTTGCGACAACGATACGTATTCGCTTCGATCGAAAGCCGCGCAACAATTCTTCACGCTGTTCCTGCTCCAGATTGGATGAAATCCCCTGAGCTTTGAAACCATTCTTCCGCAAGCCGTGAACGATCTCGTTCACCTTGCTCTTAGAACTGGTAAAGATGATGATGCTGGAGTAATCAGGTCTGTTCGTCAGGATATCCTTTATCAAAGGAATCTTCTGATTGTCGTGTGCGAGAAAAACTGTCTGTGTTACACCGGCGGCTGGCTTTGAGATCGATAAGGTGATCTCGTCCGGGGAGGTCAGGATCTTTTTCGCAAGATCTCTGATCTTAGGTGCCATTGTCGCACTAAATAAAAGGGTTTGTCTCTTTTCAGGCAGATTCGAGATGATCTGCATGATATCGTCCATGAATCCCATATCCAACATCTTGTCCGCTTCATCCAGGATCAGGTGTTTAACTTTCGAAAAATCCACATAACCCTGTGCGATGTGGGAAAGCAATTTTCCGGGAGTTGCAACGATGATATCCATTCCCTCCTTTAGTGCCTCCTTTTGCTCGTCCCAATCTTTGCCACTTCCACCGCCGTATATGGCTTTTGAACCAACCGACACAAAATAAGATAAGCCCTGGATCTCCTGCTCGATCTGAACAGCCAGTTCCCTTGTGGGTACAATGATGAGAGTGTCGATCGACGTATCCTCCTTACCTGTCAATTTGTGAAGGATCGGAAGAATGAATGCTGCTGTTTTTCCGGTGCCCGTCTGAGCACAAGCGATCAGATCCTTTTCTTCCAGGATCAACGGGATTGCCTGCTGCTGTATGGGTGTTGCATTGACAAACCCCATATGGTCGATCGCCTCCAGGATCTGCTCATTCAATGCTAATTCTGTGAATTTCATAGGATACAAAAGTACACAAAAAAAGGCGGAGCTTAGAGTTTCCGCCTTTTTACCTTATTTGTGAACAAGCTTATTTAGCCTGCATAACTTCTTTTAGCCCAATTGTGGCAAGCCCTCTTTCTCTTTCGGTTCATCTTCTTGTGACGGCGGGATTTCTTTTTGTCTATATTATGCGTCCCGGCGGTTTGCTCGATCGACAGCTCCTTTTTACAAACATCCAACGTTTTCGCCTGGAGCGAAAGTCCTGAAAAAACTATAACCAGCGCAATTAAATACTTCATTATCGGTATCGTATTAAATGAATGAAAATGGTGAACTCTGTTTTCTCTTAACGAGCGGTGAAAAAAAATGTTACGTTTGACCTGTTTTTTTCAGATATTTCCCAACAAAATCAACTGTTTCAGGCTATCGATCGTTCTTGTTTCAAGACTTCACCTGTTTAGTGGATTTTTACGAACTTTGTGTCAATGGAGGTTTTTGAGAAAACATACAATATCCTGCTGTCAACATCGATTTGGGAATGGATGGCAGTATTGTCAGGTATCATCTACGTTATTCTCATCTCTTTTAAAAAGATCGCTGCCTGGTTTTTCGCAATTGTAAGCTCAGCCTTGTATATTTATCTGTGCTATATCAGCCGGCTTTATCTTGACACCGGCCTTCAGGTATTCTACCTTGTAATGGGGCTGTATGGTTGGCACGAATGGACGGAAGACTCGAAAGACAACATCGAACCGATTGTCCGATGGCCACTTAAATACCATTTTATAAATATCCTCGGAAGCACAGTTCTCATGCTGCTGCTGGGTTACCTTTTCGATACTTTCACCGATCAGATGAACCCCTATGCAGATGCCTTTGCATCGGTATTCAGTCTTGCGGCTACCTTTATGGTAACACGAAAAGTACTCGAAAACTGGGTCTATTGGATCATCGTCAATCTGGTGAATATTTATTTATTCTCTTCCAGAGAGCTTAATCTGACGGGAGTAGTTTATGCTATTTATGCGATCATTGCGGTTTTCGGCTTGATCAACTGGATTCGACTCTATAAAGCCCAGACATGAAAAGGTTCGCGATCACGGGTCCAGAGTCATCCGGAAAGACAACCCTGGCTTCAGCTCTTGCGGAGCATTACAATGCTGCATGGATTCCGGAATTTGCGCGTGAGTACCTGACCCTCCGTGAGGGAAGATACGATGTAACCGATCTGGACACGATTGCCTTAGAACAATTCAACCGATGGAAAGTCCACACCGAGAACCTCGTTTTTTGCGACACAGACATGACCGTGGTGAAAATTTGGTCTGAGTTCAAATTCGGAACCTGCAGTCCTGCGATTCATTCACTCTTTGCTCAACAGGAATTCGAGCACTATTTTCTGTGCAGACCGGACATGAAATGGGAAGATGACCCCTTGCGTGAACATCCCGAACAGCGTGAAGAACTTTTCAAGATATACTTGAATGAACTTTCCGGGAAGAACCTCCCCTTCACAGTGCTGGAAGGTTCTTTGGAAAACAGATTGTCAACCTGTGAAAGAATCATTTCCGGGAAATAAACCAGTTTTTCTTCATTTTCATTATTTTTGCAACGTCTCTAAGGGGTGCTCCGATACATGTCGGAGCTGAGATCATACCCATTGAACCTGTCAGGATAATGCCTGCGAAGGGAAGATGAGAAACAAAATGTCAATTGCTAATTATTCACCATCAGAGAATTAGCCCCTTGTTCTTGTTAAATTTTACTGTAAAATGAAAACAAGAATTCATGTTTTACTTATGTTGTTCGCACTGACAACTGCTTTCAGTGCACATTGTCAATTAACGATCTCGGGAACAGTAAGGGACGAAGAGGGTAATCCGATTTCAGGCATACGGATCGATCTTACAAATACCTATTTCGTTACGAATACCGATGGAGATGGTCGATACCGTCTGGCCGTTGGAGGAAGTGGCAATTACACAATCAATGCGAGAGGGGCGGGTTATCACATGATATCCTATGAGGTCACGTTGTTGGATAAGCCTCTTGAGCTCGATCTGAAGATGAACCCTTCTTTGATCACGATCGAAGAAATCCAGGTGTCGGCTGTACGAGCCACCGAAAAAACACCAACGACATACACGAACCTCAACGACGCACAGATACAGCGCGGAAATTACGGTCAGGATCTCCCTTATTTACTGGAATCCACTCCATCAACCGTGGTAACTTCCGACGCAGGAGCGGGAGTTGGCTACACCGGTGTCCGCATCCGTGGGGTTGATCCTACACGGACCAATGTAACAATCAATGGGATCCCTTTAAATGATTCAGAATCACATGGTGTTTATTGGGTCAATATGCCGGATCTCGCTTCTTCGACAGATAATATTCAGGTTCAACGAGGAGTTGGAACCTCATCAAACGGAGCGGCAGCATTTGGTGCCAGCATCAATATCAAAACAGACAACATCGAACAAAAACCCTATGCCGAGATCGCTAATGCCTACGGTTCATTCAATACCTGGCGCAACACAGTAAAAGCCGGAACAGGTATCATAGAAAACAAGTTTGCCCTGGATGCCAGACTTTCAAGAATCTCCTCAGATGGATACATTGATCGTGCCGGATCAGATCTCAAATCGTTCTTTTTATCAGGGGTCTATCTGGGAAAAAGATCCCTCCTGAAAGCGAATGTATTCAGCGGAAAAGAAGTCACGTATCAGGCGTGGTATGGCATCCCCGAAGCAAAGCTTCAACAGGAAGATGAAGCACCTGACAGCTTGCTGAACCACTTCTACAACAACTATTATCCTGGTGGACTTTACGAAACACCATCCGATTCTGCCAATCTTTTTGATTCGGATCCGAGAACGTTCAACTACTATACCTACGAGAACGAAGTAGACAACTATCAGCAAGATCATTATCAGTTGCATTTTACACATCGTTTTTCACAAAAGTTGTCCTTGAATCTGGCAGGACATTACACAAGGG
>Ga0315906_10002589_pt1 | contig 24927 bp, 18 predicted proteins | sample LakEriMetagenome_4_FD_203526 | JGI IMG/M metagenome (GOLD analysis project Ga0315906, IMG submission 203526) | Freshwater fungal communities from buoy surface, Lake Erie, Ohio, United States - Buoy 2 MA122 | ecosystem: Environmental > Aquatic > Freshwater > Lake > Lake biofilm | place: USA...
GGCGAAGAGATGGGTAAAGTCAAAGGCAATTTAAATGCCATCGTTGTCAACGCATCCCCCGCTGTAGGCCGTATCTTCTACGTTAAGCAGTGGAGCCCTGATGCCGAGCCGACTGCGCCTGATTGCTTCTCTAACGATGGGCGTGCACCCGATGCAGGTTCAGCCAACCCCCAAGCAGATCGTTGCGATAGTTGCCAACAGAATATCAAAGGCTCAGGCCAAGGTAATTCTAAGGCTTGCCGCTATTCACGTCGCATTGCGCTTGTGTTGGAAGAAGACTTCGGTACATCCCTTGAAGGTTCAGTCTACCAAATGAACTTGGCATCCAAGTCTTTGTTTGGCGAAAGCGTAGGCGATAACACGCACACGTTTGAAAACTACTCTAAGTACTTGTCCAACAACGGCAAGAGCTTGGACTACGTTGTGACGCAAATTAGTTTCAACGAAGACAATGACAATCAGTCTGTGTTATTTACGCCGACTAAGTACATTAACAAAGCACAGTACGCTGTGACTAGCAAAGTGGCTAACACTCCTGAAGTGCTGAAGATGGTAGTTATGACACCATACCAAGCAGACATGTCAGGTAAGCCTGCTAAGTTGGAAGCACCTGCCCCTAAAGCAGAAGCACCCGCAAAGGTTGATGCTATTGACGAGCCAATCAAGCGCCCCGCTAAGACCGCACCTGCACCTGTGACCAAGAAGGATTTGGATTCCGTGGTGAAGGCTTGGAGCGACGAGGAGTAACGCATGACCTATGGTTATAGCCAGAGCTTGGTGTACGCAAATAAAAAGGCAAGCGTCAAGTCTCTGGGTGTGGCCTTGGGTCGTGTATGTATCCGCGAAAACATAAGCGTTAGCAAGATTGCAGATGACTTTGGGGTAACCCGAATGACTATCTACAATTGGTTTAAGGGGGACTCAGTCCCCTTTCATTCCTACAACCAAGCGATCAACGATTACATACTCCACCTTAAAGCCCAACACCAACTGAAATAAATAAATGTCCCACTTTGACCTACTAGATGCAGTACTACCCACAGAGGGTCGGTATTGTGTGTTTGGGCTAGGGAAGTATCCAGATCAGAAGTTTTACGATACGAGAGCAGAAGTAGATGAGCAGATTGAGACGCTAGTAAGCAACAAGTTTGATGTGTTTTTTGGCTGTGCCAAGTTCGGCCCGCTTAACAATCGCACACATGAAAACGTTGCCTATGTTCGCGCATTGTGGATGGATATTGATTGCGGCCCCACGAAGGCCGTACCCGATGAAAAGGGGGTCATCAAAGGTTACATTGACCAAGCCACAGGTCTTGCCGAGTTCAAGAAGTTCTGTAAAAACGTAGGGTTACCACAACCGATTCTAGTTAGTTCAGGCTACGGCATCCACGCATACTGGTTGCTTGAAGAGACCATAACTCGCACAGATTGGGAACCCCTTGCAAACCGCCTTCGTGAGTTGTGCGTAGAGCAAGGATTCATTGTCGACCCTGCTGTATTTGAAGCATCCAGAGTACTGCGTGTCCCCGGCACATACAACTTTAAAGCTGAACCAGTAGAAGTAACGGTTCTTAACGAAATCACTCAGCGTATGACCTACGCGCAAGTGAAGGAGCTACTCGGCGCACCCGACCCAGAGTTGGAAGACGAGCGGCCAGACTTTATCCCGCGCACCATGAGTCCTTTGATGGAATCGGTGATGCAGAATAAAGTAAAGCGTTTTAAAACAATAATGCTGAAGTCAGCGCAGGGTGAAGGTTGTAACCAACTGATGCACTGCTATGAGAATCAAGCCACACTCGACTACAACTTATGGCGCTCAGCGCTTTCGATTGCAACTTTTTGCGTCGACCGAGATTCCGCAATACACAAAATGTCTGCGGAGCATCCCGACTATGACCGGTTTAAGACCGAGTACAAAGTTAATGACCTGCAACGCACGGGTGGGCCGCATCACTGCGCTACCTTTGAGAAGCAGAACCCCACAGGTTGTGAAGGGTGTAAACACAAAGGCAAGATCAAATCACCAATCATGCTTGGTGTGGAGATCGAGGAAGCCGAAGACGAAGACTACGATGTAGTAGTTGAAGCCAAAGACGGTGAGGTTGAGACAGTACGCATACCTGAGTATCCATTCCCATTCTTCAGGGGTAAGAACGGCGGCATCTACCGCAGACCCTCGGATGACGAAGCAGAACCAGACCTTGTGTATGAGCACGACCTATACATCATCAAGCGGCTAACAGACCCCGATATTGGGGAGACATTGCTATTCCGATTGCGCCTACCAAGGGACGGCATGAAGGAGTTTGCAATCCCACTCGGAGTACTTTCATCAAAAGACAAACTGCGGGAAGCACTAGCGTCTAAGGGCGTAGGCTTGTTTAGTAAGCAAGTTGACCTCATGTGCGTGTATGTGATTACAGCAGTTAAAAATTTACAAGTTATGCGGAAGGCAGATATTATGAGAACACAGTTTGGTTGGGTCGATAACGACAGCAAGTTTATTCTTGGCGATAGAGAGATTACAAAAGACGGCGTGTATTACAGTCCGCCCTCACACATTACAAAGGCGGTAGCCGAGCACCTCAACGAGCGCGGTGACTTTGATAAGTGGAAAGAAGTCTTCAACATGTATGCAAAGCCCGGCCTTGAGCCCCATGCTTTTGCAGCACTGACGGCCTTTGGTTCACCACTGTTGAAATTTACAGGTATGTCTGGTGCAATCATCAATTTGATTCACAGTAGCTCAGGTTCGGGTAAGTCGACAGCGTTGTTTATGTGCAACAGTGTATGGGGTCACCCCGTTAAGAACGCCTCGATCTGGAAGGATACGTTCAACGCAAAGATGCACAGGCTTGGTGTGATGAACAACCTACCCAACACAATTGACGAGATTACGAACACTAGCCCTATGGAGTTCTCTGACTTGTCGTACAGCATCTCGCAGGGTCGGGGCAAGAACAAGATGCGAGGCTCGGTCAACGAAGAGCGTGTTAACTTAACTAGCTGGAACGGAATGACCTTAACGTCATCAAACGCTAGCTTCTATCAAAAGCTCGGCGCGGCAAAAGATTCTCCCGATGGTGAGTCCATGCGTCTACTTGAGTATGAGATCAAGCCCAATAACCTGATTGACGTGCAAGTCGGCAAGCAAATGTTTGACCACCAACTGCGTGAGAACTACGGGTTTGCCGGTGAGATTTACGCCCAGTGGCTTGTCAACAACTTGGAAGACGCTAAAGACCTAGTGCGCAAGATTCAGGCTAAGCTCGACAAAGAAGTCAAGTTCACACAGCGTGAGCGTTTTTGGTCAGCCGTAGCCGCCTGTAACATTGCCGGTGGCCTGATCGCTAAGAACCTGCAACTGCACGACTACGACATGAAGGCGGTGTACGACTGGCTTAAAGGTATGCTCGGCGAGATGCGTGAGGACATTAAACCCCCAGTCAGCAACCCTGCCTCTACCCTTGGTGAGTTTATCAATGGCAACATGAATCACGCTTTGGTTGTGAACGGCGAGAATGACGCACGAAGCAACATGATCCCTATGCCGACTATGGAGCCAAAGGGTGAACTGCTTATACGCTACGAGCCGGATACCAAACTGTTATGGATTGCGGCCAAGTCGTTTAAAGACTTTTGCGTTCAGCGTCAGATTAACTACAAAGATTTACTTAAAGAGCTAAAAGAGGCTAATGTATTTAAAGAAGCAGTCAACAAGCGTATGGCTAAGGGCATGAAGGTTGTGTCCCCCGCAGTGCGTGCCTTGATGTTTGATGCGTCTCGGTCTGATTTTATTCACATAGATACACCCGATGAAAATCGAGACAGTTCACTATGAGGTTAACTGGGCTAAGTTCCGCAAAGGGTACTCGTTTTTTGTACCCTGCATTGATACAGCAAAAGCTAAAGCGGAACTTGACCGAGTGGCCCGCCGACTAAAGATGGATCTACTTACAAAAGTAGTCATAGAAGACGGCATAAAAGGTTTGCGAGTGTGGAGGCTTTGAGCTAAACTTCAGTTGTCGGGAAGCAGTTGCCGACGGTTTATTTTGGTTGCCTCTCCTTTTACCCCCGGCTAATCCCCGGGGGTTTTTTTTATTTTCTGTTAGAGGCCATGTTCTCTAGCTCAATACGCTTGGCTCCTTCTATTTCTTTTTCTCTAAGAGCTTTGCGGGATGCTTTACCGGCTTCATAAGCAAACGGCGCATTTTGTTCAGTTATCTCAACACCGCGCCATGACTTGCCTCTAGCTTCCGCACGGGTCTCAAGTGACTTCTCAATCTCGTCAATACGCTTAGAAGGGTACATCCGGTTAAAGCGTTCGTTAATATCCTTGTTAATCTTAGCGTACTCTTTTATGTCTTTGTTTCTGTAAGCGCGATCAAGGTTGTTTAGCAAATCAGTACGCTCGTTTTCAATACGCTTTTCAATCGCCGTCAGTTTAAAGTTAACTGCTTGCGCGTTAGCTAACGGAGCCGACCTAAAACCAATTGCTTGACCGTAGTAGTCCCATTTGTCAAACGCTTCGGGTTTTGCAAGCACAGCACCCTTGGTGTCCTTAGCGCCTTCTTTTGCGTACTTATTGGCGACTATGATGTTGCGTGCAATAGCGGGAGCCATTTTTTCTAAACCCCTTTGCGTGTCACCCTGTTGAAATGCGTCATAAGCATCGGCCCAGTTTAAGACCATGTTTGCGGCAGGGCCAGCACGTTCCAGTGCCCGTGCTATTACTTCTTCGCGGGGGTTTTGAGTTTCTTTAATGTCGCGGAAGAACATGTTATTCAAAGACGTACGGCTAGAGAAGTCAAGCCCTGTCAATTTGTTAAGCACGCCCTTAGATACCAAGTCACTAAGATCACCAAGTTTGTAACCAGCTATAGTTACGTCACCAAGTACTTCTGGTAGATAGACTTGCGTAAACCATGTATCGCGGTCAAGGTCTTTAAGTCCCTGTGGACGCTCTTTGTCTTCCCATGCAAAGCTTAGCAATGCCATAACAACGCCGTAGAAAGGCAAGCCTGTAACGCCCGCAATCAAAGCTGTACTACTTAGGACACCAAAGAAAATCTTAAACGCTTCGGCACGTCCTTCACCGTTCAATCCGGCAATCATGCGGTAGAAGTTGCGAATTAACAACACCATAATGTTTAGCGCAAACGTCATAAACTGCAACGCAAGTCTACCGCCGGGGGCTTTCATTATTGCGGGTTTAGCGTACTCAGAAAAGTTACCTTGTGATTCGTTAGTATCAATAACCGCTTGGTCTACAGCTTCTTCAAAAGTTTTACCTTTCTTGCGGTTAAGACGATAAGACGCAATCCAAACAATCTCGCGTGCCATGCGGTCGGCAGAATGTAGTAAGCCAAAAGTCACAGACGCAGCCGCAACTTTAGCTTTTTCTGTCTTAGACATTACCTCTTCGGTAGACTTAACATTGAACTCAAATAACTCACTTGCGTAGGTAGACGCAGTAACCGCACGCAAACGCATCTGCTGTACAGCCCGCTTTTCTTCTTCATTAAGGTTAAGTGCTTTTGAGTTTTCAATGGTCGGCATAACCCATGCCGTAGTGCCATCAAGACGTTTCTTAGTAACAGCAAACTCGTCCCAAAACTTAGACATTTTGCCAATTTCAGTAAAGGCTTGCGCAAATCCGTGCCTTGCACCCAAAATAACAACGCCGGTCTGCAAAATGCTAATTGGTTGAATAAGCGCAGTAGAAGGGCCGGACAAATAAGTAATCGCCGACAGCCTATTCATAATGGTTGCAAACGTATCAAACCCATCACGCTCTCTTGGGTTTAACTCCGATACAACTCGACGCTCCATGTCGTCAATAAATACTTCAACTTCAGGTCTGCCTTTAGCCGAATCCCTTGCAGCGGATATAGAAAGACGCAGTTGCGGGCCGTACTTTAGCCTTGACAGTTGCACTGCCATCTTGACTGCGGTTTCGTTAAAGCCACGTAGTACGTCAGTACTAAAGCCGGTAACGTTTTGTCGTTCAGAAAACTGCCCACGGAAAGAGTTCTCAGGCATTGTGCGCAAGTACAACTCGTACACCGCGTCCTTTAAGTTTTCTTTAGCTTTGGGGTCAGTGTCCTTTACATTCTCAATTGCGGTAAATACGTCTTTGAGCAAGTCACTTTTTTGGTAGGTTTCTTTGCGCAAATCAGCGACGTTGTTGCCGGTAGTAATGTAATTTTTAGGAATGCCATCCGCTACAAATTGTTCAGCTAACGCATCTCGCTCAGCCAAAGACGGGCGCATCCAAAACTCTCGCTCTCCGCCCAATCCTTTTTTAACCGACAGCCAATACGGGCCTTCACGAGTCAAAGCAAAATAAGGCGTAATCCTTTTGCTAGCTTCGTAGATTTGTTTAATCCGCGCCATGATAAGCGCTTTGCCGTCTTCTGGAATATTTTCTTTGTTGATACTTTCCTCAAGCAATAACATGTAGTAATCAGTCATGTCGTTGAGGTGATCGCGCATCTCTGTGTACACACGTTGACCACCTTCAGTCAAACCGTTAAACATAGCATCTAACTTAGGGGAACGTACTTTTGCAGATTTGTCGGCGGGATCAATCTTTGCTAGCGTAGCCGCAAGCGCCACGTTTTCAATTTTTCTCATTTCTCCGGGGTTCTTGGAGAATACGCGCATAGCATCAGTGCTTATATCTGCGGCGCTTTCTAACAATATGTTGGTCAAACCCGCCATCTTTTGCATCAACACGTTTGTGTTGGCTAATTCAGGAACGTAAGAAGAACCCCAACTTGCGGAAACATCAATATTCATCTGCGCTAAGACAGTCTTCACCTGCACCCTGTCCATGGATTTCCACAAACGGTTAATTGCTGGCAAGATCTTTTTGGGGTCACGCAAAGCAAAAAGTAAAGAGGCGTTCTTAGCGGCTTCTTCCGCATCCCTGCTTCGCTGAATCTGCTCAAGGTGATACTGCACTCGCTCTTCAATATCGGCTTGTGTTTCTTGTATTACCGCAGTAGATTCCTCTGGCATCTTAGGAGTCTGAGTGTAAACTTTGCCGACACGGGCTTCACGTATTGCGTTAGCTTTATCAGCTTTGGCAATCATTTTCATTGTGGGTGTTAGCTTAGAAGACACAAGCTTGTCGGTAACTACAATCAAATCAGACAGCGCATTAATGGTGTCAGTAGCCATACCGAGCATCTCACGAAGCGCATCTACAAAACGGTTAAAGAAACCTGTTTCTTCCTCAAAGCCATAAGCCCCCATCAGGAACTTTTGGAAGAAGGGGTCGGTCATGCCATAGGAAACAAACTCATGCGGATTGCTAAATACACCCGACACGGTCTTTAGGTAGTACATTTCTGCGGGCAGCTCACCCAAGTTAGCTAAGCGGTTGTACTCATCCTTAGCGTTGTTCATCACCGCAATCAGATCGTTGTACGCACGTACCAGCTTTGCATCCCCTGAGAATCCACGTTGAACTGCAAGGAGGGCCAGCTCAAGTTTTTGTTGCAGCGCAGCATGAAGCGCCTCGTGTAGTACTGTAGTGTTATTAATACCTTGGAAACTACCTGCGCTAGCACCGCGCACAAAGATAGTACGCTCACCGGTAGCTGTGTTCTCAAAGTAAACACCACGAGCACGAGAGTTGTCGTTGCCCCACGCCTCTTGATGGCGAGATAATTGTTCTGGCAGCGGATCAGTTTCTTCAACCACAACAAAGTTAACGCCAGCTACCAAACTACGGAGACGTTTGGCCAAGAACTTTTGAAAGCCAGTCCCTGTCTTAATAACTCTAGTCAATGCTTGGGCGGCGTTCTTAGCTTTATTAAAGCCCTCATCTGCGGCTTCAACTTCATCGTTGCTTGCAGAGCTTTTGTTTATACGTTCTTGCGCTTTGTACTTGCGTCCAGCAACTACGTCGTCGTATTCTTTCTGGGAAATCTTTGAGCGGTCAGCAAGCGCGGCTTTAACACGATTACCCAAAGCAGTGCCACGGTGTTTAGCTTCTAAATCCAGCATTGCGTTAATTGCATTGCGCTTAGCCGCACGTTTGTCGTTTTCTGCGTTCTTTAGACCTTCATCGTCGGCAATGTTGGTTTCGTCGATAGGTGCGTTGGCTTTGTCTAAATCGGCTTGCAACTTGGGTAGGGCACGCTCGCCCTTCATGTAATCAGCACGGGCTTCAGTACGGGCTTTATCTTTTTCTGCGCGTTGCTCTTCAGTGATGTCAGCCTTTGGCCGACCACGTTTGCCTTTGCTTACTTCTCCGGCAGTTGATGCCGCTTGTCCTTCTTGCGTTGTTTTGACGGTTTCAGTGGTTTCAGTGCCAACGTCGGCTCCTTTAGTTTCTATTTTTGTTTCAGTAGATGCTTTTTCTGCTCGTTCTTTAAATATTTGATCTTGGTCAATTTCCAACTCCGCTGTTTCTACAAGAGAAGGACGACGTTTATTTGGTATATCACGAACCAACATAGCCGTGCCTGTATCACCTGCCTGTTCATAGCGGTCAGCAATACGTTTAATACGAGCATCAGTATCGCTATAGGCAGGGGCGGTTGTATCGTCTTTGGTACGTTTGGCGTACGCTTCTTCATCCGTTACTGCAACGGGCTTAGATCCTTCTCTTTCAGTAGACTCTGTAACATCCGCTCTAGTAGAAACCACTCCATCTCGTTCAGCTTCTCTAACTCCTGTGGTGGCGGAAACGTTGTCGGTTGATTGTGCAGATAGCGCAGGGCTCTCTCCACCTGCTTCACTGATAGGTTTTGTAGCATCTTCCGCTCCCTCTTCAATAGGCGCATTTGTCTGTGTAACCTCTGGTGTTCCGCCAAGCCTAGCAGTTGCTATTCTTAAAGCATCATCAGGATCAAATCCACGACGCTCTAATATAGCGGCGGCTTCTTTAATTTGTTCTGGTGTTGCTTGTTCTTTAATAGGAGCAGCTTCCGATACCACCGTAGCGGGCGCAGATTGTTCCTCAGCCGCAGGTTTTCTACGTTTAGCTAAGGCGTCTTTAAGTGCTTGGCGTTTATCAACGGGGGGCGCAGGTTGTTCCTGTTCTGTTTCTGACTCAAAAATTGGCTCGATTTTTTCTTTTTCTTCCGTAGCTGCTTTTGGAGCGCCGGGCGTTGTAGCTATGTTGATAGCGCCCAGACCTGCTGTAGGAGCAATAGAACCAACGCCTTCTTTTGCGCCAGATTCAAACATTTCTTTGGCGGTTTGCAAGGTAGCAAAGTTTTTACGCTCGCCAGTTTGAACTTTACCTGCGGCCTGTGCGCCTTCTTGACCAGCACCGGCTACAAACTCTTGACCGAATTGTTTGGGAAATTCTTTAACTAATTCTTTAGCCGCACCTGCGCGGCCCGCCGATTTTATAAAACCTTTAACGCCTTCTTTAGCTACTTTAGCCGCAGGGCCAAGCACTAAATCTAATGCGCCAGAACTAATTGCAACGGCTAAATTAACGTCGTCGGTTTCTTGTAGCCTTTGGGCTACACGAGCGGCTCTTTCTTCTGGTGGTAAAGTTTTAAGTTCCGCAGCCATTGCTTCAAGGCGGTTGCTAACAGCTTCGCTGTAGCCCATACCAGTTCCCAAAGCAAGCAAGCCCGGTTGTTTTGTAGTGATCGCAGCAATGATAGAAGGTATGGCGTACACCGCACCAGAACCAATGCTACTGGCTAGCCAATTACCAAAATCGGCGGCGCTCTCAACTTCTAAAACTTTTTCTTGCCGTGGCTTGTACTTTTGGTTTTCGCGTTGGTACTGAGACAGCAAGCCAAGTGAGGCGTTTACAAACTCTTTATTATTAGTTAGGTCTTTAGTGATTGAATCCCGTAGTCGACCACGTACTTCTGGGTTAGAAGCAAAATACATACGTGCTTGTGGGTCACGGGGCAGCTCGTTGGGAGACTTGATTTGCCCTTTGTCAATCTGGTCTAGTAGTTGCAAACGTTGGATGGTATTACCAAGAACATCGGCACTACCGGCCAGTTTAAACTGCTCAACTGAACTTGGGATGCCAATAGTAGCCGCACTAACAACCGCCTTTGAAGCTTCTTCAATCGGAGAAAAACTTCTGTCCGGTTCTGGCTTAGGCGCGGGTGGTGGCAAGAACGATTGGGCTGCGGGCTTTTGTGCTATTGGAGTAGCTGGAGTAGGAGCTACTTGCTGCGTTGGTCGTAAAGCAGGATTTATATTTTGTGCGGCTGGGGGGTTAGCCGCTAAACGTGCAAGTTTTTGAGTTTCTGCATCGAGTTCAGGTGCGGGAGCAGGAGCAGGAGCGGGAGCTAGGGCAGCAACGGGGGCAGGGGCGGGAGCAGGTTGGCCTTGACTTCCTAAAAACCCAAGGATTTTTGCCTTAGCCGCAGCCGCATCGTCTGTATCAATATCATAATGCAGACCTTTGTATTCGTAGATTGGCATTGCCTACCTTACTTAATTTTTATTGGGTTGTCTGCCGTACCTGCTTTTGCCGCTGGAGCGGCGGCGGGGGCCGCATCGGGGTTAGCCGCCATCCACTTTCTTCTCCACTCACGTTCGTACGCATCTTTATCTTTAGCGTCAAGGTAAGGGACGGTAAACTGATGCTTACGCCAGTCTTCGTTTATGTCTTTTCTTTCACGGGCAGAAACAGCAGGTGCGGCAGCCGACTGTCTGTAAAGGTTAGTTGCCAAAGCTTCAATTTCCGCTTCAGACATGTTTGGGAATTTTTCTTTTAAACCCGCAGCAATAGCTCTTACACCCCTTTGCTGATCCGTTTCTCTAGGTGTTTTACCAGCAGCGTTTTTGTTTGCGGCTCTAGTAGCGGCAACATCGCGTGAAGCTTGAGCAGTCTCGTACTTGCCCATGAGGTTAAGGTTACCCGTAACCAGTCGAGCCATAAGATTATTCTTAGACACGCCCAAGTCTTTAGCAATTTTAGCCAAGTCAATGTCGGCTTTTTGTTCCGCTTTAATGTCACCGTCTTTTTGCGCTTGACGCAGGGCTTGCAACTTGTACTTAGCTTCGTTTATTAACGAGTCTTGCTTGATCGCGTCTTCACGCAAATCAGCTTTTTCACCCATTAACTTTTCAGCGGAGCCGGTATAGGAGCGAGTAAACGCATTGAGCCCACCAAGACCTTTTTGCCCACGAGAGCCTTCACTCCAGTCGGCTAAAGCCCTAGCCACAGCCATCTTTTCGCGTTGCTCAATGTCTGCTTGTTGTAAAGCACGCTCGGCTGTTTTGGCTTCTTTTAACGAGCCAAGACCTTCTAAATAACTTTTACCAATTGGGCCCCCTTCAACACCGTAATCTTTGGTTAACTTAGATTCAATGTCTGTTCGTGACCGCACGGGGCGTACGCCTTGTTTCATTAGCGCTTGAATTTGCGGCATGAGTTTCTTCAACTCTGCTTCCGCGTCGTAACCGGGTTCGTCTTCAACTGCGGCTTCTTCAGCAACTGCAACTTCTTCAGCGGGGGCCTCCTCTGTTTTATTAAGCCCACCACTTTGGAAAGCAACAATACCGCCAGAGCCGTACTCAAACATGCTGTCATCGACGGGGAGACTCATTAAGCCACCATCTGCTGCCGTCATAACTTGTTGAGGAGCCCCTTGTTGCGGTGCTTGCTGAGGAGGCATTTGGGGCGCTTGTTGCGGCGCGGGTTGAGCACCTTGAGGCATACCTTGTTGGGGCATGGGTTGTCCTTGACCTAAAGCACCAATACCCATGTTTTGCAGGGCTTGTTTAGGCAGGCTTTGATTTAAAGGTTCGGCAGGTGGCTGCGACTGATTCTGCGCCGACTGCATCTCTTTATTGATTTCGCTAATACGAGCAAGCGCCATAAATGGAGGCACTTGTGGGTTACCTCCTTGAGCCGCCGCCGTCAAATACTGGATTGACTGAGGCAGGGGTGGCAGCTTGTTAAGTCTGTCTTGTACTTGAATTAAATTCATACTGCTACCCTTAACCGAGTTTAAGTTTCTTCAACGCATCTTCCAACTGTGTCATACCACCAAAAGCTTCAACCAACTGACCGATGCCAGACTTAGGCAGGGGTGTATTAGTTACAGTAGAGATAGGCAGACCTTGCAACATGGACTGCAAGTACTGAGTCTTCTTCATTGGGTCGTCGCGCTGCGCCAAGAATTCATTGTAGTCGGCAGTGATGCCTTCTTGCTCGATACCACGTTCTGCTGCACCTGCGTTAGCCAGCATATTGACCAAGTCTTTAGATTGGCCTTGCTCAGTATTAAACTGACCCATGGCTTTATCGTACGCACTTGCGTACCCTTGGCCGACAGTTTTGTTTTGCTCAGACAACAGATTACGGGCTGCTTCAGATTCCATAATAGCCTGACGACCACCACCAAAACCACCAGCTTGTGTAAGCTTGGCTAATCCGGGTTGTAGGTTCAGCTTAGACTGACGGCGCATCTCTTCCATCTGTGGAGCAAGTACAGATTCCAAGTACGGGTTCATGTACGACTGTGCAATGTTGCTAGGCTGTTGAGATGTTTGTGGCGGTGTTAGTCCAGCGATACCTTGAGGCTCTGGTGGAAATGAAAGGTAGCCGGTTGAGTTTTGTGGGCCTGAGGTATATATCATATTACCCATGGGGGGCATAGCGCCGGGGCCAGCAGAAACTGGGCCGCCACCTTGCTGAGGCATAACTGCTGGCTGGCCACCCATACCAGAACTAAAGCTTTGACCCAAATTACCGGGGAATGAGAGGTTACCTAAGCCTTGAAACACCTTGTTTTGCAAGTTAGACGTACCTGCGGTCATTGGGCCTTGATAGACTTGATACGGCTCGTTAGAAATAGCTTGGGCTTTACCCAGCATATTAGTTACATACGGCCCTATGTAATTAGATAGGGTTTGTTCCGACGTGCCGCCAGCGGCGGGCAGTGCTGAAGCAGCGGTGCTATTAGGTGCAGGTGTAGCCATAGTCGTTCCTTAAGCGGGTAAGTGCTTGTCTGATTTAGTATCAGCAGCAATGTTTTTGGCCTTTCTACGGGCCTTCTTAATTCTGTCCATCATTGCGTATAGTTTACGCGCACCAGCCTCTGTTGAGCCATTGCCTAGTTCAGAAACAATACGTGCTGGGATTACAAATTCACCGTCGGCTAACCGAGCAGGTTGTCTTTTGCCAATCATAGCTGGGATGCTATCAGACACGCCATCACCGGGGCCTTTGAGTAACCGACCGCCATCTGAGTAACCGCCCAGATTGGCAATGCCGCCACCTGCGTAACCCATTAGACCGCCAGCCGCCGCAACTTCTACAGGAGCAGGGTCAACAACAGCTTCTTCTTTAACGGGAGCCGCGCCAGCCTTAGAATACTGCATTGGGCTGAAGTATGTAACACCGCCTGAACCGGGTCGGCGAGCCATCATGTTTGGCCCTAAAGCTGCTTGATAGCGCTGGTTTACGGTTGCTGCTGGGAGTCCTGTAATACCTGCAATGCGGTCTGGGCTAATACCAAATTCGTTCATGCCGCGAGCAACCATAGCATCACTCATGCCGGGACGGGTTATGTAGTCACGAATCTCGCTATCAGAAGGGTTATACGTACCAGCGGGGCCGGTCATAGGCACTGCGTACTGCTGACGTGACGCAACTAAATTAGGGATGCTACCTTTGTAACCGCCGGGGCCACCTGTTACACCCATTAATTTGTCGGCTAACGAGCCAATACCAGCAGCGCCTAGAGTCTTGAGCAAGCCAGAAAGTACGGGGGATTTTTCAAACAACTTTGTAAGGTCTGAAGTATTAAACATATTACCGGATGTGGTGTCACCCGTAGTAGATACGTTCTGCCAAGACTGCACATCTTCACCGGTGTCAGAGTAACCTACGTCGTCACCGTAACCTATAGTTCCACCATCCGTAGAATAGGAATCAAAGTTAGTGTCGTCAACACTCCAGTCAATTTCATCACCCATGTTAGGCTCCTTGCCTTATGATTTCTGCAATTTCTTCGGGGGTCGCAGCGTTGTCACTTGACCCTTCAATCTTTTTAAGCAATTCTTCGACGTCATTTTCGTCGGTTTTGTCTTTTCGAGCAAGCTCTTCTTCCTCGATTTTTTCACCCTCAGCACCGGCTTTGGTGACGCTCAGCGCTTTGTACTCTTCTTGCTCCAACTTGCCTGACTTGCTGACCTTTTGCTTCTTAGAGCCAAAGTCTTTGCCGTAATAGAACACGTTGGCCAACTGAGCCGTACCAAAAGACGATGCCAATGCAGTGGCTTGAGGCCAAGTTAAACCCGTAATTTTGCTTGGAACCTTTGGATTCTTAGGCGGCTTAGGCGGCGGCTGTTTGGTTGGATCATTGATAATTTTATCAACAATTGGGTCATCTATCAGGGTAGTAACCTTGTCAATTACGTCATCGTCTAAGTCGTCAATAACTTTTTCTACTTCTTCAATATTAGGTAAATCGGTAGTTATTTTAGTATCTGTGTCTGTGTCTGTGTCCGTGTCTAAGTCTGTGTCTGTGTCTGTGTCTACGTCTGTGTCCAGCTTGGTGTCCAGCTTGGTGTCTAGCTTAGTGTCTAGCTTAGTGTCCAGCTTGGTGTCTAGCTTAGTGTCCAGCTTAGTGTCTGTAGCTGTGTCAGCCTTAGTATCTAGCTTGGTGTCTGTAGCTGTGTCAGCCTTAGTGTCCAGCTTGGTGTCTGTAGCTGTGTCAGCCTTAGTGTCCAGCTTGGTGTCTAGCTTAGTGTCTGTAGCTGTGTCAGCCTTAGTATCTAGCTTGGTGTCTGTAGCTGTGTCAGCCTTAGTATCTAGCTTGGTGTCTAGCTTGGTATCTGTAGCTGTGTCAGCCTTAGTATCTACATCAGACTTGGTATCAGCAAGTACGTCTGCAAGTGTGTCGGCTTTAGTCTCAGACAGTCCCGCAGTTTCTAGGGCAGCAACAACATCTGATTTAGCATCCGCCGCAGCCGCAGTTGCTTTTGCATCGGTTGTGATAGGGGTATCTTTAGCCTTTAAACCAGTCAAATCGCCGATTGTTAAGGGTTTACCATCACCCGCAGTGCCAATAACTACATCTGGTTGGACTTTAAATTCAGGGCCTTTACCCGTTACGCTAGAACCAAGCACATCACCGACTGTGACCGCATTGCCGTCTGTATCAAAGCCAACAGGCGCGTTTAAATTATCAACACTAAACTTAGTATCTGCGCCGCTAGTCTTTGTAAGGTTATGAACAACCGCCTCGGCCACAACAGTATTGGCAACCGACTGAGCTTGGTTAACGTTCATGCCTGCGTCTTGCATCGTAGTTGCAATCTGCGTACCGGCGTCTGACAAGTTTTTAGTATTTGCAAGAGTGCTTGCAACTTGAGTCTGCAACTCACCGGCTTTATCGCCAGCTACGGAAGTAAGTATTTCAGAAGAAGCCGCTTGTTCTACCTTACTCAGCGCCATTTCGCCCAACTGAATAGAAGCTACAGTGTGTCCAGCAACAGCAGCGCCAGCGGTTGCACCCGTCAAAATGTTATTTACGTTGACCTTGCCGGTAGCAAAATAGTCTTCAAAGCCTTGGGCTGCGCCTTCTTCTACATACTCTAGCGGCATTTCTTTAGCCGCTGATTTACCTACTGTACTAAGAGTTGTTTTTTCAACTACGTCACCCGCGGCCCGTTTAATAAACGGAGCATCAACAATAGGGCCAAGCACCGCAGCTACAGTGGCGGAAGCAACAAACGCTTTTTGACCCGCAGCATGTGCATTTGCTTCACTCATACCGGCTTTTTCGGCCTTTGCCACAGTGCCGTTGTATCCTGCGCCGCCAGCTTCAACCCCGTTAACAATAGCGTCGGCAGCAAAGCCTATAAATTTACCGCCCCACTTAGCCGCAGTAGCGCCAGTCAAAATTGGAATAACTTCTTGGATACCTTCTTTAACTACAGCGTAACCAAAACCAATTGGGTTGTTAATAATGGCTGAAGGTAGGACTTTTAATTTAGCGCCAGCGTCAGACCAGAAATTTCCAGTGTTACCAGCTTTAGCAATCTCAGTTACAAACCCTTGTTCTTGCTCTTGAGCTTTGGTACTAACATTATTTGCTCCGTAAGAAGTCAAACCGTTTGCCATACCCGCAAGAAGGCTGTTTTTGCCAATAGCTCCACTAGCTTTAAGAGCGCCCTCAAGTGCGGATGCTTGTTCACCTGCGGCTGCGGATAATGTACCCGTTACGTTTTTAAACACGGACGTAATTGCACTGTCAGATTCTTCAGCCGACAGCTTGGCAGTTTTGTTCTGCGCAGCAAGTCTTGCGGTTTCTGCCGTTGATTGGTTAGGAGCGTTACCTAATACTAAAGAATTATTTAATGCTGTTAGACGTTTAGTTTCAGCCGAGTTTTGATCTGGCGCAGCAGCAAGTGTTCTAGCAGCCGTATCACCCTGTGCTGCAACTGTACTGGATGCGTCAGTTACTGTAGATAAATTAGATGCGTTTAAAGCAGCAATTGCTTTGTCACCGGCGGTAACGTTTAAATCTGGGCGTTCTTCTTTTGTAGCGGTGCTAAAGCTTTCTACTTTGCCTGTCTTGGGGTTAAACCAATCAAATGTTTTATTCGCGCCAAGTTCTTTACGTGCTAGCGCATACGCATCATTAAAGCTACTGCTGGTTCTAATCGTATCCCGCAGTTGGTCGTTTGCGGCGTTTTTATCTTGCGCGCCTTTTAGGTCACCAAACTCAGTATCAATAAGCGTACTAGCGTCTGTAAGAGTTTTTGCAAGCGCATCCGCACCGCCGAGGTTTAATGTGTCCGGGGTTGTAACTGCATCGCTACCAATAGACGAAACAACATCCTTATTGGCAAGGAGTGAGGTAATAGTGTCGGCATCTGTTGCAGCATTGCCGTCTACTAACCCAGCTTTAGTTAGCGTATCTTCTGTGTTTGTACTTGTACTTTTAGCGTCGGCAATGGCTGAGTTAGCCGCAGTAATAGCGCTATTGATAACAATCTGGTCTAAAGGTTTGCCGGAAACTACGCCTGTTACAGCGTTAGTAACCAACTTTTTCTGAGTGTCAGTCAGGTCGCCAAACCCTTCAATATTACCTAAAAGCGAATTAACAGCACCGTTAACACCACCGGTAACAAAACCTCTAGTCATAGCTTCGCCAACATCTTGGCCACTAAGCAACGCAGTGCCAGCAGAAACTGCGGCGTTCTGAAAGCCTTTAGTTAAACTGTCTGTAACACCCGCTGGCAATCCAAGGTCTTTAATAAATGAAGCTCCCTCCCCCATAAAATCCATGCCGGGGATTTGAGCGCCAGCAAAACTGATTGCAGCGCCCTTAATTGCATCCCCAATATCTTTACCACTTAAAACATTTACAGCTAAATTAGCCGCAATTTGTTGGGGTATAGACAGACCACCCGTAGCCAACGCCAAACCAATTTGACCAATCGGGCCAAGGTCTTGCATAAGGATAGCAAGATCATTAGAAGTTGCGTACGTTGTATAAAAGATTGGCGTGCCGTCAGGAGTGAATTGAACTCGATAGCCAGTGTTCCCACTGCCATCAAACGTACCGCCAAAAGCATTTCCTGTTTGTCGCTCACCATAAGTACTAGGAACAGCTTCCCCAGTCTTTTTGTTGCCGTAGGTTGTTTGCCCTGTATCGGCTACAAGTTTGCCGTCTACTGTTTTAAGTTTTGATGGGTCAATTGCTTCCAATTCACCATTGCCGTTGTCTTGACCATACAAGGTTGTTAGCTTTGCCCCTGCTGGAACTTCTACTGATTTATAATATTCATTGCCTTCTGAGTCATATTGCCCTGAAGGTACACTAATAACTTGAGTAGTTTTACCAGTATCTTCATCGGTAACAGTTCTAACATACTGCCCGTTATACGTTTTGCCAATTTCTTGGACTGGTGTGTAAACAGGAACAACACCAAAATCTTTAATGTCGGTAATATCAATACTGGCCAAAATGCTTGCCATATCAGCGGCGTTTGCTTGCGCAGTGCCCTTACCTTCACCCGTCCATTTGTCTGTTAAGTTTTGAGAAAGAATTTGTTGGGTTAACGTAGTCGTAGCAGCAGAGCCAGTATCTTTAATTACGCTACCTTCAGAGTTAACAATCGCGCCAGTATTAGTTAAGAACGTGCCGTTGTTTAGGTCAACTGCTTTAGACAGATCAACCGCTGCTGGCTGTGTTTGTGTTTGTGTTTGCGTTGTATCGTCATTAGCAATAGCCGCGTCATACCTAGTCTGAACATCAGCTAAGTTAGTGTTAGTAGCCCTTGCCAGTTGTTCTGGCGACACAGAAGCTTCCTGCATTACCCTAGCAATAGTGGCGTCGTCTGCGCCGGGGTTAGCATTAAACCAACCAAGGATGTCGGCATCGGTTACTTTAGTAGCTTGAGTTTGGGTTTGAGCTTGAGTTGTATCCGCAACTTGCGTGTTGTTTGTAAGGGTAGCAATTCCAGTCGGCGGTGTGTACGTATCTGGTGTGTATGTATCCGGTGTGTATGTATCCGATGTGTATACATCCGCAACTTGCGTATTGTTTACAGAAGTGTTGGGGCTGTCATAAGTTGATTGAGAATATACATCTGGCTGAAACTGTTGCGCAGAATAATCAACTTCTTGTGTAACGGGGGCGGCGGCAGGGAGCGACGCAATGCCCAAAGCGGCGTCGTACCGAGACTGAATACTGCCTAAGTCCGTGTTAGTTACTTGCGACATCCGCTCCGGAGTTACCCCCGCCGCCTGCATAGTGGTAGCAATTAGCGTGTCGTCCGCATCGGGATTAGCGTTTAGCCAACCAAGAATGTCTGCGTCTGTTACTGCCATTATCCGACCTTCCAATTTGTTCCGTCAGAATATATAGGTACAGCCACTGCCCCGCCACCCACCACTGTTGCCCCAAATGTTGGAGCTAGTGCATCTGTTACAAAAGATCTTGCACCTAAACCAGAAGTAACTGCGCTAGGCAGTGTAGACACCGTGTAGTTAGTCAATGCAGGGATAATCTCGTCTGTTTTTAGTTGGTCAAGAATTGCATCGACCCTGTTAAAGTACAGACGCAAAACGTTGTTAAGTTGGTCAGCATATTGCCGCTCATACTCTATTGGAGCCAGTGGTAAGTTAGGCGAAGCAACTTGGTTGATTTCAAAATCAGAGATAACAATCATGAGTTACCCCTTCTGCCGTCTTGTTTGATGTCAATACGAGGACTGCCTAACTGCCAAGCACACCCAAGCTGGTTAGACTCAACCTGCAAGATCATCTGACGGCCACGCACCCTGACGTACACCTGACCCGTAAACTCTTCAATAACAGCAGTAGCCGTGCGTGTAATCGTAGCGCTTGAATTGCCACCCAAAGAGATGGGATCGTTATACCCAGAGCCAGAGTTCTGCATGGGGATTAAGGTCATAGTCACATTAGGTGACGCATTGTCTGATCCTCGGAATGTAATGTCGGGCAGCATCCTCCAGACAAAGCCAAAATGGTCGCCGTCATCAATGTCAAACTCGGCAGAGCCAATAATTGCGTTAATAGCTACAGGTGTTCCGCTTACGTTGTCATCATTGCCGCTCTCATGCTCAACGATGTTATAGCTATATGTGGCCGCTATTGGGTGGGCGCGAAGACCAGAATCAAGCCAAGCTGTACGGCCCATAGTCCCATAGGCCCATACGTCTTCTAAGTAGTTGTAAGTAACGTACAAGTCAATTACATTGCTTCCGGCAGAGCAATAGAACCACCAAACTTCGTTATAGCCTTCGTTAGTTCCAGAACAAATCTGCTCGGCTTGCAATAAATTAATGTCTTGGAAAATGTACTGCTTAAGATCACAACGCAAAGTCTGGACACGACCATCGTATTTATAAAACTTTTCTACGCCCATCCAGTACACAACACCAGATGCCGCAACAGCCGCATTGGGGCCAATAATAGAAATGTTATCGCCTAATAATTGGGTGCTCCAAACGACTGGTGGCCCTTGATATTGCAAAGAATAAAGTGCCGAGTCAGTAAATACTATGATCTCTTGGCGGGTCTGGACAGCTGTAATAATTTCAGAACCGTGCGACAGTTGGGTACTACCTGCTTGGTTAGTTGCTGCTACTGCCCAATCTACTACAGACTCTTGATCTGACCAGCGGATTAACATTGGGTTCTTTGTTGAACTGCCGTAGTCGTTAGTTCCAAACGCAAATACAAACCGACTAGCATCGGAGATAATCAAGAAGTCTTGCATCAATGGAACATCACTGGCCCCCACCAAGCTAGAAACTAAAACGCCGCGAGTAGTTACGCCGTTTGTTGCATCCCAGTAATACAGCGCCCCACCGCGAGGGCCAAAGATTAAATCTTCGCCAAAGTTTTGCTGGTTCCAAATACGCATAGAGAAAGTTGATGTACTACCAACACCCCAAGTACCAGACCCCCAAGAGCCAGCACCCCATCCAACCAAAGGAATAGCATATTCTGGGCCTACATTGACTTGATACGCCGCTACAACAGAAGCCCCACCACCAGGAGAACCAGAAACATCTGTGGCATTTGCCGTAGCTGACGCTGTAAATGTATAACTATTAGCGTTTATTACTGAGATTTGATACTCGGCATTCAAGACCGTTGCCGTGATGTTTCCACCAAGACCTACAGCCCCACTAAACGTTACAAAGTCGCCCGTTACGCCACCGTGCGCTGTGTCTGTAACAGTGATAATGGCCGAGCCATTTGTAGCTACAAACGGATTATTGTTAATTGTGCTGCTGGCCCGGATAGGCGTGATGTCGTAATAAGCACCGCCTCGTTCAATGTAGAACTTTAAGTTAGTGCCTACACCAACAAGGTTTAAACCACCTAAAGTAATCCAATTCCACAAAGAACGGCAAACACCCAGAAACGTGTACGCAGAAATACGTACCCAGCCGCCAATTTTTTCGGGCGTACCCTGACGGAACCGCATCTTGTCGGAAACGTACCAACCGTTCTCGTTGGTATAGCGGGTGTTTTCTTTGTTTACACCCGGCTTCAGGGTTAGTTTTTTAAGCGGCATGGGCTACCTTTATTTACTGGCAACGCCTTTGGTCTTCTCAAAAGAACGCATACCGGCAATGCCCAAGATGCCTGATAATATCACCCATAGCTGGTCTGCGTCTAGTACCGGAGGAGGATCCATGCCCACTGGAACCCAGCCCATAGCCTGCAAGTACTTCCAGCACCACTGAAAAAGCGGATACAGAAGAAACTGATACCCCATAGCCGCCACGCCAATCCAACCGATGGCAGGACGCCAGCCGCTGACAAACACGCTACTGGACGCCGCTTCGATCTTGTTGACCTCAATCTGGGCTAGGTCTGTAGCCTGATTGATGCGTTTCTCTTCAAGATCAAGCTTTCGTTGCTCAATCTCCATTTCCATCTTTTCTTTGTCAGTGGTAATTAGGTCGCCAGCAACCTTACCCACGGCTTCAATGATTGATCCAACGGCAAGCAAGCTCATGCTAGACCTTTCAACGTACGGTTAATCCAACCTTTGAGGAACTTAACCTGCGCAGGATTTTTGTTGCATATCTCAACGTAACGGGCAATCTTGGCCAAGGCGTAGGATTCTTTAAACCGTTGGCCGTCCGTGATTTGGTTGAGTTTCTCTACAGTTTTAGCACCGATACCGCCGTCAGGAGTAGCGCCCACCACAAGCTGCGCCAGCTTTACAGCCATGCCCATGCCTGCGTTTACACCAAAGTTAAAGATGGTATTGGCCACCTCTTGGTTACTAATCTCGTTACCCCGCATCTTGTCCCAGAACTCAACACGGTAGAACTCACGCACCATAGGTGTTAAGGAACCGCCCATTTCTTTCTTGTCTACCAGCGCCCAGCCGGGCCACTGCGGATTCTTGTTTCTAGCAATGCCCGCATAGGTCATACCACCCGTGTCGCCGGGTACTTCGTGTAGGACGTAGCCGCCCTCGTCTCTAATCATTTGCTCAAAGGCTGGTTCAAACTGTGCCATCATTTTTCCTTGCAGGGTGCTTCTGACTTTTTAGAATCGTCATTTTGCATGAGTTTGATACCAGACAGGAACCCAATCATGCCGCCTATAAGAGTAGAAAAAGCGGGTGAAATCATCTTGAAAATTTCTGCGTTGTCCACTTCCTTGGCCCACAGACCCAACATAAAGCTGATTACCATTGCCAATACGGAGATACACAGGGTTGTGCTTACCATGAGCGTGACGTACAGCGTCAGCTTGTCCCTCGTGTCCGGAACAGGTTTCTTGACCGGTCTGGGTATCGGTTTTCTGGTCATACAAGTTTGTCAATCTCGCGTTTAAGGTTGGTGATGTCAATGTTTATTGTGATCTGCCGCATCCTGTATTCATAAATCTCGTACTCGTACTGATGGAACTTCTTTACCTGTTGCGCTATTTGTGTGTTTAAAGCACGTTCAGCGTCAAGCCTTTCCACCCGTTTTGCAAACGCTTCTGTCTGCACACTGGTTTGAGGCTGGACAATCGGATACCACTTGTCGTAGCTGATCTTCATTTCTTTTCACGTTTAAGCGCCTCTTCATATCCACGCAAAATTAACGTTCTTGCTTCTGCCGAATCTGCTGTACCCGCCCACATAGGCAGGTTGTTCCAAATTACTACATAATCTTCTGACTTGCAATACTGTGCATTGTTCTTTAGCCACGCAATCATTTGTTGATGGCGCTCGGATGGGTTGTGGATTGTGTAACCAATTCCATAGAACTCGCGCACATAACAACCATTCTTGGCTACGGCTCCAACTAGCCCCAACAGCAGTAACAGAATGAGCCAACGCATTCATCACACCAAAGTCCATGCAATTATGTACGTGCCATAGATGACGAAGGCCACTATACAGGCTGCGGCAATGAATGCTTCAGCCCAGTCCCACATCATGCAGGCTCTAGTTCCTTGACCGTGGCTGTTATGACTGCGGTGGATGTGTCTCGATCCATTGTCAAATAGCCTTGGCAAGTGATGTTGTAGTCTACCCCGTTAGCATCTTTTTCGCTTTTGACGGGGACGGTGATGTCAAGGTTCTTGAACAGAAGCTCTTTGTCGTTTTCAAAGACGCGCCAGACGTGATCCATAGAACCACGACCTTCCATGCCTCTGCTTTTGTTAAACCTGATCTTGTACGTGTTCATATCACCTCGGCAGGGGGCGGGGGCGGCAAAGCCTTCTCAACGCCAATCGTAAAGTGAATGAACGTAAACGGCTTGTCAGATCTGTTGCGGGTGAACAGATGCGGAACCCAAGCGTTGGTCATAATTAAAAGACCCGGCTTTGGCTGAAAGTTTACCATCGTGGTTCCAAGCGTTACCTGACTAATGTCTTTCTGTGGCAGGTTAATCTGCTTCTTGGCTTGGTTTGGGTCTGAGAAAACAATCCTCGCCTCTTCGTCAGGACAATCAAGGAAGTAAAACCCAACCAACTGAGCGCCTGCACCGTGAATGTGCTCATCCATACCTGAATGCTTTTGATGCTCTTGCGCCCAAAACTCCATGAGATTTGTGCTCTTGTCTCTCATATCGTAGCCTTGGCTGTCTAAAATATTCCAACCAGACTGGGCTATGTGTTTAATCAAACCTTCTAAGCGACCATCAAACATACTTCCTGTTTGAATGAGCAAACCGTCAGGGCTTTTTACAGAGTTCTTTAGGTAGTCCGCAACAACAGTTTTGGCTTCATCCAAAAACTGAGGTTCCTCGGCAGTGTAGACCGCCGAAGAAAAATAGTAGCTTGTTGCAAAGCTGGAAGACATTACTCAGCAACTTTCTCAACCCAAGACAAAGTTGACTCGCTCCAGTCGTACTGCTTGCCATCATTAGGCTTTGCAGTAGGAGCCGCCCAGTCTTTTGTGGTGCTGTCAAAAACCCATGATGGGTAAGGTTTGACACCTGTAAAAACATTGTGTTCTTCGTTGTAAATCATGCCAGCGCCAGCGTAACGACCACGAATAGAACCGTTGTACGAGGTCTGCACCCAACGACCCCCAAAGAGCCTTTCGCAGTATGCCGCACCAATGTATTCTTTTTCAACGCCTTTAGCGTCTGCGGTGTCTGCATTTTTAACAACAACAATACGCAAAACCGTGTTGTTTGAGTCGAGTTCAGCAAAATGTGCCATTACATATCTCCGATTAAAAAACCCACGAAACCACACTATGCCTTACGCCTTTAGTGATTTCATTTACTTTGTGGGGGTACATAAAATTAGATGGGAACACCATAACAGAGCCTTTTGGCATCTCAATCACAGTATCTTCCCACATCACAAACTCTCCACCCTTGTAGCCATCATCTAACGCTCCAAGAACGCTTAGGATTGGTATACCCTTGCGCTGACCATCAAACATACTGTGGATGTGGTCGCAATGCAACTCCATCTGCGTATTGGTGTCGTACCTGTTGAAGCGAATTTCCGAATACCCATTCCAACCGTTGTACCATTTAAATTTAAACTCGTTCAAATAGTCACGAATGGCGTACCAAAACCGTTCTTGGATTGCAGTTTTCTCAGGAATGTTTCCATGCGAAATTGACAGCTCTTTATCGTAGCTAAGATATGAGTTGTTTTTTGCATCATAAAACTGATGCTGTTGAAAGTGAATGCTTTTAAGATTCTCAACAGCAGAGTCACACAGCTTATCATCCAAAAAGCCGTTGTAAACCTTAACGTAGTCTTGTAGATTCTTTTGCATTACAGGTGCAACCCAGTCAAAGAGTCGTCGTTGCCAACATAGCCAACAGGAAACGTATTAAACGAGAGGCTGATGCGTGTTTCTTTTGCTTCGACTTTTTCAACCATGTGAGTTAAAGATGATGGGAAGATCACAATATCACCAGTACCAACAGGCAACCACCAAGAATCAGAATTGTAGACATTAAAATCCTCTGAATGAATCCTAATGCGGTGATACGGCTCAT
>Ga0315906_10002591_pt1 | contig 24922 bp, 16 predicted proteins | sample LakEriMetagenome_4_FD_203526 | JGI IMG/M metagenome (GOLD analysis project Ga0315906, IMG submission 203526) | Freshwater fungal communities from buoy surface, Lake Erie, Ohio, United States - Buoy 2 MA122 | ecosystem: Environmental > Aquatic > Freshwater > Lake > Lake biofilm | place: USA...
CTTTACAGAGAAAAATAATCGCTAAGGAATACTACTTAGTGGCGATCGATGGCGATGGCTCGACGGTAGTACGACTCATGTTTTTCTCGGTTGCATCGGGTGCATCACTTTTTTGTGCGCTCAGGCCCCTCGGCTATTCACAAGACGACGGATCTATTAGACTGGTCGCGAGTGGATGAATAGGATGCTTGGTACCAGGAGGAGTCGAGATGCTTCGCTGTATATTTTTGGTCATCGTTGGGATGGTCGCATGGGTCTATAGCCCGACCGATCTGGCTTGTGCGCAGGAGCAGCCTCTCCCGAAGGAGCAGGCGCCCGCCCAGGAACCGGCCCGCGCCCAGGAAACTCAGAGCAACAATCAGCACCTGGCTTTGATGCATCTGATCGAATCCCTCGAGCCTTATCATCCCAAAGGGGAGATAAGGGGCACGGCGATCATCTCTGGATCGACGACCATGCAAACCATGGCACGGTCTTGGTCGGAGCGATTTCGTAAATTCCATCCCGAGGTTGTGCTGACCAAAGGCAAGGATGGAACCGAAAATGCGCTCCAAGAGATCTCGGAGAATCCCGGTGTGATTGCTGGCGCGAGCCGTCCATTGACCGAGGCGGAGCTTTCGGCTCTCAAGAGCAAGAACTGTAAAGAGCCGATATCCTTGATCGTGGCTTTGGACCCTTTGGCGCTCTATGTCCACATCGATAACCCGATCAACAGCATCACTCCGGAGCAACTAGAGGCCATTTTTCGAGCGCCATCGAAGGATAAACCGCACGCAGCCAAGTGGGGCGATCTTGGGGTCAAAGGAGCTTGGGCAGATCAGCCGATCCGCATCCACAGCCGTTCGGACATCAGCGGCACGACAGGTTTTATCAAGCAATGGGTTGCTGCGGGCTCGGAACTTGCCAAATCGGCGCAAGTCCACGAAACGAATCACGACGTGACCAAGGGGGTTGGCAGCGATCCGTACGGCGTCGCCTTGAGCGGCTTTGGGGAAGCCAATCCTAAGGTGCGTGCCGTTCCTTTGGTTCTCAATGGGTCGGCGGTCGAGGCAACAGAAGCGAATTTTCTTGCAGGCAGGTACCCCTTTGTCCGACCGCTGACCCTCATCATCGACAAAGAAGCGACGAAAACCGATGGGGGACTCCGCGAGGGGATCCTGCGGTATGTCCTGAGTCGCGACGGCCAGCTCGAAGCGATCCGCGCGGGATTCTTTCCGCTCGACCCTGCCTTCATCCGCAAACAACTCGATGGGATCAGTGGCCCCCAAGTAAGATAGACCGTTCAAGGAATCCAAAAGGATATTGAAGATGACATCAAGACTTTATCGGCTGGGCTCGCATCTGCTATGTTTGAGCTGCGTGTGGATCGCCACAGGACCGACCGTACAAGCCCAAAGCTGGCTTGGGTTCAATGCCGCCGTTCCCAAGGTAGCCCCTGGGTATGGGGGTGGGGTCGCAGTCAATACGCCAGGCGTTGCACCGAGCTACCCACCGACGGGTTTTCCAACGGCAAGTCCTACGGGACTATCCTCAGCCTCTCCCACGTTGGTGCCGACGACCAAGCAATGGAAACTCGGTGTGGTGGTCCGCAACACCGATCTCGGCGCGATCGTTCAAACCGTGGAGCCCAACAGCGCAGCGCAAACCGCCGGGATCATCCCCGGCGATAGCATCATCGCCGTATCGGGAACTCGCATCGGTGAATTCGATGGCCGAGTCGTCGATATCGGAGAGGAAATCAAACGCTATGTGGATAGCCTTGGAAGAGTCCCGCTTCTGATCCAGGACTCCCGAACCCGTGCTCTGCGATCGAGCGTCGTGACATTGACCTCGACTGCTACGGCATTGAGCGGATCGGTATCTTTGGCCGATCGCGGCAGTTTGCCTATCGGCTCGGTGCTGACGATCCAGCTTCAAAATCTGACACGACCTTTTTACGAAGTGGCCGGCGGTAAAACCGTATTGAAAGCCGAGGGAACCGGGCCGTTTCGCTTTGACCTATTCATCGATCCTCGCTACTTGACCCCTAGCGACCAATACCAACTCACCGCGTTCGTCAGTTCGAACAATCAGGTCGTCTACAATCTGCGGCAACCGGTCCTCGTGCCGGTCCAGGGGCTCAATCAACTTTATAATCTTGCACTCGAACGCCCTTACACGCCCCCTCCTGCGAGCGTTGCGACCACCCCGAACAGCTTCACCCCCGTCGGCGGAGGTGTCGTCACTGCTTCGTTGCCGGCTGCACCTTCCCTACCGGGCCAAGTCAGCACCGATGCGCTCAACCAAGTCTTCGTTTCGTTGCTTGGCAGACAGCCCTCGAGCCGTGAGCTGATCGCTTGGCAGGATTACATGCAGCAAGGCCATACGCTCAACGATGTGGCTGCCAAGATCATGGCAAGCCCGCAGTTTCGCGAACGCTACGCGACCGATCAGGCCTATGTTCAACAAGTGATCCAAACCCTTACAGGTAAACTCGCCACGAGCAATGATGTCAACTATTGGGTCGGTCGAATGACCGCCTTGGGCTCACCGGAAAAAATGATCGCCGAACTCACGGCACAGAAGAAGTAATCGCTAGTCCACTCTGTAGCTGAAAGTTACGCCTCCGCCGGGCAAGCCCGACGGTAGGCTTACACAGCCACCCACACGCCCTTCTTGGCCTCCGTCGGCTTTATGCCGAATGGCGTTGAATTAAAAGCGGAACGGCGCAAGCCGTCCGGTGAAAAACATTGCGATATCGAGGACAATCCATCATTCACCGGAGTGCTTGCGCACTTCCGCTTACACTAACTCAACGCCATTCGGCTTGATGCCGGCGGGGCCAAGACTTGCAGCTACAGGAGCCGTGTTGCGGGTCTGTTTTTTTCCGACTCAATCAACGACCGGCATCGCCGCAGTTCAACAGCCAACGAGTACGAGTACCGTTTCACTGAGTACCGCTTCGCTGAGTACGAGTACGACGAAATGCGATGCGAACCACGAAAGAATCCCACTGACCGAGCGCGAGGTAGAGGCTTTACACAAGTCAAAAACTACCGATCGATCACTTCGGTCCAATGCTTTGTTCGTGTTTCTTCTCGTACTCGTACTCAGCATCGCGGTACTCGTACTCGTACTCGAAGCGACCGAGTGTAGCTATCCGGCCTATTGGTCCACAAGTTCCCGCGAACCGCCTCAATCAACGATCGGCATCGCCGCCGTTCAAACAGCCATCGAGTACGAGTACGACGAAACACGATGCGATGAACAACCTTTCTTTTAGTTTAGCGACCTTAAGTTAGAAAAATTTACATCAGCGAAAACACCGGCCAGCGCGAATCGTGCGCAAGGGCTCTGGATTGCCATTCGTAAGGTACGAACAAAAAGGCGGAGTTTGCAGGTAGAAGGGCCAGCCGCAAATCGTCTGGATAACGCCATTCTCGTTCCCCAGTCCAATCGCGGTCCTCGGGCCGATCGGGCAGCGGTTGGCAGAAGGCCTGTTCTGGGAGTTCAAGCCGAGCGATTTTCGATTTTTCTAGATAGCGGACCGGTCGGCATCCGAGCGGCATAAGTGCCGACTTGAGAATGGCGATCCCGTAGGGTTCCCAATCCCAACGGGCCAGATGGGATTGGAAAGCGCGCATGCGAAGAAGTTCGGCAAGAGGGTTTTGCGTCAGAGAGACGGAGCTGTAGCCTCCCCGTTTCCGGGTGCTCGTGGCGATAAGTCGCTGGCTCATAACGATACGATGCAGAGTTTCCAAGGGACTCGGGGTCGGGTTCCAGTCGAAACGAAACGCTTCATCGAGAAGATCGCGTTGGGATTGGTCTGGCCATTCGGATTGCCGTGCGCGGGTTGTATGGATGAGGTATCGGTCGCTGTTCAACAGAGGGCTTGGGATAGGGCCTGCAAGCTGGAGTGTCGAGGGGACAGCGCGTCGAGAGCACGACCAGGCCGAAGGGCAAGGGTTTGGTGGGGCGTCGGGAAACCATAGGATTGCTCCGAGATCGCTCCAATTTTTTTGGTCGATTTTCTGTGACCTCGATGGGCTCGATTCGGCGCGGATCCACAGCGTGCTCGGTGGAATCTGGGGGCATCGCAGGCGTTTCTCGAGTACCGAGGCGACTTTGCCGCCGCGAGAAACACTCAAGGCTACGAGCCGATCTGCAAGTGCGCAGACCGCGAAGTCTTCGGAAGGGATGATTGGGGTTTTTGAATCGTCTTTCGTCGAGTGGATCTGGCAGTACAGATCGAGGCGGCAAGGATAGGGCTGGTCGGTGCTTGTCGTGTCCAGGGGTGGTTCATCGGCGTGCGTGCAGATGGCTAGGGATTCGATGCCGAAGCGATCGCATGCGAATGCGATGGTCGGTCCGTAGGGAGCTTGGTGAGGGTACAGAACGACCGCCGATTCGCGTTTGGCGAGTTGGAGGATCGAGTCGAGGGCGTGTTGCCATTGGGGGTTGCGAAAAGCGTTGCGAGCCGGGTGCGAGGAGAGGATTCCTAGGAGTCGGCGGTTCAAGAGCCTGATAGGAAATCCGCAGAGGCTCGGATCGACTCCCAGGGAATCGACCAGCGCGTTTTTCCAGCGCTCTGGCCAATCCTTCCTAAGGATCGCTGTGGTGAAATCCGATGGGGGGTCTGAGTCCATAACGGAGCTTCGCTTGGAAATTTGTACCAATCGCACCCAAACGGCTTCAGAATAACGTAAAATGGGGCTTTGGGTTGAATTTGGTTCGTTGGATTCCATTTCGCCCATGAAACACCAACACCCCGTATATCCGCGCTCTGGCCGGCGCGGTCTTGAACATGGCAGATTCGAACGCAACGTCAGATTCAAAAGATTCGACTATTCCGATGGGTGACGCTGCTTCTGCGGCTTCTGAGAATCTGGGGGTAGCAAGCAACACCAGCGATGAAGTTCGGGTTTTTTTTGACCGGGTATCTAGCGAAATTGCCAAGGTTGTCGTCGGGCAAGAGGAACTTGTGACGACGGCCCTGATCGCGTTGGTTTCTGGAGGGCATGTTCTGATCGAGGGGGTACCGGGGCTAGGCAAGACTCTTTTTGTCAAAACGCTAGGTCAAGTCATCGGATGCAAATTTGGGCGGATCCAGTTTACGGCAGATTTGATGCCCTCGGATGTCACAGGAGCGCCGATCTTCGACATGAAGTTGCAGGATTTTCGCTTTCGTCCCGGTCCGGTTTTCGTACAACTGTTGCTTGCAGATGAAATCAATCGGTCGCCTGCCAAGACGCATGCGGCATTGCTTGAGATCATGCAAGAGGCCCGGGTGACGATCGATGGAGTGACCCATCCGGTGCCGAGTCCATTCTTGGTTTTTGCGACTCAGAATCCGCTCGAGAGCGAGGGGACCTATTCGCTTCCCGAAGCCCAGCTCGATCGTTTCATGTTCAAAGCGATGGTCAGTTATCCCAGTGAGGAGGAGGAGGCAAGGGTATTGGAGATGCACTCGCGGAAGGTCGACATGGCTCGCCACTTGGAGACCCAGGTGGAGAATGTGTCCAGCGCCCAGACGATCCAGGATTTGATCCACAAGGTATCTCAGGTTCGCATTGAGCCTAAGCTTCTTCAGTACGTCAACCGGATTGTCCGCGCCACTCGAACTTGGCCTACATTCCATATCGGTGCATCGCCACGAGCTGGTTTGAGTTTGATTCAAGGGGCCCGAGCTTTGGCGGCCTTTCGCGGGCGGGACTATGCGGTTCCCGACGATGTGGCCGAGATTGTTTTGCCGACATTGCGGCATCGCGTGGTCTTGGGGGCAGAGGCGGAGGTCGAGGGATTGAGCATCGATCAAGAGTTGCGCACGCTCCTCAAGAGCATAGAAGTCCCGAGGACCTAGTCGTCTTATGGAACCACAGGGACCGTTTTACGACTGGCTCGGAAGGTATCTGTTTTGGGCGCCGTGGGTGGGGTTGATCGCTGCGATTTCCCCCTTATTGGTCTTGGCACTTGGGTGGCGGATTTACCCGACGCTTCGCGCGGTGCGGTTGCTGATCCCATTGCTTGTCCTCTCGGTGCTTATGGTCGCCCTGCCACCTTTGTCGCAGATGCTTGACCCGCAGGGCAAATCCAGTTTTTTTTGGATGCTTCAATTCAGCTCCAAACTCTTGATTTATTTCTTGGTCCTGGTCGATTTGATTGTCGTTGCATTTCTGTGGATCGATCTGCTGACACTCACGGCCCCTTCAGGGATTCGCGTTTCTCGCAAGATGCTTCGAAGTGCCTCGCTCGGTGGGCAACATCATGTCCGTTTGATGGTCGAAAATTTTGGGAATCGAACCCATCGACTCGACGTCAAGGACGACGTACCAGCGACGATGAAGGCCGATCCGGAGACGCAGGAGGTGCTCTTGGCTCCGAGGAAAAGGGTGGAGATCGAGTATGCGCTCCAACCATCGCAGCGCGGTGTTTTTGGGCTAGAGAGCATTTTCCTGCGATTGCAAAGTCGGCTGAATTTTTGGAATCGGTATGTTGAACGCGAGTGCAAGTCGGAATTGTTGGTCTATCCGAACATGCAGCAGCTTCAAGAGTACGCCCATTTGGCTAGGACGAATCGGCTCAGTCTTATCGGAGTCCGCAAGACCCGTAAGATCGGTCAGGACAACAATTTCGAGCGATTGAGAGATTACAACCAGGACGACAATTACAAACACATCGATTGGCGAGCCACAGCCCGCCGTCAAAAGCTCACCGTCAAGGAATTCCAGCAGGACCAAAGCCAGCGGATCGTGTTCATGCTCGATTGTGGTCGATTGATGACCAACGAGTACAGGGGACTGAGCATGCTCGATTACGCCATGAATTCGATCCTGATGATGAGCTATGTCGCATTGAATCAGGGAGACTCCGTGGGCCTGCTCTGTTTTTCGGACAAAGTCGAAAAGTATGTTCCGATCCGGGGTGGTCCAAGGCAGATGAACCACATGCTTCACGGGTTGTTCGATCGTTTTCCGCAGGTCAAGCAATCGAATTTCGATGATGCGTTCTTGTACTTTTCCAATCATTGCCGGAGAAGAACACTGGTGATCCTGATTTCGAACGTGATCGATGACATCACCTCATCGCAGATCACCAGCTACCTATCGACCCTCTTGCCCCGTCATCTGCCCGTTCTATGCTTGATGCGAGACCGCAGCGTCTTTGAACTTGCAGACAATCCGGCACTGGACGAAGAGGTGTTGTATCGCAGTGGAGCGGCGGCCAATCTACTCCTTTGGCGACATGAGGTGCTCAAGAAGGTTTCCGATAGTGGGGCATTGGTCGTCGATGCGTTTCCGGATCAATTGACAGCTCCGCTGATCAACCGCTACCTTGAGGTCAAAGCCAAACACCTGCTGTAGTACTCACTTCGCAACCCAAGGCTATCGTGCTTACTCCGCCAATGAACGACCCAACGAGAGCCAGCGAGCTTTCCGCCAACCAACCGCGACCGATCGGGTCCTTGGTCGACCGCTTTGGTCGAATCCACACTTCGTTGCGGGTATCGGTGACCGATGCTTGCAATATCCGTTGCACTTACTGCATGCCCGAGAAGGTTTTGGGTTTTTTGCCCCAGGATCGTTTGCTTGGGTTCGACTCGATCGTTCGGATGGTGCGAGTGCTTGTTGGAGCCGGGGTGCGCAAAGTTCGGTTGACGGGTGGGGAGCCCTTGATGCGTCCGAACTTGAGCCAATTGGTCGAGCGGTTATCGGCTATTTGCGGGCTCGAGCAGATTGCCTTGACGACCAATGGCATGCTCTTGTCCGATCAGATCGATGGCTTGGTCGCAGGTGGGTTAACCCATATCAACATTTCGCTCGATACGCTGCGCGAGCCTGCGTTTCGACAGATATCCAGAAGAGATGGCTTGGATCGCGTTTTGGAGGGAATCCAAGCGGCAGTCGAGAGCCCCTTGCACGTTCGAATCAATGCCTTGCTCCTGCGCGATATCAACCTGGAGGATTGCCTGCCGCTAGTGGCTTATGCACGCAAGTTAGGGGTGGTCCTGCGGTTCATTGAGTTTATGCCCTTGGATGCCAATCGTTCCTGGAACCTGACGCAGGTCGTCAGCGGCGCGGAGATTCGCCGTTTGGTAGAAGGCCAATTCGGGGCATTGGTTCCTCAGGATCGAGCCGATGCATCGCAGCCCTCTCGGGACTTCCACTTTTCTGACGGAGTCGGCGGAATTGGGTTCATATCTCCGGTTTCTGAGCCATTCTGCTCGAGTTGCAACCGTTTGCGGTTGACGGCTGACGGCAAGTTCCGAAACTGCCTGTTTGGAAAGCAAGAGTGGGAGGTCAAGCCGTTGCTTGAACCTTCCCCGGGCCAGGTAGGGTGCACGGATGAGGAACTTTTGGCCGTCGTGAAAGCTTGTGTGGATCACAAGCATGCTTCGCATGGCATTTCCGATAGTGACTTTCAGCCGCCGGCTAGAGCGATGTATCAAATAGGGGGATAGAGTGCGATGAAACGGTATGATATCTGCGGTTTAGGCAATGCCATTGTCGATATTTTCTTGCAAATCCAAGACGACGAGTTCAATGCCTTGGGCTACGAACGCGGTACGATGCGACTGGTGGATCTGGACGATCAAAAGACCCTTTTAAATCGGTTTGCGAAGGGGACCCATGAGTTGCAGTTGGTCAGCGGGGGTTCGGTAGCCAACTCCGTGATCGCCGCATCGCAACTCGGGGGACAAGGAGCATTCATAGGTTGTGTGGGGGACGACCGCTATGGACTCCACTACGCCGAAGAGTTTCAGGACTTGCGAATCCACATGGGCAATCCGGTGATTGTCGGTGAGAATACCGGGACGTGTGTTGCGATCATCACGCCCGATGCCGAGCGAACGATGCGGACTTGTTTGGGGATTTCGAGCCACTTATCCGATAGGCATATCGATGAGGATCGAATCGCTCAATCGACTTGGCTGTTCATCGAAGGGTATGTTTTTGCGAATCCGCAAACCGGCCAGCATGCGATCCGCAAGGCGATTGAGGTGGCCAAAAAACACGGTACAAAAATCGCGGTGACCTGTTCCGAGCAATTCATCCCGGCAGCCTTTGGGGATGCGTTTGGCGAAGCGCTCAAAGCGACGGACCTGCTCTTTTGCAACGCTCCAGAATCTTTGGCCATCACCGGCAAAGAGACCACGACGGAGGCCTTTGAGGCCTTGAAGGCAATCGTTCCGAACTGCGTTCTTACCGATGGGCCTCATGGAGCCCATGTGCGTTATCAGGGGCAAGAGTCTCACGTTCCGGCTTATGCATGCCAACCGAAGGATCTCACCGGAGCAGGGGATATGTTTGCGGGCGCATTTCTTTTTGGAATCACTCATGGGTACGATGCGGCGATCGCGGCCCGGGGCGCGAACTACCTGTGCTCGAAAGTGATCAGCCAGATCGGTGCAAGGCTCCAAGACGACGCGGTGGCACTCTGGCGAGAGGCGCTCGAAGAGACTCGAGCGACGGACGTCGGCGGCTGAACTCGAATCAAACTCGCCCCGCCGGCAATCGGCGATCCATGATCGAAAACCACAATGGGGGCACGAGTGCCAAAAGCACCATGCCCGGGTAACCGTTGGGCATCTGTGGACTGGCAGGCTCATTGAGCAGGACTTGGTAAGGTTTCTCGGCCGACATGTGGTGATCCGAGTGTCGGCTGAGTTCGAAGAGCAGCATTCTGCTGATCCGATGGTTGCTGTTCCAGGAGTGGGATTCGCGAACGGACTCCCAGCGGCCGTTGGCACCTTTTTCTCGCCGCAGTCCGTAGTGTTCAATGTAATTGACGATTTCCAGCAGGAGAAACGACAGGATCGCTACGGTTAAGTAGACCGGCAGGAAAGCGGTGCCAAACAGGTTGATGATCAGAGCGATCCAGGCCGCTTGGATCATCAGAAAAGCGAGCATTTCGTTATGGAAACTCCAGAAGCTTAGGCCATGTTTCTCCAGACGTTTTGCCTCGAGACGCCAAGCGGAACGCCATTGTCCGGGGACCGTTCCGAGCATGAATCGATAGACCGACATGCCTTGGGGTGCCGAGGCAGGATCCTGATCCGTGGCGACCAGGGCATGGTGGCCTCGGACATGCTCGATCGCAAAGTGCATGTAAAGGACGCTCATGAGAATCCACCTACCGATCCAGCGTTCGGCTAGGGTGCGGCGATGGATCAACTCATGGGCGACGGTGATCCCGATTCCGCCGGTGCTGAGCATGACCGAGAGGATCCAACCCAGGCGTACTATGGGATGGGCTTGGGAGTGGTTCCATGTAGTTCCAAGGTAGAAAATCAGCAGGATCTGGACCGGCAAATGCGCATAGAGAATCCAACTGTAGAGTCGATTCTCGCGAGCCGCCTGGATCGAGGTTTCCTCGGAGCTATTTTCCGCGCGTTGATCCGCGTGATGATCTCTGGCGCCCGCCCAAGCATCGAGTGCTGGGATTGCGATAAACACACCGGCCACGGTGAGCCAAGCCCAAGGTCCTCCGAGAGCTAAGCCTAGAGCGGCAGTTCCCGGAACGAGGAACGAAGCCAGGTAGTGCCAGGGTTTCACGAGTTACATCCAGGATCCGAGAAAGAAGAGAATGTCGTTGCGAAATGCCAGAAGCATCAGGCTTAGCAGTGCGACCATACCGCCGATGGTGAGCTTGACTTGCAGGTCTTCATTGACGGGTTTGCCGGTGATCGCTTCGGCTGCGAGGAAAACCATATGACCGCCGTCGAGGGCTGGAACGGGCAGGAAGTTGACAACTGCGAGGTTGGCGCTCAAGAGCGTCAAGAACATCAGCAGTGGCGATACACCTTGTGAGGCTGCCGAAGTGGCTTGAGCGGCGATGGTCGCTGGCCCACCGATGTAGTTGAAAGCCTTGCCCGTGACGATCAACTGGAGGAATTCGAGGACATCGCCGATCCCTCGACGGATTTCCTGTAGGCCCTTCGGGAGGGCTTGGGCCCACGATTTGGCGACGTAGGTTTGGCGATAGGGGCTCAATGCGATGCGTCGATCTGGCGAAAAGACGTCGGCTTCATTCATGACCGATGCGGTAGCGGTTTGGATTTTCGAATCGCGTTCGACCACAATTTGGAATGGCAGACCGGCGGGTAGCGCCTGAACGACGGCGTGGATGTATTGGAGATTCCGAATGGTATCGATGGGGACTTGTTTCGCGAAAAGATCATCGATCCGAGACTCTTTCAGGTAGGTTTGGTGCTCAGGGGTCAAATCTCCGAATTGCAATTGTTGGACGATGTCACCGGGACGAAGTCCGCTTTGTGCTGCCGTGGTGTTCGGGGCGACCGAGGCGATCTTTCTGGATACCGAGTAAACCAACCCTGAGCCCGGCAGGTCCAATCCGACCGAGCCGTAAGTCGGTAAATCATTTTCAAGAAGGAATCGGGTCGGAACGGTCCATTCGAACTGGATCGGGTCGCTGTTCTCTCTGGAGAGTTCGAGGGTTACCTTTTGACCTGCCATGGTAGCGATGCGGTTGGGCAGGCAGATCGCATCCTCAATGGGTTGGCCGTTGAATTTCGTAAGTTTGTCGCCGAGTTTGATACCGGCCGCAGAAGCCGCTGAGTTTTCTGCGATGGCCGTGACGGCGTCAGGTTCGAACCGCAGCCCGAGGGTCTTTAGAGCGACAGGCTCGACCCGCACCGTGAGGGATTTTTTGCTATTGGCGTCTTTTCGCTCGACAGCAAGTTCGACGGGTTGGTTGAGTTTCGGGTGGAGCAGTTCATCGAGTTGGTAGCCAAAAAAGTCGTTACCCGAGTCATTGGCTTCGAACAAAACCCCATCGACGCCCAGGATGCGATCACCGAGTTGCAGGTCGCTCGGTTTCCTTCCCTCGAGTTTCAATAGTCGGCTGTAGGTAGGGATTTGCCCAACCTCGGTCACCGCAGCGGATCGGATGCCGATGGTTTGGAAATTGTGGCGAGCGTCGGGGTCTGCATGAGCCATACTCCCTGCGATTTGAAGGGTTTTTCTTTCACCTTGGCGTTCATAGGTCAGATCGATGGGGGCTTCGAGTTTTCGAATTCCCCCGATGGCGACTTTTTTGCGGATTTCATCGAACGACATTTGGTCGTCTTGGGACGTTTCGATTCCGACGATTCGATCCCCGGCGCGCAGACCGGCTTTCCAAGCTGGATCGCCAGGCATGGTACTTCCGAGGACCGCTGGGGTGTAGGGGACTCCGAGTCGGTAGGCCGTTGCGGCCATCAGGACGCCGAAGATGAGGTTCATGACGACCCCGGCGCTGATGATGATCATGCGAGCAAAGACCGGTTTGGCAGGGTAGGACCTCGGATCGAGTTTGGGGGTATTTAGGGAGGAGGATTTCTGGGAGCTTGGCTCGGTAGATGGGTTATCACCTGCGAGGATTCGTTGGTTTTCCTCTTTGAGGTTGCGTGGATCGTCGTCTTGGCCAAGCATCTTGACGTAGCCACCTAGGGGGATGCTACCGATGCCGTATTCGGTTTCTCCCCATTGGAATCTCGCTAAGCGCGAGGGGAGACGAATCGGTCCGATTTTCATCGGTACGTCGAAACCGATGTAAAATTTCTCGCACTTGACCCCAAACATCTTGGCGGCAAGAAAATGGCCTAGTTCGTGGACGAAGATGACAAAGCCCAACCCTAGGAGCATCAGTGCGATGTTGTAAAGACGTGTGCCCCAGGCTTCGATGAGCGAGGTGTCGGCCGCAAGCAGCCAGGGAGACCAAAGACCTAGGGTCCTAGGGCTCATTGCGTTCGAGTCGAGCGACGGGGCAAGGAAAGAGTCCCAGGTGATCGTTACCAGGGAGAAACCAAAGTCTAGCATAGTGATCTATTCCATCGCATCACTTCGTGACGGGCCCAACGGTCCTGCTCGAGCAGTTCGTTGAGGTTCGGAGTGGGTGCGAAATTATGATGTTGTAAAACCGAACGGCATATTTTAGCGATGTCTGTGAGTCGAATATGACCCGAGAGAAATAATTCTACCGCTGCTTCATTGGCTGCATTGAGCACGGCCCCGCAGGTTCCGCCCCTTTGGACGACTTCAAAACCTAGTGCCAGTGCAGGATAGCGTTCTGGGTCGACCGGATACCAACTGAGCGTCTGGCTCAGGTTCCAATCCATACGCTTGGCCGGGCCTGTGGTTCGTTTCGGGTAGGTAAGGGCATACTGGATTGGCAATCGCATGTCGGGTGGACTCAGTTGCGCGATGACCGAACCATCGTTGAATTCCACCATCGAATGGATGATCGATTGCGGATGGATGACCACTTGGATTCTCTCGGCCTCTAAACCGAAGAGCCAATGGGCTTCGATCACTTCCAGGGCTTTGTTCATCATGGTCGCCGAGTCGACGGTGATTTTGCGTCCCATCGACCAAGTCGGATGGGCAAGGGCGTCTTGGATCGTTGCCTTTTCGAGATCTTCCAAGGGCCAATCCCTCAGGGGCCCTCCGCTTGCGGTGAGGATAATCCTCTGGGCTGATTGGCCCGGATTCGCACGGCTGGATGTTCCTTGGTCCTCCCACCGATTCGACTCGATCGCACCGGGCCGATCGCACTGGAGAGCTTGGAAGATCGCGCAGTGTTCGCTGTCGACAGGAATGATTTCGGCTCGGGATTCCTTGGCGCTCGAGAGCAGCAGTTGGCCGGCGACGACGAGAGATTCTTTATTGGCCAAGGCCAGTCGCTTGCCGTTTTGAACAGCGGCTAAACTCGATTCGAGCCCGGCAACGCCGACAATCGCTGCGATGACGATATCGACATCCGGACCGGAAATCGACTGGATGAGGGCCTCGGAACCCGCGGCCCTTCGCATGCTCTTGGAGTCCGGGGCAGCTAGCCATTGCCGGGTCAAAGGGTTGAATTCGTCGGTGACGATGGCTAGGGCTGGTCGGTGCTCGAGACATTGCTTTTCGAAGAGTTCGATTTGCTGATGGCACGACATGCAGGTCAGTTCGAAGCCATCGGACTGCGACTGGAGAACCTCCAAGGCGGAGCGACCGATGCTGCCTGTGGAACCCAGGACGGCGACTTTCGGGGGTCGGTTCACGCCCTAGGCTCCGGAGCGGTGCGCAAGCCCCAGATCGCTCGGTTCGAGCGACCGAGTTTGCAGTTCGGTCGGCCATGGGTAAAAAGGTCTCGCATGATCCGTCCTACGCGGTTGATTCGCGGAAGTGGCCACTGGGAATAAACTGGATTTATTCTAGGAATTTTAGTGGCTCTCCTGGGATTCCTCAATGTCAAACCCTGCCAAGGGGTTATCCCGTGTGCATAATAACGGGAGGTATTTCGAGCCGAGACGGCTCGGGTGGCTTTTCTTCTCACAGCCCTTTGCGGGTAACGATGCATGGCAGACGACAACAAATCGGATAAACGGTCGAACTCTTCAGGCAATTCCCAACCGGGGAACAGTTGGCTGATGTACGCCCTTCTGGCCATGCTTTTGGTCATGGCTGCCTTTAGCTTTGTTTCCTCGGCGATTTATCAGGAAATACGCTACCCGGATCTGATCGAACTGATCGATGCGACCAAGTACACCGACGCCTCGCAGAGCCAATTGGAGGAAGGGTCCGAAGGGAAAAAGATCATCACGATCGATTCCGAAAAGTATGAACTGAGCCGGATTCGAAACGTTCAGGTCGACAAAGAGACCGTGCGGGGGGACGTGACGGTATCGAAGATCGTCGAGGGAAAACCCACTGCGGCTAAAAGCCGGATTTTTCAATCGATCAAAGACAATTCCGAAGGAACCAACAAAGAACTCAAAGAGAAACTCACGGCATCGAAGATCTCCTGGGGCAACGCTCCTGGACAGAGTATGCTGACCCAATTCTTTTGGATGTTCTTCCTGCCCTTTTTCTTGATTTCAACCCTCCTTTACTTTGCCATGCGGCGAATGGGCGGCATTGGCTCTCCGATGCAATTCGGGCGGTCTCGTGGCAAACTCTATGCGCAGGAAGACATCGGCATAACGTTCCATGATGTTGCCGGGATCGATGAAGCGGTCGAAGAAGTTCACGAGATCGTGGATTTTCTCAAGCACCCAGAGAAGTACCAGCGACTCGGCGGAAGAATCCCCCGAGGTGTGCTGCTGGTGGGCCCTCCAGGAACCGGTAAAACATTGCTTGCCAAAGCGATCGCGGGAGAAGCGGGAGTTCCCTTCTTTTCGCTTTCGGGGTCGGACTTTGTCGAGATGTTTGTCGGAGTCGGTGCGGCTCGCGTCCGCGACATGTTCCAGCAAGCCGTAGCCAAATCCCCATGCATCATCTTCATCGATGAACTCGATGCGCTCGGCAAGAGCCGAGCAGGGAATATCGTCGGCTCTCACGATGAACGAGAACAGACCCTCAATGCCCTACTCGTTGAGATGGATGGCTTCGATGCGAACTCAGGAGTGATCGTCATGGCAGCGACCAATCGCCCAGAGACACTAGACCCCGCGTTGCTTCGTGCCGGCCGATTCGATCGCCATGTGCTCGTCGACCGACCCGACAAGCAGGGTCGCGAAGACATCTTGAAGGTGCACGTCAAGAACGTCAAACTCAGCGGCAACGTCGAACTCAAACAGATCGCGGCTATCACCCCAGGATTTGTTGGAGCCGACCTTGCCAATCTGGTCAACGAAGCGGCTTTGCTGGCGGCCAGGAAGGGTAAAAATGTGGTCGACCAATCGGAATTCAACGAGGCCGTCGAACGGGCCTCGGCCGGCCTGGAGAAAAAGAAGCGGGTGATGAACGAAGACGAAAAGCTCAGGGTCGCTTACCACGAGGCGGGTCACGCCCTGATCGCCTACTCGATCCCCAACACCGATCCGGTGCACAAAGTTTCCATCATTCCTCGGGGAGTCGCGGCGCTGGGTTACACCATGCAAAGACCAGAAGATGATCGGTATCTTGTCACCCAGCCCGAGCTCGAGGCACAAATGCAAGTTCTTTTGGCTGGCACACTCACCGAGGAAATGATTTTTCGAGACGTAAGCACCGGTGCATCGAACGATCTTGAGCGGGCCACCAACATCGCCCGCGCCATGGTCATGCAGTATGGCATGAGCCGACTCGGTCGGGTCAATTTCCGCGAGGGAAACCGTTCGGCGTTCTTGGCAACAGGGGGCGGTGAGTCCTATGGACGGGACTATTCCGAGCAGACAGCCCGGGAGATCGATCAAGAAGTCAAGCGTCTAATCGATGAGTCTGCCGGGCATGCCAAAGCGGTTCTAACCGAACGGCGTGCGGCCCTCGAAGCCCTCGCGAAACGACTCATGGAGGTCGAAGTCGTCGATGGGGATGATCTCAAATCGATCGTCGATGCGACCATCGATGGTCCTCGCGTTGTACCAGGAACCGTGCCGACCCCTCCTTCGATCGTCACGGGAAACTCAACGTCCAGCCCACCAACGACAAACACCGAGATCGTCCTCAAACAATCTCCAAGCGGGACAGGAACCCACGGGCAGAACTCATCAGATTTTGAGCAGTAACAGCATTCAATGTTGATCCTGAATTGCTCGAACTTACAGAACTAGCTGACGGATCCACGCTACAGGCGGCTGTTGCTCGGGCTATTTTCTGATAAAGGTTCAGTAAGTAGAGGCTCTGTGGGTGCAGGCTCTGCAGGCACAGGCTCTGTGGGTGCAGGGTCGGTGGGAGTTGGATCCTCGAGTGGGCTAGGAACCATTTGCAGTTCGGTTTCAGGCAAGCTCAGCGGCATGGGTTGGGGATCGAGGGCTTCGGTAGGAGATCTGGTGGTGCCATCGCCGAACGGAGTTTCGGAAGATTGGTCTTGCGAGGCTTCCGAGAAGGTTACTTTTTGCCAGATCAACTCGCGCCAGCCATCGGGAATTTGTTGCCATACGAGCGGTCCTCCGATGAGAGTCAAGGCTGCGATGATGCCAGAAAACAGGAGCCATCGCAGGTAGGTTTTTCTGGCATCTCGGTACCGTAGACCTACAAGTGAGCCGAGCACTTGGGTCTCCTCCTGGGACTCATTGCTGGCCAAAAGTTCGGAGTCATTACCGATTTGTCTTAGGCGAGTTCTTTTCGAGGTCGATTGGCTTGCTAAGTCGATCGACTCGCTCTGTTCATCGCGTTGGGCGGTGACTCTGCGGCGTTGCGTGGTGTAAGGGATCCAGCCGGCAAGTTGGTTTGCTGCGCGTTGAAACCAGGTTGATTTTGAGGCAGGGGAAGGGGTAGAAGGGTTAGCGGGGCGAGCTTTTTGGTCAACGGATTTCTGGTTTGGCTTTTGGCTCGAGCCATTTTTAAGCCCAGCATTTTTAGTCGATGGTGACCCGTTGGACGGTGACCTATTCAATGGTGATCTATCCGATGGTCTTTGCTGTTTGGCTCCGGGCTTGTTTTTGGGTTCCGAAGCAAGAGGACTGGTTTTCGGTGGTTCGGCTATATTTGCTGGGATTTCAAGTGTGGAAACAGCTTGTTTGGGGGCATGGTTGCTTGGGGGTTGAACCACTAGGTCGCGTAGGGACTCGATCGCCTCGACGAGTTGCTGCGACTGGCGATCGATGATCTCAGGTAATGATTCGATCGATCTGCTCATCCCGTCGAGTCGCTCGGAGAGTTTTTCGAATTTGTCGCAGAGTTGTTCTTGCGATTTGACCACTCGGTCCAATTCCACCTCAAGCGCCGGACCTGCGGATGTGGCGGTTTGGCTTGTAGGAAAATGAACCGACGGGTTTTTCGATGCGGCCGAATCGAATCCGATCGCTCGAACCAAACGGTCTTTCATAGATTGAAGGTCTGGCAGCCCCGCGCTTGACGGCGGCGGTTGGTTCGGGGTAACCGCTGAGGGAGCAACCGTCGAAGCTTTATTCGGAAACGGCAACGTTTTGAGTGGACTCCGAACTTCGACGATGTGATTTGGCCTTGAAGCATTGTAGAGAAAACGGGCGGCCTCGAAGCCCAAATTCGCGATTCGAATCTGGCTGCCAACTTCAAGGACCTGACCATGGGCAGGTTGATTGTCCACCAAGGTGGGATGCTCACCGAACAGGTCGACCACGCGGCATGAGTCGCCCTGAGTCTCCCCTCGGAAAAGTACTGCTTGGAACTTGCTAATTTGCTTGTGCTTGGTCTGTAAATGACAAGCTGCCGATGAGCCAAGGAGAGACAATGCCGATTGGATTCGAAGATGTGAGGAGTTCGTCGCCGAGTTCAAAAAACCGGCGCGAGCAACAAGGGTATTCGGAAAAATCCGGATGTCATCAACGTTGAAATTCTCCCAGGAAAAGTTTTCGGTTTGCGATTCTACAGGTCGGACAGACTGCACCGTAATGCGGGCATTGGGTTGGAGCCAAACGGTTCCTCCCTGCGTCGCGATGACAGGCTCACAGAGGGACATTGGGATTGATTCGACCAACTCCAGTACCGCTACGTAGTTTTTGCAAACCTGCACGTAGACGCACACGGCTGCCGGTAGGCCAGGAATCGAGATTTCGCATCGTGGGTCACTACCGATACGAGCAAAGGGCCCGGACAGCTCGAAGTGCTGCGTTTTGCCAAGAAAAACGCACTCGAGTCGTACTTTCGCTCCCCCCCACTCCAAGGGTAACAGACTGGTCTCTAACCTCGGCTCCTCCACTTTGCCCCCTTTTTTTCGATCGCCCCATCCCCCGCCCCAACACTCGAATGCCTACGCGACTGGCCCGAGATCATTCGGTAACGATGCATTGTGGTTCTCTGCGTGTCGATGTATAGCCCGAGTCTCAAAAGTCCTCGGTGGGAGAAAACCTCGCTAAAAATAATTTCCCTTTATTTTTTTTCGGGTCAAACCGGGCTTAGCTTTCACACTAAGCGCCCATGAAGTCCGTTAGTAGCAGCGTTACGACGCCCCAGACGCCATTGCCATTGCAATCGGCAAGCTAGGAAGGATTGGAGCAGGTCCTACCCTCGGGAAGATACGACAGCACCCAGCAAATTCCTTGGTTATTTGCGAGTTTTTTGCCGATTCAGACCGCTGATCGTCCATCGGATTGGCTGATCGTAATCGAAATTTCATGAAACTCTAGCAAGTTGTTCAGTTGCCAATCGGATTGCCGACTGTCATACTGTAACTGCCCGAAGAAAAACTACTCAACTTGTCTCCACTCGACCGGCATCGCTATGTCAGAACCCGTGGCTTTGAATTCTTCTGAAGCATTTGGAAACCCCGGCCTATGCCAGGGAGATTTCGAAAACCCAAAGCTTTCTCTTCCTGCAATACCAGCTTTCGAAATCCCCGATGAGCTTCGGGGAGAGTTCATCGCTCCTGGGGTTTTAACGACTCTTGAAGTCCCTTCCTACCACCGATGGAAACGCATCTGGGAAGTCCCAATCGCGTTCCTTTTGGCCATTCCGGCCTTATCGATAACGCTGGTTCTCATGGTATTGGTGAAACTCACGAGCAAGGGGCCTGGAATTTACGCTCAGGTCCGTTCGGGCAAAGACGGGAAGGAATTCACGATGTACAAGCTCCGCAGCATGTACACCGATGCAGAAAAAAATGGCGCTCAATGGAGCACTGGCGACGCAGACCGTCGGATCACTCCCTTGGGGTATTGGCTTCGCAAACTTCACCTCGACGAACTTCCTCAGATTATCAATGTGCTTAAGGGGGAGATGTCGTTTTGCGGCCCTAGACCCGAACGCCCACAATTCGTCTCGGAACTTGAAAAGTGCGTTCCCTACTACCGCACGAGGCTGGCTGTTCGCCCCGGAATTACCGGCTTTGCACAGATCAACCTTCCGGCCGATAGCGACACCATATCGGTGATGAAAAAACAAACGCTCGATCTGGATTACATTGAAGACGCGTCGCTCACAGCAGACCTGCGAATGGTCGGCTGCACAGCCTTGCGACTCGTTGGAGTTCCAGGCAAGGTTGCTACCCGATTCGCCGGCTTGGTACGAAGCCCCGAAGAGTCGAAATTCTCAAACCACTACATCGACCTCTGGCAAAAGTGCGAGAAGGTCAAAAATCAAAATATTCCGAGCTAGCTCGAATCCCATCGGAGTCCAAACGATTCGACCCGAACCCAAGCATATCTTTTCGATCGACGTCGAAGACTACTACCACGTGTCGAACTTCGACTCAATCTGCTCACCAGATCACTGGTCGGACTGGGAACAACGCGTCGAGACGAACACCCATCGGATGCTCGATCTCTTAGAACGCAAGTCGGTGAAGTCTTATTGCTACTTCTTAGGTTGGGTTGCAGACAAATATCCCGAATTGGTCCATCGTGCAGTAGCCCAAGGGCACATCATCGGATCGCATACTTACTGGCACCGAAGGATCTACCAACACACCCCGACCTCGCTTCATCTAGATCTGGGGATGGCAAATGACACCCTCTCAAAACTTGCAAGCTATCCCATTCGACACTTTCGTGCGCCGACGTTCTCCATCACGAAGAAATCTCCGTGGGCACTGGCCATCCTTAAACAACACGGCTTTGAGCATGACAGCAGTGTCGTACCCGTGCACCACGACCGATATGGTATTCCCGACTCTCCCCTAGATTCCTATCTTCTTTCCGACGGAAAACACCAAATCGCTGAACATCCCGTCAGTGTCCTCAAGCTCCCAGGATTGCGAATTCCAATCGGTGGTGGGGGATACTTCAGAATCTTCCCCTGGTGGTTCACTCGCTGGGCTCTTCGAAAAATCGAGCGATCCGGTCGTACTATCCATTTCTACATCCACCCCTGGGAAATCGATCCGGGCCAACCTATCGCTAATCAACTCAGTACGTTCTCCCGTTTTCGCCATTACCGAAATCTCAATCGATGCTTCGATCGACTGGAACGACTCTTCGATACATTTTCTTTCGGAAATCTGGGGCTGCCCAAGCCCCAAGGAAGCTATCTGCTAGCCGGATAAAGTATCCGAGCCATCTGCAGGAAGACCTCCTCTAGCGCTGCGTAGTAACGCAGCGAATCCATCGAATTCCGCTTAGACCTCAAATCTTCGAGCCTCTTCTCGAGTTGCTCGATGAGGCTCCTGTCCTGGGATGATAACCCCTCGCGTTGGATCGGCTCCTTGAGCCATACACCTCTGGCTAACACGCCGTCGACCTTTCCATCCTCAGATCGCTTGATGAGCCTGAGGCCTCGATAAAAATCCGCAGGCGTGCCCTTGCCGTCACCATTGTCGTCCAAAATCGCCTGCTCGGTCGCCAACAACTTGTTGTCCTCGTAGTAACGTTGCGTCTTGCGAGAAGCCGAGGCAAATGCCTCCAAAACAGATATGGCTCGGTCATGGTCCAAATCCGACTCCGGATCGCTGATGCTCTGTGCGAAAAATCCCCCGAAACGCGAAAAATTCGACTCCGATCCACTCTTGGTCGATGCGATCACCACTCGATTAGGGTGCGATAACGCCGCTAAAAATGGCCCCGAACTCGACCCGCAAACGGCGATCACCCATCGATGCTTCGATCCACTGAACCATTGCCCAAGCTCCTGCGCTGATACGTCAGATCCTCGCAAATTGAATTTGGTGGTTTTCCCGTCGTGGGTTCCATGCCCCATGAGCACTAGCCAATATGTCCCCTCCTCGGGTACTTGCTCGACGCGATCGATCCAGGCCTTGAGTCTCTCGCGGTCGCTGGTCCCATCGACCACCCCTGACTGGGCTGGGCTGACCTGAACTGGGCTGACCTGAACTGGGCTGACCTGGGTTGGATTTACCGGACCGATCCACTGCACCGTTGTCCCCTGAGTCGATTCGCCCCAAAGCTGGGCCCACTGCTGGAACATGTTGCCATAGAGTGGCTCTCCAGGTGCCCCTAGAACCAGACACACACTAGGCACCGAATCCTGGCCTAAAGATAGACCTTGATCCAAACCGATCCAAAGAAAAAATCCAATCAGAAATCGGCTAGGCCAACCCATGTCGACGCCTCCAGAGCCACTCAGCAGCGAAACAAAAAACAGCCAACCCAAGCAATCCAGGAGTATGCCAAAGCGGTGTGGTCCGTCGCTCGGTGAACTTCAATCGCTCTACAGGAATTTTCGCTAATATAGAATCCAGTCGGTCCGAGGGGATCACCGCACCACCACTGGATTGGGCCAAGTCTTGTAAATGGTTTTCATCGATGCTGCAATCGGCTAGCTCGATCGCCTCGGGCTCATAGACGAAGGCCGATTGGGCTTGGCCAACGAGGATCCCATCGGCGCTTCGAGCCTCGGCCTCCACACGATAGACGCCACTGCGACGCATCAGAAAACTAGTTGCATAAACGCCCGGAGACTCCAAGGATGCCACCCCCTTGACCTCGATCGCTGCATCCCCCCCCGGGGGTACGATCCGAACCTCGACGGATGCATTGTCCAAGGCGGAAAATTTTTCGTCCCGCACCGTAACCTCAATCCATCGCTTGGCACTCTGAACGAGATCCTCACGGCTCGCCATCTCGACGCGTTTCGGGATGTCGACCATCATCCCCCGAACGATCTGCCTCCAGGACTGGTAAAACGGACTGTTGCTCTCTTGGCGATTCATCAGTGCCCAGCGCCACAAGTCACCGAGCATGACGGCTCCGGTCTGACCTTTTCCGAATTTTTGCACCACAAGCAGCGGTGCCTTCGATCCATCTTGCAATTGACCTTCGACCAGAACTCTCGCGCCGGCTTTGACCCCAACGGTACGATTCCAAACCTCAAACGATGGCATTTGCTCAATGCGTTTGGATTCATCTGCTTGATTGTCCTGCAACCTTAGATATGGCAACAGCCATCCCTCGCGCGTTAGCTCGAAACGGATGGAACCTTCCGATGCCTGCCCGATCTGAGGAATCAAGGTTTCAGGCTCCGTTGGATCGCCATAGACCGGCAAGAGTTGCCCCAGGACCGAATCCCGAAATCCCCGACCTCGCATGCTCTCTTGGCCGCCGAGCATCAGCAAGCTACCTCCTCTTAGGGAAACAAACTGACGCAAAAGCTGCATTTGATCGACCGTGAAAAACTCGGTCTCCAGATCGTCAAGAATGATCATCGAGTAGGCATACAGCTCCGCCGCATCCTTGGGAAAGCCCTTCGTTAACTCATCCTTTCCCACGACCCCCAACCTTGCAAAGACCGGTTCGTCGTACTTCTCCTTCTCCTCCTGAGAAACATCCTCAAACCCTGAAAACAAGGGATTGGTATCCTCGGTCCCTTTGCTTCGAAAACTGAACTTTGGCTGTTTTTTGGCAATCCTGACCAAAGCCGTCAAAGCCAACTCGGCGTCTTGGCTCAAGGCCCGTTGGAGGAACTTGTACTCCCAGTTCGGCCTGCCCGATAAGTAAAGGATCCTATAAGGCCCCATCGTCCGATCGACGGCTGCATACCGATGGTTGTTTTCGAGCGTCATCTCCAGGTCTGGAATGTCTCGCACCAAACGGCACACGACCTTATAGCCCTGGGGGCCCATCTCCTTGGGCCGAAACTGAAACCGAACCACCGATGCTTTGCCCGACGAGTCGAGCTCGATCGTCTGCTTCTGGAGGACTTCTTGATCAAGCCCTTCCAAGTGCACATCGACCCGTTCGGATGGAAAGCCTCGATGGCCAATCGTCGCAACGATCGTGACCGGCGCGGTCTCAAAATCGCTGGTCTGAACACTCACGCTCTGTATCCACAAATCCCGCTTCGGATCCCCTTGGGTCGGTACCAACACCGGAAAAATTGGAATGCTCTTGAATGGACTTCCTTCTGCTTGAAGATTCTCGACCCGATTGGTGCTTCGGCCATCGGTAATGACCACAATGCCCGCTGGCGGTTCGTTCGGGTAACGCTCCTTGAGACTCACCAATGCCCCTTCTATGTTGGATTGGTACTCGGTACCATCCCACTGACTCAGTTGTTCCACCGTTTGAATCGGACCACCAAAAAGGTACTTCTTCAGACGATACTCAGCTCCCAGTTCGCTCAACCAACTCGCTTCATCGGCGATCGTTCCTGCAAAGGCTGGGACCAACTGCCCCTCTGTGGGGGAATCCTGGGTGTACAAGGCTCTCATCGACCGACTATTGTCGATAAGCACCGCAATGGTATTGGCTTGCGATTTCGGTACCGTCAAACTACGTGTGGGCTCCAGAAGACAAAAGCACAAAATTCCCAAACCGACGGATCGAAGCATTGTCCCGATCCATCGAGACTTTTGCCCAACCGCCTGGCGATAGGAAAACCATGTGGCGACCGAAAAGGTAGCCCACATGAGGATTGCCAAGGGAGCCCAAGCTGCTTTCGCAAATACAATATTCTCGAACCACTCGATCACTTGGTTTGCTCTCCCCCCAAGCGTTCGAAATAACGATCCAATTCCGATCGGAAACGATCCGGTACCGGATCGCGATCTAAGGGAACAAGTTCGTTTTCTTTGGCCGTTTTGCGAATCAACTCCTCTTGCACACGCCGCTGCAACTCCTGCAACGGATTCGATATCAACTTCTTGACCAACTCCCACTGCGGCTCCTTGGAATGCCGCTTGTACTCCTTGCGGAAATCTCGCGCAGCCTCGCGCACTCGAGCCGCTTCGGCCTTCAATTCCGGATCGCGTACCAACTCTTCAATATCCCGAAGCCGGTCAGTCCACTGCGCGTAGTCTTCACCCATCAACGGAGAGCTCGACTCCAAGCCACCGCCGCCACCGGCTCGCTGCATGCGTTCCTCAAGCGCTTCGAGCGCCGAGCGAGGGGAAGGCTCGCGAGCTTGCGAGGAACTTCTCGCTTGGCGGGGTTGGCCTTCGCGGGGTTGGCCTTCGCGGGGTTGGCTTTCGGGGGGCTGGCCTTGGCTGGGCTGGCCTTCGCTGGGCTGGCCTTCGCGGGGCTGGCCTTCGCGGGGCTGGCCTTCACTGGGCTGGCCTTCGCGGGGCTGGCCTTCGCGGGGCTGGCCTTCGCTGGGCTGGCCTTCGCTGGGCTGGCCTTCGCGGGGCTGGCCTTCGCGGGGCTGGCCTTCGCTGGGCTGGCCTTCGCGGG
>Ga0315906_10002592_pt1 | contig 24920 bp, 9 predicted proteins | sample LakEriMetagenome_4_FD_203526 | JGI IMG/M metagenome (GOLD analysis project Ga0315906, IMG submission 203526) | Freshwater fungal communities from buoy surface, Lake Erie, Ohio, United States - Buoy 2 MA122 | ecosystem: Environmental > Aquatic > Freshwater > Lake > Lake biofilm | place: USA: Lake...
CGAGGAGTTCGTGATCGGCATCACGGGCGAAGTGCCGGAGATGAAGCTGGTCGCCTGACCATGCTCACCAGGCTCACCACAGCGGTCAGGCACGCGGGTCGGCGTGAGGATGACGAGCGTGGCGGTCTTCCGCCAGCGAGGCAACTCATGCCGCCCGCGAGCCGCGTTGGGCGCGAAGACTCCTGACGCGAGTCTTCACACGGGCTCACCCCAGCGGTCAGGCACACGGGTCGGCGTGAGGATGACGAGCGTGGCGGTCCTCCGCCAGCGAGGCAACTCATGCCGCCCGCGGGCCGGATTGGGCGCGAAGACTCCTGACGCGAGTCTTCAGACGGGCTCACCCCAGCGGTCAGGCACGCGGGTCGGCGTGAGGATGACGAGCGTGGCGGTCCTCTGCCAGCGAGGCAACTCATGCCGCCCGCGAGCCGGATTGGGCGCGAAGACTCCTGACGCGAGTCTTCAGACGGGCTCCCAACGAATGACGTAAACGTCGATCGCCGGCCCGCCGGTCGCCCCCAGCGGCCGCCGGGCCGGTCGTCTTTCCACGGCGAGGCCGGCCGCCTGGCAGGCGGGCTCGAACTCGGCCGCCCGGGCTCGGCCAGGGTCGGCGACGAGTCCGACACCAGCCGGGGCAAGCGTGCGGGCGAGGACACCGACGAGGGCCGTGGCGTGGTGCCGCTCATAGAGCACGTCGGCGGCGATCACACGGTCGAAGGTGCCCAGATCCGCGGGCAGGGACCGCCAGTCGAGGAGTCGCACGGCCAGGCCGGGGGCGCCGTTGCGGTCGGCGTTGTACCGCACCGCCTCGAGGGCGTCCTCTTCGTAGTCACTGGCCGTGGCGGCGAAGCCGCGGCGGGCGGCCACGATGGCGGGCAAGGCGATGCCGCAGCCGAGCTCGAGCAGCGTGAGACCGGTGCCGTCGCCGGCCGCGAGCTCCTCGGCGAGCACGATGGCCGATTCCCAGACGTTCGCCCAGTAGGGAATCCGCTCGTCCCGCTCGAAGGCCGCGACGTCGATCAGGGCGTCGATGTCGGGGGGCTGCCAGACCGTCAGCGGCATTCCCCGGATGTCGAGGCGGCGGGCGATCGGCGAAAAACGTTCGTACCCCATGGTCTGCTCCGGGCCGGCGGCCTCCCAGCCGGCACATCCGGCACGGCGGTCCGGTGCCGGCGGCGAAAATCGCGGCGCGTGTGACCTTACCATGTGCAACGATTGAAGCGACTCCCTTCCCGCCGCGGCCCGCCATGCTCACCGACTTCGACCTCCACCTGATCGGCGAAGGCCGCCACTGGAAGAGCTACGAGAAGCTGGGGGCCCAGCTGCACGTCGCCGACGGCGTGGCGGGCGTGAACTTCGCCGTCTGGGCCCCGAACGCCGACGCCGTCAGCGTCGTCGGCGACTTCAACGGCTGGAACGGTTCGACCCACCGGATGCACAAGCGGATCCCGTCGGGGATCTGGGAGCTGTTCGTCCCCGGGCTCGGCCCCGGCACGCTCTACAAGTATCGGGTCCACGCCCACGGCTCCCACTCCGACCGCTGCGACCCCTACGGCTTCGGCGCCGAGGTGCCACCGCGAACCGCGTCGCTGGTGGTCGATCTCCAGGCCTACCAGTGGCGGGACGGCGACTGGATGGCCCACCGCGCCGACCGCAACGCGCTCTCCGCGCCGCTCAACGTCTACGAAGTGCATCTCGGCAGCTGGCGGCGACCGGGCGACGACCCGCACCGCTGGCTCTCCTACGCCGACCTCGAGCGGGAACTCGTGCCCTACGTCGTGGAGATGGGGTTCACCCACGTCGAGTTCCTCCCGCCGACGGAGCATCCGCTGTCGGCCAGTTGGGGCTACCAGACGATCGGACTGTTCGCGGCCACGAGCCGGTTCGGCTCCCCGCAGGCGCTGATGTCGCTGATCGACGCCCTGCACCGGGCGGGCGTGGGCGTGATCATCGACTGGGTGCCGGCCCACTTCCCCAAGGATGCCCACGGCCTGCGGCGTTTCGACGGCACCGCGCTCTACGAGCACGAGGACGCCCGCCAGGGCGAGCATCCCGACTGGGGCACGCTGATCTTCAACTACGGCCGCAACGAGGTGGTCAACTACCTGATCTCGAGCGGGCTGTTCTGGCTCGACCGCTACCATGTCGACGGCCTGCGGGTCGATGCCGTCGCGTCGATGCTGTACCTCGACTACAGCCGCCAGGACGGCGAGTGGGTGCCCAACTGCTTCGGCGGCCGGGAGAACCTGGAGGCGATCGACTTCCTGAAGACGTTCAACGTGCAGGTCCACGGCCACTTTCCCGGCACGCTGACGATCGCCGAGGAATCGACCGCCTGGCCGGGCGTGTCGCGGCCCACATACGTGGGTGGCCTCGGCTTCAGCCTGAAGTGGAACATGGGCTGGATGAACGACACGCTGCGGTACATGCGGCACAACCCGGTGCACCGCAAGTATCACCACGACGAGCTGACCTTCAGCCTGATCTACGCCTTCCACGAGAACTTCGTCCTCCCGCTCTCGCACGACGAGGTCGTGCACGGCAAGCGGTCGCTCCTCGACCAGATGCCCGGCGACGCCTGGCAGAAGTTCGCCAACCTGCGGCTGCTGTATGCCTACATGTGGTGCCATCCGGGCAAGAAGCTGCTCTTCATGGGGGGCGAGTTCGGCCAATGGCACGAGTGGAACTTCGACGAGAGCCTGCAGTGGCACCTCTGTGGGTTCGAGCAGCACCAAGGCCTGCAGCGGGCGGTCGCCGACCTGAACCGTCTCGTGCGGGCGGAGAAGTCGCTCCACGAGCTCGACTTCGACGGCCGCGGCTTCGAATGGATCGACTGCCACAACTGGCAGGACAGCGTGCTGGCCTTCATCCGCCGGGCCGCCGATCCCGACGACTTCCTGGTCGTGTGCTGCAACTTCACGCCCGTGCCGCGGACGGCCTACCGTCTGGGTGTGCCGCACGGCGGGCTGTACGACGAGGTCTTCAACGGCGACTCCACCTTCTACGGCGGGTCGAACCTCGGCAACGCAGGCGCGATCGCGGCCGAGCCGATCCCGCACCACGATCGGGGGCACTCCGTCTCCCTCACCCTGCCCCCGCTCGCAGCCGTCGTCCTCAAGCCCCGCCGGAATTTTTGATGGTGCGGGTTTTCCAGTCTTGCGTTCGGCATGACCCGCGCGCTCGACCCAAAAAGCCCCCCGCGGAAGCCGGGGGACTCCGGGTCGCATACGAACCCGCGTGCCATGCCTATCGACAGTACCGACGAATCGCCTGGGGCGTTCTCAGCATGGATGGCAGGGTGGTTTTCATGCCCGGAGTCCCCGGGTTTCCACCCGGGGCTTCTTGTGTGCGTGCCAGGCCCGGAGGGCCGGGTTGAATCCAAGCGGGCGCAGGCCCGCCAAGCGAACCGCGGCACGAGGCCGCGGGTTTGCGTGCAGCATGCTCCCGGGTTTCCACCCGGGGCTTCGAGGTTCCGCGCGCCGCTTCCACAAAAAGCCCCCGGCGGAAGCCGGGGGACTCTCTGGAAAACTGCAGGAGTCGAAGCGATCGCCTACCGCGGCTCCCGATGCCACGTGACCGCGTGCCGCTTTTCGAGCGCCTCCACCCAGGCGGCCGATGCCCGCGATGTCTCCCGCTGCGCCACCATGGCCAGCCGCCGCTGATCGTCGCGGGCTTCCATGAACCGCGTGCGGAGCTTCTCGAGCGGCGGTTCCAGGCCGTCCAGCCGGATCACGTAGCAGACCGTCCGCGGCTCGTTGAAGGCGACGGTCGCGTTCCCCGGCTCGAGACCGAACACGGCCTGCATGAACTCCTCGCCCGGCATCGAGATGCCCTCGGGCTGCGAGAGCGACGGCGGAGTGCCCAGCGGCACGGTGCCCTGCGTGAGCCAGGTGAAGGGCCCCACCTTCTCGGCCTTGAGTTCCGGCGTGGTGGCGACGGCCGCTGCCAAGGTCTGCCCCGCCCCGACCTGACGGGCGATCTCCTCCGCCTTGTTCCGCGCCAGGCTGCGGGCCTCCACGATCCGCCAGGCCCGCTCGACGTCGGCCCGCGCGGACTGGAAGGAGGGCGTGAACTCCGGCTGGTCTTCCGTCTTCCAGGAGATTGAACGGTTGCCCTCCACGTCGCGGGACGTGACGGGCCGCAGCGTCGGGGCACCCTGGCCGAAGATCATGTCGATCCAGCGCTGCTGGCGGATGCCAAACCGGCTCGACGCATCGGGCACGAGTTCGAAGCTGCCCCCGAGCGGCCCGGCCGCCACGGCCTGGTCGGCGGTGACGAGTTCCGATCGGCCCGCCTCCAGTCCCTGCGTGGCGGCGATCTTGTCGAAGTTCGGCGGCGTCGGGGCCGCCGCGCCGGCATCCTTGCCACCAGCCTGCCAGAGGGCGAAATCCTCGGCATAGCGGGTCATGTCGGTCGCGATGGCGGAGAAGATGGCGTCGATCCGCTTGTCGGCCTCCTGACGGGCGAGCCGCTTGCGGATGTCGTCCTTGACCTTCTCCAGCGGCTCGAAGTTCGCCGCCTCGTCGGCCGGTGGCACAGCTTTCTTTTCGGTCTCCGTCCCCTCGGCCTTCTTCTCAGCGGCGCTCGACTCCTGCTTTCCGTCCTTCTCGGCAGCCGACGGCGCGGCCTCTTGCGCTACCGCAGCGGCCGGACTGGCTTCCGCCGCGGCCGGCTGACGAAACGCCACCGGGCTGAATCGCGAGCGGCGGGCATCCGAGCCCTTGTCGGGCGCGGGCTGCGGCGCCGGCTCCTGGGCCTGGGGTGCGACCGGCTTGCCAGCCTCGGGTGCAGCATCCTGGGCCTCGCCCGCCGGCTTCTCAGCCGCCGGCTTCTCGCCCGCCGGCTTCTCGCCCGCCGGCTTCTCGCCCGCCGGCTTCTCGGCGGCCGGCTTCTCGGCGGCCGGCTTGGCCCGGAAGAGCGACGTCTTGTTCTTTTCGTAGTATTCGGCGACTTGGGCGTCGGTGACCTCCTTGGCTGCCGCGGCCTCGAAGGTCTCCGTCTTGGCGACGAGATACTCGTACTTCGCCCGATGCGGCTCACGGAAACCCGGCTCCGCACTCCGGGCCGCGGGCAGGTCGTCCTTGTACTGCTCGAAGAACGCCCGCAGCGTCGCCTCGGAAGGCGCGGCCACGTTGGCGGCGAGCGTTTCCACGACGACCGGAACCACTTCGACGGTGGCCGACTGTTCCAGGCGGCGGAAGTAGTCCCACCGCCAGCCGGGCGGATCACCGGCGAAGCCGGACTGGAACAGCATCTGCATGCTCTGCGCGGCGAGCACCGTCCGCAGGGTCTCGAAGAGGTCGTACTGGCTGACGCCCATCGGGCCCACGCGGAGCCGCCCGATGATCTGGTCGAACTGCTCCTGCCGGACCAGGTTGTTGGTCCATTGCCCGAGGAAGTCGTTGATCGCGGCGTCGCTCACGACCACGCCGTTGGCCTCGGCCTCCCGCGCGAGCACGGCCGTGCGGACGACCGACCGCTCGTCGTCGGGCAGCAGGCCGATCTGCGCCGGATCGCGGCCAGAAGCTGCCGCCGATTCCATCAGAAAGCGGTTGAGGACGCCCCGCATGGCTACCGCCCGCTCGACCCCGCTCTCCAGCAACTCGCCCCCCTGCCACGACACCACCACGGGATCCCGGCCCCCGCCGCCGCCACCGCCCATCTGCAGAAAGGGCGGCAGCACGAAGAAGGCGATCATGGCCATGATGGCCAGCGCGGCCAGCGCGGACCGTTGATTCCTACGGAAAACGTCGAAAGAGCCGGCCATGGCACCGCCTGTGGGCTGGAGAGGGCAACTCCCGGGCGACGCGGGCCCGAGACTTGACAAGGGAAGAGAGGGCAGGGTAACGCTGTCTGCCTCGCGACAGGCCGCAGATTGTAGCGCCGGCCCTGTCGGCGCCAATCCCAAAGCCCTCGCATCGCGGCACGATCATCACCATGGCCAAGAAACCTTCCGCGACGCGACGCAAGCCCTCCGGGAGCGGTGCGCCGGCCGCCCGGCAGCCCAAGGGCGACTACCAGCTCGTCATCGTGGAGAGCCCGGCCAAGGCGAAGACCATCGAGAAGTATCTGGGCCCCGGCTTCGTCGTGAAGGCCTCGATCGGCCACATCCGCGACCTGCCGAGCAAGGCCCCCAAGGGGACGAAGCAGCCGGTGCCGGGCGTCGACCTGGATCACGACTTCGCCCCGACCTACGAGGTCGACCGCGACAAGACGAAGACGGTCACCGAGCTGCGGCAGCTCGCCAAAGGGGCCGCCGACGTCTGGTTCGCGACCGACCTCGACCGCGAGGGGGAGGCGATCGCATGGCACCTCACGCAGGTGCTCGGCGTCGACCCCGCCCGGGCCAAGCGGGTGACCTTCGACGCGATCACCAAGAGCGAGGTGCAGCGGGCCTTCCAGTCGCCGCGGGTCATCAACATGCCCCGCGTCGAGGCCCAGCAGGCCCGCCGCATCGTCGACCGGATCGTGGGCTACCAGGTCTCGCCGATCCTCTGGAAGAAGGTGGCCGGCGGCCTCTCGGCCGGCAGGGTGCAGAGCGTGGCGACGCGGATCGTGGTCGAGCGGGAGCAGGAGATTCGCGACTTCACGCCCGCCGAGTCGTGGGACATCACGGCGGCGCTGTCGTTCGACGCGGAGCGATCGGCCGCGTTGCACGCGGAGTGGACGGCGTTCATGGCCCGCCGCGACGACCGCGGTCGCCCGCCGCTGGTCCGCGAGCGGATGGCCTGGCTCGCCGACCACCGGTCGCTGTCGTGCGATCTCGTCGAGGTGGGCGGCAAGCCGGTGAAGATCGAGGCCGTGAACACCTCCACGGCCGACCTCGCGCCGGCGGTGCAGCTGGCCGCCGAGGCCGCGGGGCTGCTCGACCTGCGGATCGACCGGCAGGAGGATTCCGCCGGCAAGGGCCGCGGTCGCAACGTGGTCCGCCTCACGGGACGGCCCGACCCACGGGCCCGCTACGCGGTCGAATCGATCGACGTCACCCGCACCCGGTCTCGGCCCTATCCGCCCTTCATCACCAGCACGCTCCAGCAGGCGGCCTCGAGCCGGCTCGGCATGTCGACTGACCGCACGATGCGGATCGCCCAGCAGCTGTATGAAGGCATCGACCTGCCCGACGAGGGCCGGGTGGGCCTGATCACCTACATGCGGACCGACTCGACGAACCTCTCCCGGGAGGCGATCGACATGGCCCGCCGCTACCTCGATCAGCGGCACGGGGCGAAGTACGTGCCCGCCGCCCCGCGGTCGTACACCAGCAGCAACGAGAGCGCCCAGGAGGCCCACGAGGCGATCCGCCCGACCGACGCCTTCCGCGAGCCCGACCGGATCGCGGCGGCCCTCACGGACGAGCAGTACAAACTCTACAAGTTGATCTGGGAAAGCTTCGTGGCCTGCCAGGCGACCGACGCCGAGTGGGACTCCACGAGCGTGCGGCTGCGGCGCAGCGACCGCGATACCGGCGCCGTCTTCAAGGCCCACGGCCGCGTGCTCCGCTTCGACGGCTTCTATGCGGTCAGCGGCACGCCGAAGGACGACGGCGACCAGGTGCTGCCCGACTTCCAGAAGGGGGCCGTGCTCGCCCCGATCGACATCGAGCCGCGGCAGAAGTTCCAGGCGGCGCCCCCGCGGTACACCGAGGCGACGCTCGTCAAGAAGATGGAAGAGGAGGGCATCGGCCGCCCCTCCACCTATGCGAGCATCATCAACGTCATCGAGAAGCGCGGCTACGTCGTCCAGCAGGAGCGGCGGTTCCACGCCACGGCGATCGGCGAGGCGGTGACGGGGTTCCTCAAGCGGGGCTTCCGCGACCAGTTCATCGAGATCGGCTACACGCGGGAGATCGAGCGGGAACTCGACCAGGTGGCCCAGGGCACGAAGCGCTGGACCGAGATGCTGCACGAGTTCTACGACGAGCTCACGCCCAAACTCGGCGACGCCGCCAACGAGCCGCACGAAAAGGCCAAGTCGGATCCCTCGCCATGGAAATGCCCGCAGTGCGGCCGGCGGCTGGAGTTTCGGCTCGGCGGCAAAGGGGAGTTTCTCTCCTGCTCGGGCTACAACGAGAAGATCGTCGAGGAGCCGGTCGCCGCGGCGAAGCCCGCCAAGGGCAAGGCCAAGAAGTCCAAGCCGAAAAAGCCCAAGGAGAAGCCGGCCTGCACGTTCGCCATGCCGGTGGACCGGCAGCGGCGTCCGCTGCTCCCGGAGCAGATCGACCTCCTGTCGCCGGCCGGCGTGCCGATGGTGAAACGAACCGGCCGGTTCGGTGACTTCCTCGTCGAGGACAAGCCGCGGCCGCCGAAGCCCCGGGGCAAGAAGGCTGCCGCGGCCCCGGCGGAACCGCCGTCCTTCATCCTCAACCTCGACCGCAAGGGGAACCTCAAGTTTCCGTCCCCGCCCCCCTTGGTCACCGACATCGCCTGCCCGAAGTGCGGCGAGATGATGAACCTGCGGGACGGCAAGCGGGGCCCGTGGCTGGGCTGTCGCGCCTTCCCCAAGTGCCGCGGCCGGGAGGGGTTCACCAAGCTCCCCGAGCCGAGGCAGAAGGAACTGGAGAAGGAGCTCGCGGCCCACATGCGCGGGCAGACGAAACTGTCGCTCACCCGCCGAGATGGCGTCACGCCCGTGGCGGAGGGCACCCCGCTCTCCGCCCTGACGATGGAAGGTGGCGTGGCCACGCTCGAGCCGTTCTCGGGCTGACGCGGCGGTCTCTGGCCGTCGAGCGGCATGGACGGCGGGATGGCCTTCACGCCCGGAGTCCCCGGGTTTCCACCCGGGGCTTTCTGGGCATGCGTGCATTTTTCGGCCGGCAATCGACACTCCGGAACGCCCCGGGAACTTTTCCCGTCACCGGCGCATCTTATTGGTCAGACCCTGTCGTCCCGTCCCCCGGAGCCCTGTGCCATGTCGCCCGTTTCCGCCCTCGCCCTCGCCCTGTGTGTCGGCCTGTCGCTGGCCGCCTTCACGAACACCCCGGCCTTCGCGGCCGATCCGAAGCCGACGGCCGGTGCCGACGCCCTGCCGCTGGAGAAGGTGGTGCTCTTCACCTCCGGGGTGGGCTTCTTCCAGCACGCCGGGCAGGTGACCGGCGATGCGTCGGTGGAGATGAAGTTCGCGGCGGAAGACGTCAACGACCTGCTCAAGAGCATGGTGCTCGAGGATCTCGGTGGCGGCACGGTGTCGACGGTCAGCTACGCCTCCCGCGACCCGATCACGAAGACGCTCGGCACGTTCGCCGTGAACCTCACCGACAACCCGTCGCTGGGCCAGATCCTCGGCCGGCTCCGCGGCGAGAAGATCGAGGTCGATGCCGCCACGCCGGCGACGGGCACGATCGTGGGCGTGGAGAAGCGGACGGTGCCGGCGGGCGAGAACAAGACGGTGGAGAAGGAGTTCATCACGCTGCTCACGGCCGACGGCCTGAAGACGCTCGCCCTCGACACGATCACCCGGATCAAGCTCGTCGATCCACGGCTCCAGGGGGAACTGGAGAAGGCGTTGGCGGTGCTGGCCCTGGGCCACGACAACGACAAAAAGGGGGTGAAGCTCGAGTTCCGCGGGCAGGGTGAGCGGAAGGTGCGGGTGGGCTACGTGCAGGAGTCGCCGCTGTGGAAGACGAGCTACCGGCTCGTGGTGGACGACGCGGCCGCCGGTGACAAGAAGCAGAAGGCGCTCTTGCAGGGCTGGGCGATCGTGGAGAACACGACCGACCAGGACTGGAAGGACGTGCGGATGGAGCTCGTCAGCGGCCGGCCGATCTCGTTTCGCATGGATCTCTACCAGCCGCTCTACGTGCCGCGGCCGCAGGTCATGCCGGAGCTCTACGCGTCGCTCATGCCGCAGCTCTACGGGCAGAGCCTGGCCGACGCACAACGGCAATTCGAGAAGGCGGATGCTGGCGGCCGGGGGGAGGCGCTCGCCCGTCGAGGCCGCATGGCCCAAGACAAGGAGTTGGCGGAGGGTGCGCCGCCCGGCGACGCCGCCGCGCCGAGGAGTGGCCTCGCTACGGGCAAAGACGGTCGAAAGCGTGAACTCGCCATCGAGAGCATCCAGAGCGTGGCGGCGGGGGCGAATCTCGGCGAGCTGTTCCGCTACGCGATCGAGCAGCCGGTGACGATCGAGCGGCAGCGGTCGGCGATGCTGCCGATCGTGGGGGAGAAGGTGGAAGCGGAGAAGGTGGCGATCTACGACGAACGGGTGCTGGCCAAGCATCCGCTCTCGGGGCTGCGGCTGGTGAACTCGACGAAGCTCAACCTCATGCAGGGTCCGGTGACGGTGTTCGAGGCGGGGGCCTACGCCGGCGACGCCCGGATCGAGGACATGGCCCCGGGCAGCGAGCGGCTGGTGAGCTACGCGATCGACCTCGACGTGGAAGTCAACCCGCGGATGGAGCAGGCTGCGGAAGAGATCGTGAGCGTGAAGATCGCCAAGGGCACGCTCATCGCCACGCGGAAGTACGCCCGCAAGAAGGTGTTCGAGATCAAGAACTCCGGTGACAAACCGGTGAAGCTGCTCGTCGAGCATCCGCGGGACGGGGGCTGGAACCTCGTCGCGCCGAAGGAACCGGCCGAGACGACCCGCGACCGCTACCGCTTCGCGGTCGTGGCGGAGCCTGGGAAGCCCGTGAAGCTCGACGTGGCGGAGGAGCGGCCTGACGTGCAGCACGTGGCCCTCACGAACCTCGACGACAACCTGATCCTGTTCTACTCGCGGGCCAAGGTGACGAGCCCGGCCGTGAAGGAGGCGCTCGAGCAGGTGATCGCGAAGAAGCGGGCCATCGAGCAGATCGTGCGCGTCAAGCAGGAAAAGGAGCGAGAGATCCAGGTGGTGGAGCAGGAGCAGAACCGGATCCGGCAGAACATGGCCCAGCTCGACCGCACGAACGAACTCTATGCGAAGTACGTGAAGAAGTTCGCCGAACAGGAGGACCGCGTGGAGACGCTCCGCCAGGAGATCACGGCCCTCATCCGTCAGGAGCAGGAGGCGCGAAAGGCCCTCGACGAGTTCGTGCTCAAGACCGAGTTGAACTGACCGACTGCAGTCTCCATATATGCATGGGGTGTCGGATCGTACGCACACCCGGTGTCCCCGGGTTGCCACCCGGGGCTTCTTGGACACGCACAAGAGCCCCACAAAAAGCACCCGGCGGGAGCCGGGGGACTCCGCGTCGGGGCGGATACCAGTCACCATTTCCAAGCGGCAGTCTTGCAAACCCGAGGTTTTGCTGACGGCGATTTGTTCCAACCCCAGGAGTTCCCCGATGACCACCCCCATGGTTCGCACCACCTGCAGCACCGCGATCGCGGCCGTCTGTCTCTGCCTTTCCACGACCGCGTTTGCGGACACCGCGTTTGCGGACATACCGCCTCCCGACTCTCCGGCGGCCCAACGGCGCCAGGCGGTGCCGCTGCGGATCGCGGAACATGCCGAGGCGGAGGTCCATCGGATCGTGATTCCGAAGGCCGTGCTCGCGAAACTCGCCGGTGACCTGCCGGATGCCGGCTCGATCGCGGCGGCGACGCCGACCCGCAGCATCGTGGCGGCGCTCGCGGTCTCGGCGGCCGTGGCCTGTGGGCTCGTCGCCTTCCGCCGCAGCCGTGCGGACCGACTCGCGGCCGTCGTGATCTGCGGCCTGTCGCTCGCCGGCGCAGGAGCCGTGCTCCTGGGCGAGCCGGCATTCGCCGACCTGGCATTGCCCGGCCAAGAACCGCGGCGACCCCGGCCCCAGCCCGTCGTCACGGAGCCCGAGTCGGTCACGCTTGCGCAGGGGGGCAGCGTGATCCTCGAGGTCGGCGCCGCCGATGGCGATGCCGTGGTCCTCGTCGTCGGCAAGGCCGCGGCGAAGCCGAAGTAGCGTCCGGTTCCACCTGGGCCCATCGCCATGGCGACCCTCACCCACCCCGCCGCAGCCCAGCGACCCGCAACGCCCGCCGCCGACCCGGCGGCGGCGTTCGCGGCCGCTGCGGTCGCGGTCGTCGCCGCGGCGGCCCTGCTCGCCGGCTGGTTTCCGATCGGTTTTTCGATCGCGATCGTGTTCCTGTTCGCGGGGCCGCACAACTGGCTCGAGGCCCGCTACTTCATGACGCGGATGCCGGCCCGCTGGGGCCGGCTGCGGTGGTTTTTCACGCTCGGGATCGGCGGCGTCGTGGGGCTCGCGGCCACGATGATCGCCATCCCCTCGATCGCCGCGGCCCTGGGCGACGGCCGCGAGACGTGGCTCGTGCTGCTCGCCGCCTGGAACTCCGCGCTCGTGCTCTGGGCGGCGGCCCTCGCCGCGATCCGCCGCCGGCAGAACCCGCGGCGGGCCTGGCCCTGGCTCTGGCCGGCGGCCTTCGCCCTCGTGGCGGCGGCCTGGCTGTGGCCCTTGGGCTGGAGCATCGGCCTCGTCTACCTGCATCCTCTGCTCGCGCTCGTGTTTCTCGACGCGGCACTCGGCCGGCGGCGGCCGGAGCTGCGGCCGGCCTACCGGGCCTGCCTCGTCGCCGTGCCCGCGGCACTCGTCCTGCTCGCCCTCCGGCTCGGGCCGGCGGCCGACCTGCCCGGCACCGACGTGCTCACCGCCCAGATCACCCACCATGCGGGCGGCGGCGTCGTGCCCCACGTCTCGACCCACTTCCTCGTCGCGGCCCACACGTTCCTGGAGATGCTCCATTACGCCATCTGGTGCGTGGCCCTGCCGCTGCTCGCGGTGGGGGGCCGGCCGTGGCGGCTCGCGGGCGTGCCCCTGGCGCGAAGATCCGCCGCCTGGCGTCGCGGGCTGACGGCCGTGCTCGTCACCGGCAGCCTCGTGGTCGTGGCCTTCTGGGGGGGCTTCCTCATCGACTATCCGCTCACCCGCAGCCTCTACTTCACCGTGGCCCTCGTCCACGTGCTCGCCGAGGTGCCCTTCCTCCTCCGGGAGGCGTGACCCGGTGCCCCCCGATGCCGCCGCCCAGTGGGGCTTCCTGCCGTGGGGCTACCTCTTCACGGTGGCCGTCGAGTTGCCGCTACTGCTCGTGGGACTGTCACCACGGCACTCCCTCCGCGACCGCGTGCTCGCCGGCCTCGCCCTCACCGCATTCACCTACCCAATCGTGATCTGCGTGCTGCCGCCGCTCGTGTGGGCCCTGTGGGGCCGCGGCTGGTATCTCCTGGTCGCCGAGACGTTCGCGCCGGTGGCCGAGTGCCTTCTCTTCCGGGCGGCCTTCGGCCCGGCCCCGACCCGTGCGGCCGCGATCCGCGACGCCGCCGCGATCGTGCTTGCGAACCTCGCCTCGTTCGGCCTCGGGGAACTCATGAATGGGAGCTGAGTTCCCGCGCATCCGGACCACGGGAATGACGATGGCGCCACGGGACTCGGCGCACGCCGGCCGCATCGGCCTGAGCGGCCGCCGCCTCGGCATGCCCCCGATTCGTTTGCTCGGCCGACGAGCCTTGCGATCGGCCGGTGGCGAACCGCGCTGCCCGGCGGATAGTGTACGGCCGTTTACTCAAGCCGTCCACCTGCCGGGCCGCCCGTGGTCGCCGCGGTCGCAGAGTTTTCCGCGCGAAGCCGACGCCGCCCGCACGGACGTCCCGCGGAGTCCCGCCGTTACGAGCGACGTCGCCCCGAGAAGACGCCGGTCCACAAGATCGTGTAGAAAAACCTCGAGAGCTGGCTCGCCGGGCGGGTAGCCGCCGACCGCCCTGCCCCCGTCGCCGCACTCACGAAGATCTTCCGTGATGAGATCGAACGGTCGCTGTGGGCTGCGGGATCACGCTCCTCGACCGCGACGTGCCGAGCTATTTTCAGAGTCTCGAGCACCTGCTGCGATAGTGTGCCCGGCCCCCCTTCGCGCTTGAACGACTCTCCGTGAGCCGTGGTGCAGACGGCCGGAACACCGGCATCCGCTACGTGCTGCCGAGACGCTGGGTCACCATCTGGGCGGCCAACTGGATCGGACGGGGTCGTGGACGGAAGTCCACGCAACCGGGGGCCAATGGTGTCGTCGAACTCGCGCCGTTTGAGTTCTTGGACCGGCTCGCCGATCTCGTCCCGCCGCCGCGGAAGCACCGGCACAGGTATCACGGGGTGTTCGCACCGAACCACACGCTCAGGCGGGCCGTCACGGCGCTCGCGATCGGGAACGTCGGCAAAACCTCCGCCTGTCTCTCCCGCCCTTGGGCCGCCCGCCGACTGGGGCGAGCTCGTGCCGGTCCATGACGACCGCGACGCGATTCAAGCGCCGCCCGACGAGCTGCCCGCGATCGACATCTACAGCCTCTGACCGGTGCCGGACGCGAGGCATCAAGGCCCCGGACGGGCGACCCGGTAGACGGTCTGCGCCCAGGCGAGAAAATCGCCATCGCAAGCGGGTGCGGGGCGTTTCGAGAAACCCACTCCGGACGCCCGGGCCGCTCCTCACGAGGCGCACGAGTCGCTCATCAGCCGGAAGATCGTTGCGGAAGTGCGCTTGGCCGGACTATCCTTCGGCACCGCTTGCCGACTCCGTCGGCCAAAAACTGCCTGTTTCCCCGGGGCATGAAACCAGCCCCAATTTCGGTTAGGGTGAAACGATCGTGCGGGTCGTTCCGGTCGGGTGGACTGGCGAAGAAATACGGCGCGGTGAACTGCTCCCGCCCGAAGAACAAGGTGGACTATCACGCTCGAATCAAGGCAGCGGTGACCATGAGCTCATTGTCGATGCACCCCTTCACGCTTCGTCCCGGCCCGCGTTCCGCACAGCGTCGCGCGAACGGCCAACGGCAGACCCGGCCTTCCCGACTCCGCGCCGAGCGGCTTGAGCGGCGGCTGGCCCTGGCGGCCATTCCCTCCGCCACGATCAACGGCCCCGATCTCAGCGCCCTGATCGGCCAGGAGATCCCGCTGACCGTCACGTTCGACAACACGGCGACGGCCCCGTCCGACATCGGCTACGGCCCCTTCGTCGACATCGTGATGCCGGCCACGGGCGACGCGCCCCCGCTGCCCAATGACGGCATCTCGTTCAAGCCCAATAGCGCCACCTACAACGGCCTCTCGCTCGCCACGACGGTGCTCACCTTCGACGCCCAGGGCCAGGCGACGCACCCCTTCGCCAAGAACCCCGACGGCACGTCGCTCATCGTCACCGGCAAGCCGGGCGACCAGCTCGTGGTCGTGCAGCTCCCCTTCGGCAGCTACGGCCCCGACCAGCCGGCGGCGGAGATCAACTTCACCGGCGTGGTCAGCTCGCTCGCCCAGCCCAACAGCTCCTATCCCGTCACCGCCACGGGTGGATTCCAGTTCCAGACGGATGCGGCCGGCAATCCGACGGTGAACGTCGCCACGCTCGGCACGACCACGACCGACCCGATCCAGCCGCAGCTGTTCCGGATCAAGAAGACCTCGAGCGCTCCCGAGGCCGAGACGGCGACGGGCCCCAACTTCCAGCACACCTACACGGTGAGCATGGCGGTGGCCCCGCAACAGACGGTGACGAACCTGCAGCTCACCGACATCCTGCCCAACAACGTGCAGTTCGTGTCGCTGCTGACCGCGACGGGCAACGGCGCCACATCGGTCACGCCGGTCGCCACGCCCAGCACGACCGTGCCCGGCGGCACGCTCACGCGGCAGTTCAACCAGGTCCTCGGCACGGGCAGCGATTCGGACGTCGTGATGACATTCTCCTACTTCGTGCCCCAGGACAACGCTGCCGGCATCGACGTGATCCCGCTGGGCACCGGTGGCACCGCGACCGCCACGAACGTGGCCTCTGCGACCGGCACCTGGACGAGTTCCAACATCAACTACCCCGGCCCGCAGTCGATCACGAGCGACCCCGACGACGCGAGCGCCCAGCACACGCTCACGGCCCGCACCGTCGCCCTGCAGAAGACCTTCGCCGACCTGACCAACCCCGGCTCGCCGCGGGCCGGCGACCTGATCGAGTACACGCTCAACTTCCAGGTCAGCGACTACTTCGCGCTCGACAACTTCGACATCACCGACGTGATCTCCGACGGCCAGGAGTTCGACGCCACGTTCACGCCGACGCTCACCTACACGCAGAAGGCCGGGTCAGAGTCGTACACAGCCGTACCGTTCGCGCCGGCGAACGTCAGCGTCACGGTGAACGATCCCGGGAACGGCACGACGGACGTTGTGTTCAACGTCTCCGACCAGCTGGCGGCGCTCCGCGGCAGCGCCGACGGCGACCTGCTTGGCGCCGGCATACCGGCCGGCGGAACCGGCGGGCCGTTTCCCCCCGCGAACCCCTCCGGCCCGGGCACGCGGGGCACGATCAGGTTCCGGGCGCGGATCCTGGACGAGTACCGGCAGACGCCCCGGCCAGGTGCCGACGTCGTCCAGGGCGACGTGATGAGCGACGACGCCACCACGACGGCGACGGTGCTGGCGTTCTCGAACCTGTCTTCCACCTCGAGCAGCGTCTCCGATGGCAGTTCGCAGTCGTTCACGCTCGTCAGTGGCCAGGCCACCAAGAGCGTCTACGCGGTCGACGGCGTGCCCGTCTCCGGCACACCAGTCGTCACGGCCGGCGACGAAGTCACGTTCCGGCTCACCTACAACCTGCCGTTTTCAAGCATCAAGGACTACCAGATCACGGACTTCCTGCCGCTGCCGATCTTCGCGGCGCGGTCGCTCACCTTCGCCGGAGGCACACCCAGCGCGGCCGCTCCGGCGGCTGGCACGTGGAAGTGGGGTCCGACCGACACGTTCAGCGCGATCTCCGGCATCACGCCGACCGAGACGTTCAGCGCCGCAGCCAACAGCGTCACCTGGAGCTTCGGCACGTTCCAGGACTCGCAGGACCGGTCGGCGACGACCGACATCCTGTTCACCGTCACCGCCACGAACCGCCCCTTCGCCGACGGCCTCCTGCTCACCAACCAGGCCGAGCAGACCGAGCGGAACGAGACGGGGAACCTGCTCACGAGCAACACCGCGCTCGCCCAGGTGCAGATCTCCGAGCCGCTGCTCGACATCACCAAGGGCGTCGTCTCGACCACCAATGCCGGCGGCGTGTTCACGCCGCCTACGGTGGCTCCGGCGGGCGTCACCTTCTCGCAGCCCGGCCAGCCGGGCGCCGCCTTCACCGGCACGGTCACGTCGGGCGGGCTCTCCGCCACGCCGATCGATGCGAACCTCTCGAACGTCCTCGGCAGCGACCTGGTCAAGTTCTGCATCGTGGTCGAGAACACCGGCAGCGGACCGAACGGTGCGTTTGACGTCGCCATCAAGGACATCTTCGACAGCACGAAGTTCCAGATCCCGGCCGGCGGCGCGGGCCTCAACCTGCAGGTGACGGACGGCTCAGGGGCGGGGCTGCCGTTCACGGGCACCCTGTTCGGCAGCGGGATCACGCTCGTCGATCCGTCGGTCTCGATGGGGTCGCTCGACCCCGGCAAGACGACCGGCGGCACGGTGATCAACACCGGCGCCAACATCGCCATCATCACGTACGACCTGCAGTTGCTGCCGACGGTCGTGCCGAGCGACGTGATCCCGAACACGGCCACGCTTACCAACTACGCCTCCACGGAGGGCGGCCCCAACTTCCTTCCTCCGGCCGGCCTCTCCGACGACGCGACGGTGACGGTCCAGGCGCCGACCGTCGCCAAGACGCTCGTCGGCACGTCGATCGTCGATTCGTTCAACACGAACACGCAGGCGGTGATCGGCGAGATCGCGACCTTCGAGCTGTCGGTTGACGTGCCGCGCGGGACGACGCCCTCGGCCGTCGTGGTCGACTCGCTGCCGACGGGCCTGGCCTTCGTGCGGATGGTCGGCGCTCCGGTCGTCGATCCGGGTGTGACCTTCACCGGCTCGGCGACCCCGGTGCTGACCAACAGCGGCCGCACGGTCACGTTCAGCCTCGGCGACGTGACCAATGCCAACGCGGGCACGACGCCGCTGGGGATCACGCTCCGCTACGAGGCGGTGGTGCTCAACGTCTCGACGAACAAGGCCGGCACGCAACTGCGAAACAACGCCAAGCTCACCTGGACCGGCCACACGGAGCTGCCGGCCGCCCAATCGGGCCCGGTGACGGTGATCGAGCCCAAGCTCACGATCGACAAGGCAGTGACGCCGATGACGGCCCAGGCGAGCGACCTGGTGACCTTCACGATCGTGGTCGCGGCCAGTCAGACGACCGCCCACAACGTGTCGCTCTCCGACATCTTCCCGGGCGGCATCAGCTATGTCGCAGGATCGCTCCAGAACACCGCCGGTGTCGTCCCAACGACGCTCGCGACGGCCGCCGGCGGCAACTCGTTCACGGCCACGTACACCCAGCTCACCCCCGGCCAGACGAGCACCCTCACCTTCCAGGCCCGGCTCGCTGCCGACGTGGTGGCCGGCCAGGCCATCACCAACACGGTCACGGAGCAGTGGACGAGCCTGCCGGGCACCCCGGGCCAGATCACGCCCAACAACCCGAACGCCTACGAGCGGACCGGTTCCGAATCGACGGCGCAGGGTCAGCTCAACAACTATTCCACGAGCGATTCGGCGACCGTCACGGTGGCCCAGCCGACGGTGGCCAAGTCTCTGGTCACGACGTCCATCGTGAACGCGTCGAACACGGCCACCCAGGCGGTGATCGGCGAAACCGCCACCTACACGATCACGATGACCATCCCGCAGGGCCGCACCCCCGCCGCGAAGCTCATCGACCAGTTCGGGCCCGGCCTGGCCTACGTCCGCACGATCTCGGCCGTCAATGACGACCCGGCGTTCCTCACGGTGCCGGGCCTGACCAGCGCCCCGGTGCTCTCAAGCAGCGGCACGATTGCCACCTGGAACCTCGGCGACATCGTCAACACCGACACCAACAGCGCCACTGCCGAGACGATCACGTTCACGGTGGAAGCGGTCGCGCTCAACGTGAACACGAGCACGAGCGGCGTCCAGCTCGTCAACCGCGCCCAGGCCGGCTGGAACGGCACCAGCACGTCACCGCTGATTTCGAGCGGCCCGGTGACGGTGATCGAGCCCAAGCTCCAGACGACCAAGGCGGTCGCCGTGGGCGGCTTCGGCGGCAACGTAGGCGACCCCGTCACCTACACGATCGTCGTGCGGCAACTGGGCACGAGCGACACCGACGCCTTCGGCGTGACGCTCCGGGACGTGATCCCCTCGTCGATCGCGAGCCCGGTCCTCACGAGCGTCGTGGACACCTCGGGCGTCGTGACGACCGCGAACTTCAGTCTCGCGGGCAACACGCTCACCACGACCGGCACGGGCTTCGACCTGCCGAAGGAGCCCACCAGCCGCACGATCACGCTCACCGTGACCGGCACGCTGGCCGGTCCCGTCACGGCGAACCAGCGCATCACCAACACCAACGAGATCAAGTGGACGAGCCTCTCCGGTTCTTCCGGCCAGATCACGCCCAACAACCCCAACGCCTACGAGCGGACGGGCTCGGGCTCGACGACCCAGGGCCAGCTCAACAACTACGTCACCACCGGTTCGGCCACGTTCACCGTCAACACGGCTGATCTCGCGGTCGACAAGACCGTCAGCGACCCGACGCCGAACGTCGGCGACACCATCACGTTCGTTGTCACCGTGTCGAACCTCGGGCCCAACACGGCCCATGACGTCGAGGTGACCGACCAGTTCCCGCAGGCGGGCCTGCAGCTGCTCACGGCGACTCCCAGCCAGGGAACGTACAACCAGGGCACGGGCGTGTGGACCGTGGGCACGGTCGGGACCGGCGCCGGCAACGCCAAGACACTGACGATCACAGCCCGCGTCCTCGCCCCCGCAGTCAACACGATCCCGCTTTCGCAGACCAACGTCGCCACGGTGACCAACTCGGCCGAGCCCGATCCCAATCCGGGCAACAACAGCGACTCAGCGACCGAGACACCGAAGTACGCCGACCTCGGCATCAAGAAGACGACCAGCAACCCCACGCCCAACGTGGGGACGACGGTCACCTACACGGTGAGCCTCTTCAATCTCGGCACTTCGGCCGCGACGCGCGTCAAAGTGACGGACACTTTCCCGGGGAACGTCACGTACCAGAGCCACTCCACGCCCTTCGGAACGTTCGACCCGATTTCCGGCATCTGGGACGTCGGCACGGTGCCGCTGACCGCCACGGTCGCCAACCCGCTGACACTCACGATCCAGGCGCTGGTGAATGCCTCCGCACCGGGAACCACCCTGTTCAACACGGTCACGATCACCTCCAACGACGTCTGGGATCCCAATAACCGCAACAATTCGGCCAAGACGCCCACGACCGCCCAGGAGGCCGACCTCGTCGTCTCGAAGACGGTGGACGATTCCACGCCCAACGTGGGCGACAACGTCACCTTCACGGTCACGCTCAATAACCTCGGGCCGAGCCAGGCGGCCAACGTGGTCGTCAACGACCTGTTGCCGGCCGGACTGCAGTACGTCAGCCACGTCGCCTCCACCGGCACCTACGTGCCGGGGACGGGCGTCTGGACGGTCGGCACCCTGCCCGCCAGCACCACCAACACGCTCACGGTCGTCGCCACCGTGGTCGCGCCGACCTCCGGACAGGCCCTGCCCCTGACCAATACCGCCACGGCCACCTCGAGCACGCCCGACCCGAATCCCGGCAACAACACCGACGACAAGACCGTGACGCCCCTGCAGGCCGACCTGGCCGTGATCAAGATCGTCGACAATCCGACGCCCAACGTCGGCGACACGATCACCTTCACCATCGAGGTGGACAACTTCGGCCCCGACGCCGCCACGCAGGTCGCCGTCAATGACCAACTGCCCGCCGGCCTGACGTTCGTCTCGGCCACGCCCTCGACAGGCACCTATGCCGGGGGCGTCTGGACGGTCGGCACGGTCGCCGCCGGCGGCTCCGCGACGCTGACAGTCACCGCGACGGTGGACGCCCCCGCCTCCCCGGGCATCCCGCAGCCGGTCACGAACACCGCCACGGTCTCCGGCCGTGAGTACGACCCCGATCCCTCCAACAACACCGACAACGTCACCGAGACGCCCCAGTACGCGGATCTCGCCGTCACCAAGGTCGTCAGCGACGCCACGCCCAACGTCGGCGACACGATCACCTTCACGGTCACGCTCTCGAACCTCGGGGCTGACACGGCCACGAACGTCACCGTGCTCGACCAACTGCCGGCCGGGCTGCAGTTCGTGTCGGCGACGGCCAACGAAGGCAGCTACGACCCCGGCACGGGCATCTGGACCGTGGGCACGGTCGACACGCTCTTCGCCCGCACGCTCCAGATCGACGCGATCGTGCTGCCGCCCTCCTCGGGCGTGCCCCAGCCTTCGACCAACACGGCGAGCGTCAACACCAGCGACCAGTACGACCCCGATCCGTCGAACAACACCGACAGCGTGACCGAGACGCCGCAGTATGCGGATCTCGCCGTCGAGAAGATCGTCAGCAACCCACGACCCAACGTCGGCGGGCAGGTGACGTTCACCATCACGGTGCGCAACCTCGGCATCGATGCGGCCACGGGCGTGACGATCGCCGACCCGCTGCCGACCGGCCTGACCTTCGTGTCGGCGAGCCCCTCGGCGGGTACGAACTACTCGCCAAGCACGGGCGTCTGGCAGGTCGGCACGCTGGCAGCCGGCGGGAGCAAGACCCTTACGATCGTGGCCGCCGTCCCCGGGCCGGGCTCGTTCGAAAACGTCGCCGCCGTCGCGACGACGAACCAGTTCGACCCCGACCACACGAACGATCGTGACACCTCCACCGTGACGACGCGGTCGGCCGATCTGGCGGTCGCCAAGACCGTCAGCGACCCCACGCCGAACGTCGGCGACACGATCACGTTCACCGTCACGGTCTCGAACCTCGGGCCGGACTCGGCGAACAACGTTGAGGTCACCGACTATTTCCCGGCCGCCGGCCTGCAGTTTCTCTCCGCCACGCCCAGCCAGGGAAGTTACAACGCCGGCACCGGCGTCTGGACCGCGGGCACGGTGGCTTCCGGCGACTCAAAGACACTCGTCATCGCAGCCCGCGTGCTCGCCCCCGCGGTCAACACGATCCCGTCAGCGCGGACGAACGTCGCGACCGTCACCAAGGCCGACGAGTACGACCCCAACCCCGGCAACAACACCGGCACCGCCACCGAGACGCCGCTCTCCGCCGATCTCGGCGTCAAGAAGACCACGAACAACGTCCAGCCGAACGTGGGCGAAACGGTCACCTACACCGTGAGCCTGTTCAACCTCGGGACGGCTGCGGCCACGAACGTCGAGGTGACCGACGCCCTCCCGGCGAACGTGTCCTTCCTCTCGGCCACGCCGGCCGCGGGCACGCGGTTCGACGAGTCGCCGACCGGCGGCGTCTGGAGCGTGCCCTCGATCGCCCCGGGCCAGACGCTCGTGCTGACGCTCACGGTCGAGGCGGTCAACACGAGCGTGGCCTTCAACACGGTCACGATCACGCACAGCGACGTCTGGGATCCGAACAACCGCAACAACACCGCCCGCACCCCGACCGACCCGCAGGAAGCCGACCTGATCGTCTCCAAGACGGTGAGCGACACGGCGCCGAACGTGGGCGACAACGTGACCTTCACCATCACGCTCGAGAACGTCGGGCCGAGCACGGCCCAGAACGTCGCCGTGGCCGACCTGCTGCCGGCCGGGTTGCAGTTCGTGTCCGCGACGCCATCCGCCGGCACCTACACCGTAGGCTCCGGCGTCTGGACGCTCGGCTCCGTCGCCGCGGCGACCACGAACACGCTGCAGGTCGTGGCCACCGTGCTCGCGCCGGCTTCGGGACCGGCCCAGGCCCTGACCAACACCGCCACGGCGACGAGCACCACGCCCGACCCGAATCCCGACAACAACACCGATCAGTCCACGCTCACGCCCCGGTCGGCCGACCTGGCCGTGTTCAAGACGGTCGACAACTCCGAGCCGACGATCGGCGAACTCGTGACGTTCGAGATCGTGGTGGCCAACTACGGCCCCGACACGGCGACGCAGGTGACCGTCAACGACCCGCTGCCGAGCGGCCTGGAGTTCGTGTCGGCCGCGGCCAGCCAGGGTGCCTACGTCGCCGGCACCGGTGTCTGGACCGTGGGCACCGTTCTGACCACCGACACGCCCACGCTCTCGATCACGGCCAAGGTGATCCGCCGCACCGGCGGCACGGAGACGAATACGGCGACCGTGTCGGGCCGGGAATACGATCCCGACCCGTCCAACAACACCGACTCGGTGGACGTCGAGGTGCAGTCACGAGGCGTGATCGTGGGCACCGACATCGGCTGCATCACCGGCCCGTTCGTCCGCGTCATCGACCCCGACACCGGCGCCGACCGGATCATTCCCTTCTTCGCCTACGAGCCGCGGTTCCGCGGCGGCGTGCGGGTCTACGGGGCCGACGTCACGGGCGACGGCGTCCCCGAGATCCTCACGGCGCCGGGCCCCGGCCGGCCGGGACAGGTGCGGGTCTTCACCGAGACGGGCACGCCGCTGCCTCAGTACAGCTTCTTCCCCTTCGGACCCACGTACACCGGCGGCGTCGAGATCGCAGCCGGCTCGGTGACGGCGGCCGGAGCGATCCAGATCGTGGCGGCCCAGAACCGTGGCGGCACGGTCCGCGTCTTCAACGTCACGCCCGGCGCGGCGACACCGGTGGCCGGTGCGCCGGTGCGGCAGATCCAGCCCTTCGGCCCGCGGTTCCGCGGCGGCGTCACGGTGGATACGGCCGACCTCGGCACGTTCAGCGGCACCACGCTTACGGCCCCGACGCCGGACGGCATCCACGAGGTGATCTGCGGCAGCGGCCCGGGCATGCGGGCCACGGTCAACGTCTACACCGGCGTCAGCAACCCGCCGGCCCTGATCAATTTCTTCAATCCGATCGCCCCCAGGTTCAGCCGGGGCGTTTCCGTGGCCAGGCTGCCGTCGAGCGTGGCCAACACCGCCGACAAGATCCTCGTCTCCGCGGGCTCCGCCAGCGGGTCCCTCGTGGAGACGTACACGGGGCTCTCGAAGACCAGGCTGGCGGCCTTCAGCGCCTTCGCGGGGAGCCGCGCCGACGTGTTTTCCGCGGCCATCAGCGACACCGAGATCTTCAGCGTCGAGGGACAGCTCGGTCGCACGCGGGGCGTTCGCAAGAATCTGTCGACGACGGGAGCCGGGTCATACACGCTCCCACAGTCGACGGTCAGCTACCCGCCCCTCCGGGTGGCCATCCTGCGCCGCTGAAGCAGGCCCTCGGGGGCCGTGGGCGACCGCGACGCGGCGCGAGGGCTTCTTGTTGGAGCAGCTGTTGCAGAGCCGGGCGGCCTTGTTGGGGAAGGCCCGACCGCAGAGCACGCACTTCTGCGAGGCGAGCGCCGTGTCACCGGCGGCCGCCTGCCGGCGCGGCAAAGCGTCGCCACCCAGGGCCACAAGGGACAGGCCGGCGGCCACGATGACGAGAACGAACCGTCCGGGGCGACGGTGCCGGGAAACTGGTGCGGATGGATGACGGGTTGTCATCGGTCGTGGCTCCGGGAGGGCACGGCACCGGTCGGACGAGTCGACCGGAATCGGAGACTCAGTAGAACGACCACTCGTCGGGGGGCAAGATCACAGCCCCGTGGGATGGCTCGGCTTCCTTGTCGGAAGGGCGGCCGCCTGCGGTCCGGGGAACCCTCGGCGTGCCCCGCGACCGCTGAAGCCTGCCGGGGCCATGGATGGTCCGGCGGGCGTCCGGTCAGTACCAGATGTTGACGGCGGTCGAAAACGGCGGCGCGGGGGCCGTGTCGCGGCGGTCCAAAATGGCGGCGCACAACCGTGCAGTTTTCTGGGAGGGGAGGATCGGGGCGATAGCCCCGACCACACCCCCCTACAGAGAGAGGCACAGGAGTGCACAGCGACATGGAGATCTGGAGCGAGATTCGGCGTGAGGTGCTGACCGGGGCCTTGAGCAAGCGGGCCGCGATCGCGAAGTACAAGGTTGGCTGGCACACCC
>Ga0315906_10002594_pt1 | contig 24914 bp, 14 predicted proteins | sample LakEriMetagenome_4_FD_203526 | JGI IMG/M metagenome (GOLD analysis project Ga0315906, IMG submission 203526) | Freshwater fungal communities from buoy surface, Lake Erie, Ohio, United States - Buoy 2 MA122 | ecosystem: Environmental > Aquatic > Freshwater > Lake > Lake biofilm | place: USA...
CGCCCCCCTCGCGGATCATTCGGGCGGCGAGGAACTTGGCCGCCTCGACGAACGTCGGGTCGTTCATCAGCGTGAGGGCCTGCATGGGCGTGTTCGTCCGCGACCGCTTCACCGTGCAGGTCTCGCGGAACGGCGCGTCGAAGGCGAGCATCGCCGGGTGCGGCACCGACCGCTTCCAGTAGGTGTAGAGGCTGCGGCGGTGGAGGTCGGCCCCCGAGCCCTGCTCGTAGGTGCTCTTGGGATTGTCCTTCTGCGTGACCACCTGCTCGTAGAGCCCCGGGGGATGGTAGGGCTTCACCGACGGGCCGCCGACGGTCGGCACGAGCAGGCCGGCGGCGGCGACCGCCTGGTCGCGGACGAACTCCGCCTGCAGTCGAAACCGCGGCCCGCGGGCGAGAAGGTGATTCGCCGGATCGCGGTCCTGGAGGCCGGGCGGGATCGCCGACCGCTGGCGGTAGGTGGCGCTCGTCACGATCAGCCGCACGAGCCGCTTCATGTCCCAGCCGGTTTCGCGAAACTCGACGGCCAGCCAGTCGAGCAGTTCGGGATGGCTGGGCTGGCCTCCCTGGGAGCCGAAGTCTTCGGTCGTGGCCACGAGGCCGGTGCCGAAGAACGACTGCCAGAAGCGGTTCACGGTGACCCTCGCCGTGAGCGGATTCTCCGGCGCCACGAGCCACTTGGCGAGGCCGAGCCGGTTCTTCGGCGCGTCGGCGGCCAGCGTGGGCAGGATCCCCGGCGTGGCGGCGGTGACCTCCGCGGCCGGGCTCGTGTAGTCGCCGCGCATGAGCACGAACGTCTTGCGAGGCTCGGGCAGCTCCTCCATCACGAGGGCCGTGGGGATCGAGACCTCGAACTCGGCGAGGAGTTTTTTCGCGTCGTTCAGCCGGGCCTCGGCCGCTGCGGCCGGATCGGGAGCGGGATCGGGAGCGACGGGGCCGGTCGCCTGAGTGACCGCCTCCGCCGACCGCCGGGCATCGAGCTGTTGCTTCGCGTCACGCGCCGCCCCGAGGGCTTTCGTCGCGGCGGCCACCTGGGCCTGGAGTTCGGCGAGCCTCGCCTCCTGCTCCGGCGTCGAGAGCCGCAGGAATGGGGCCGCGTTGAGCCGCACGTGGGCGCCGTAGTCGCCGACCCCCGTCTCGGCCACGTTGTGGAAGAAGGCCTTGAGTGCATAGAAGTCGGCCTGCGTGAACGGGTCGAACTTGTGGTTGTGGCAGCGGCAGCAGTTGAACGTCTGGCCGAGCCACACCGTAGCCGTCGTCTCCACGCGGTCGCCGGTGTATTCCGCCAGGAACTCCTCGGCGATGATGCCCCCCTCCTCGTTGAGCATGTGGTTGCGATGAAAGCCAGTGGCGACCCGCTGCTCGCGGGTGGGGCTGGGCAGGAGGTCGCCCGCGAGCTGCTCCACGGTGAACCGATCGAAGGGCATGTTGTCGTTGAAGGCCTTGATAACCCAGTCGCGCCACGGCCAGTTCTCGCGGTCGCGGTCGACCTGGTAGCCGTTGGTGTCGGCGTAGCGGGCGGCGTCGAGCCAGTCGACGGCCATCCGCTCGCCGTAGTGCGGCGAGGCAAGCAGCCGGTCGACGAGCTTTTCATAGGCGTCGGGGGAGGGATCGGCGAGAAAGGCCTCGGCCTCGGCCCGCGTGGGGGGCAGACCGGTGAGGTCGAGGGAAACGCGGCGGATGAGCGTGCTGCGGTCGGCCTCGTCGGCCGGCGCGAGGCCCTCCTTTTCCAGCCGCGCGAGCACGAACCGGTCGATGTCGTTCTTCGGCCAGGCGACGCGATGCACCTCGGGCACGGCAGGCAGCGTCGGGGCGATGTAGGCCCAGTGGGGCTCGTAGGCCGCGCCCGCCGCGATCCAGCGCCGCAGCGTCTCCTTCTGCGCGGGCGTGAGCTTCTTGTTGCTCTGCGGCGGGGGCATCACGAGGTCGGGGTCGTCGGAAACGATGCGGGCGATGAGCTCGCTCTCCTCCGGCTTGCCGTGCACGATCGCCGCCAGGCCGGAGTCGGTCGGCGGCGCGTCGGGCTGGCGCACGTCGAGCCGCAGGCCGGCCTGACGGGCGTGGTCGTCGGGCCCGTGGCAGCCGAAGCAGTTGTCGGACAGGATCGGACGGATGTCGCGGTTGTAGCCGATCGGCTCGGCCGCGGCCGCCGACCACGTCAGGCACGCCGCCGCGCAGGCGACGGCTGCAGGAAGGATCTCGCGGAACACGAGACGGGGCGGCATGGCGGGGAGGCTCCGAAAGCGAACAGTCCTCGCGGGACGCAGCACCATGATACCACCGTGCCGACACCCGGCCCGGACGTCAGGCGAGCATGCCCTTGATGAGCTTGCCGTGAACTGCGGTGAGCCGGTGGTCGCCGCCGGAAAACTGCCGCAGCGGTTTCTGGGATCGCACGGCTGCAACGTGCAGTCGGCGATCGACATGGCATCGACCGCTCTGGTCAACCGTCCGGGCCGGCGGCGCGAGGGCCGCTGTCCCCCACCCGTGCTATGCTCGATAAAGCTTTCCATGGCTTCCTCCCGCCCAGGAGTCCCCACCGTGCGTACCGGCAATCCGACACTCAACGACAGGACGTTCGAAAACTTCGGCGTCTATCGCCGGGACACGGCGGCAGAGACATCCCGCGTCGCCGCCATGACGATCAAGGGCACCGCCCAGAAGACGATGTTCCTGCTGCTCCTGGCCATGAGCTCGGCCTGTTTCACCTGGTCAAAGACGTTCGCCGGGCTTGAAGCCAATCCCGCCGCGGCGATGCCCTGGGCGTTCGGTGGCCTTCTCATCGGAGCCGTCACCGGCTTTGTGATTTGTTTCAAGCACACCTGGGCCCCGGCGCTTGCCCCGGTCTACGCGCTCGCCGAGGGGTTGTTTCTCGGGGGAGTGTCCGCCAGCTTCGAGGCCCAGTATCCCGGGATCGTGATCCAGGCTGTCGGCGGGACGTTCGGGACGCTCGGTGGGCTCTTGCTGGCGTACCAATCCGGACTCATCAAGGCGACCGAAAACTTCAAGCTCGGCATCGTGGCGGCGACCGGCGGGATCTGCCTCGTGTATGTCATCTCGCTGATCGGGGGCTTCTTCGGTTTCCCGGTGCCATACATCCACGAGGCGGGCCCCATCGGGATCGGCTTCAGCCTGGTGGTGGTGGTGATCGCGGCCCTCAACCTGGTCCTGGACTTCGACTTCATCGAGCAGGCTGCGGATCGCGGGGCTCCCAAGTACCTCGAGTGGTATGGCGCGTTCGCCCTCATGGTCACGCTCGTCTGGCTCTACATGGAGATCCTTCGGCTGCTCGCCAAGCTGCGAAGTCGGAATTGAGCGTCATCTCACCACCGCGGCCTCGCTCGATGCGGCGGGGCTGTCGCGGCACTATCGTGCCAACTGGCGGGCGTTTCTCCAGGCCGACGGTCCCGCCTTCCGCGAGCTCGACCTCACGCGGTTCGCGATCTCGACGCGGCGCCGGCCGCGGCCATGGGGCCGACCAGGAGCCGACGGACGGAAGGCGGCGGGAGACGAGAGCGTCTGCCGCCCGTTTCCCGGCGGCCCACCCTACGCGCCCGTCGCGTCACGGGTGCTGGCGAAGAGATCGATGTCCCAGGCCACCAGGTCACGGAACACCGCATCGATCCGCGGTCGCGGCAGCAGGCGGGCCAGATCCTCGCCGGTGACCACGCCCCCGATGCTGCCCGGCTCGGCCCGCACGTGGCACAGCGTATGCCAGCCGAGGATCGCGGCGCCCACTGCCGTGGGGTACGAGATGTAGGTGGCACCCGCATAGGGCGTGCCCAGCAATTCGCGGTAGCGCAGGAAACTCAGTCCCACCGTCTCGATGATCGTTTGCCGTTCGTTGCGCACCCATTCGCTCACGCGGATCTCCGCCGCGGCGCAAAAGTGGGTCCGACGGATCACGCCCGAGCGGAGGTAGTCCTCGATCCGGCGGGGCTTCTTCATGCCGGGCATCGCCGCCCGCACCACGGCCTCGATCGTCAGGTCCGGATTCGCCCCCAGCGTCTCTTTCGAGAGCAGATTGAGCTGGTGGAGCGCCTTGACGAGCTCCACCTCGGAGCCGCCGGTGTAAATGCCGATGTGTTCGACCTTGGGGTACGAGCGATGCAGCGACAGGAGCTCCTCCTGGTAGAGCGGATACTGCCGCCACAGGCGTGGCTCGTACGGAAACTGGTAGTCCCGGGCCGCCGTGAACGGCTCGTGCACGATCATCCGCCCGTCCCGCAGCTGCAGCGGGCTCTGCGACAGTTCGTCGAGCGCCACCGCCGGCGCCCACGAAAAGATGATGGCGTCGGCATCGATGTCCTCGAGCAGGTAGAGGTCGATCGACTCGACCTCGAGTTCCTTGCGGTGCTCGGAACTGATCCGGCAAATCTGATCGCCGATCAGGAAGTTGGTGATGCCCGGGGAAACGCCCATGTTGATGAGCGCGGCCAACCCTCGCTCCCGCAGGGCCGCGTCGTGGACATACTGATTGAAGGTGAGCGAACTCGCCGTTTCCGGGTTGTACATGTCGGAGGCGAGGTCGAGCGTGTGGGCTCCGAGGCGGATGCCCAACGCGATGATCGGGCAGTTGAACTGCGGGATCGCCGCGTTGACGAGCAGGGCGGCGCCGGTGAGTTTTTCGGCTTCCGGCCCGTCGAGGGCCAGAAGCGGATCGAAGCTCGTCACGCCGATGATCTCGATCCGCTTCATGAGCCGCTCGGCGTGGTAGAGCGCGTCGCGGGCGCTCGCCGGATCGATCGAGAACACCTTGAAGCGGACCGGAATGCCGTCGCGTTCGGCCAGTTCGGCCAGACAGATGAGCATGCTCGAGCCCACGGCCCCGAGGCCGAAGAACACGATCGTGAGCGGCGGATTCGCTTGCTTGCCTGCGGTTGGAGCCATGGCGGCATGATAGCCGGTTCGCCAGGGGGCGGCGGGCCGGAAAACTCGCTGGCCATGCCGACGTGTCGAGGCACACCGATCCCGTCCCGAAATCCTGACCCAGGTCCTGCGCGAGAATCCTCGTGCTCGGGCGGAGCTGGAGAAGGTTCTCGGATGAACGAACGACGCAGTGCAGGGCAGATCGCGGCCTTGCTTCGGCAGGCTGAAGTGGACCTCCGGAAGGGCATGAACGCGACCGACGTCTGCCGGCGGCTGGGCATGAGCCTGCAGACGTATCTCCGCTGCCGGACCGGGCACCGCCGCGAAACGATGGTCGACGGCGGCATGGATCCAAAGATGGCCAAGCAACGTTAGGAGCTTGAGAAGGCCGGTCCTTGGGGCATGCGAGGGTCTGGGAAACAAGGGCCTGCCGCGTACTCGACCGGAGCCGGGGCACTCGAGCGTCACCGTCCCAGGAATGCAGTCGGCGACCGCGCGTTGCCCGGGGCGACGCGGAGGATCGTGGAGACGTTCCCGAGGAACGGCCGCGACCGTACGCCGCGGATGCTGACCGGCCCGATGCATTCGGAGGCTGGCAGATCAACTGCACGCGGACACCGGTACAGAAACCGGGAAGGCGCGACTCTTCTCGCCGGGCCGCTTCACGCGACGCGGCTCGTCATCGGGAACGCGCCGCTTCCGCCGTCGCGCAGTTCGTGACTGCCCGATCTCCGGCCCTGCCCGGCGGTCGCTGACGACATTCCGGCCGAGGACACCTCGCACGGGCTCGACCGGTCACTGCGGGATTCGCACGTCCGAGGCTCAGGCGTCGGTCCACGAGACCCAGCCCGACGCTTGAAACATGCCGCTCCACGACTCCTCGAAGACGTGATTTCCGGTCTTTGCCGTCGCCCCCCAGGGATTGACGAACACGAACGAATCCGCCGCAGCGCCCGTGCCGACGATCGCGAAGCCGTGGCCGGGCACGAGATTCCGGCGGCCGTTCACACCCCGGGTCGTTCCGAAACATCCGAAGATCAGGGATCGTCCTGCCGCCGAGGCCGCCATCGCGGGCGCGAGGAATCGGCTCCAGTTCGCCGGGTCTCCCCGCGCGGAGGACTCGTTGCCGTCGCCGTGGAGGAAGTCGTCACCGGTGACGTAGCGTATCCGCTCGCCGCCGCCGATGTGGACGAGCGCGTCATCAAGGCCGCCCTCGATCCAGCGGTAACTGTTCGCCGCGACTGGCCGGCCGAAGAGCCCCATCTCGTTGGCCTGGGCGTACGCCTTCTCGAGCAGCGCAGGCCAGATCTCGCCGGCCCACGATCGCTCCGCGCCCGCGGCGAGGAGGATCGCGCCGTTCCGGGACGGGATCCGGCGATCCACGGTCACCCAGATCTCGGCCTGCGTCGACGTCAGGAACCGCACGCCGTACGTGCCGTCCCCGTTGTCGAGAAACATGCCTTCGACGACCGCGGGCCGCGCGGCGGCGATCGCACCCGCGGCGGCGAGCAGGTAGCAGGTGCCCGCCCATCCCTGATCCACGTCAACGGCCCGTGCCCCATCCACGAAGAGCGGCCCCGTCGCGGTCGCGTAGGTGAACGACACGGCCGTGGCATCGGCGGCCGAGTCGCCGCTCACGTAGTTGGTCGGCAGGTCGGACCCCGCATACCACTTGCCGATCAGGCGCGACCTCACGAAAAAGGCATTCCCGGTCGCCAGATTGCCGAGCGGCATCCGGATGCTGTTGCCGCCGGTCCACCACGCATTCGCGGGGTTGCCGAACAGCACCGCGTGCAGGATGAACTGCTCGTAGGCGGCCCGGGGCTCGGCGAGGTAGGGCACCATCTGCAGCGAGACGGCCCGAAGGTCGGCGAGCCTCTGCGCGGAAACCGGCCCGCCCCGCGTGGCCAGCGTGATCAGCGACACGATCTCCTGCCGGGTCATCACGAAATCGAACAGCGCCCTGTTGACGACGGAGCGGATCGCGGCGTCGCGCAGACCGGGAATCCGGTCGACTCCCGGCGTGATATCGATGCACTCGATGCGGTACGAGCCGACCTCCGCCGGTCCTGCCGACACCTCGAGCATGCACGTGCCTTCCTCGACGCCCGTCGGCGAGAACTCGATACGTCCGTCGGGGCCGGCGGTGCGGACGATCGCTCCGCGCGCGTCGAACAGCGCGGCGTTGACCTGCGTGAGGTCGGCCGAACCCACGGAAAAACGGTACGTCCGTCCGGCGTCGACGGCGATCGCAAACCGATCGTGGTCCCCGGCGACATGCACGATTCCCCGGGCGTCGCCGCCGACCGACAGCGCGTTGGCCGAGCCGGCGTCGATCCCCGCGTCGTCGCCGGGGTCAGGCCCGGCCTGTGCCAGCGTCACGTCGAGTGCGTATCGACCCGTGCCCGCCCTGCCGCCGGCGTCGAGCCAGAAGGCACCGTCGGCCGTCGGCGTGAAGACGATCTCCGCGTCACGACCGGAGGCGTCGTCGTTGTACGCGAGCATCGCGCCGGTCGCGTCCCGCAGGAACAGATTGGGATTGGGAAGCGTGTTGCCGGTCAGTCGAAAGCGATAGGGCTGCCGTGCCGCGAGATCGACCGCGAACCAGTCGCGATCGCCGGGCATGTCCACCGTGCCCGTTGCACTTCCTCCCACGACGACGCGTCCCGTCGCAGAGACGCCCGCCTTTCCGTCGTCCACCGGCGTGACGTCGGCGGCGGCCACGACGTAGCGGCCGACGCCCGTCGCGGTCACCGAGCCGACATCGAGGTAGTACGTTCCGGAAGCGACGCACCGATGGGCGATCTGGGCGTCGTAGCCTCCGGGCTGCGTCTCGCCGATCGCGAGCGCGGTGCCCCGCGCGTCGCGGAGCACGACATCCGGTTCGGCGAGCGTCTGGCGATGCGCCGCAATCGCGTATTCGCGTCCGGCGACGAGCGCGACTGCCAGCCAGTCACGGTCGCCCGCATGGCCGATCGTGCCGTTCCGGGTCGTACCCACGCGGAGGACGGCCGTCGTCTGCGGACCGGCCGGCACGTCGTCGACGGCCCGGAACGTCGCCACCGAGCACGCCAGCCGCGGCTCCAACTGCTGCACCGCCAGCGTGTGGCCACGTCTGGCTGCGATTCTCTCCGACCGCACGACCGGGCCAAGGCTGCGGCAGAGCCAGGGGAGCGCCAGGGAGAGAAGCCGCCGCATCATCCACCGAGAATAGATTCGCCGCGGGGGCCGCAGCAAGCAACGGGGCGACTCCGACGCCTTCTCGCGACGTTGGCCGCGAATGCCGCGCACCGTGCAACGCGGGCGACCGCCCACTTCCCGGAGCCCGTGCCGGCAGGTGGCCGTTTCCATCCGGTATTCTTTGCGTCCGAGCCGGGGCACCCGTCCCGGCCGCCGACCATCCCCCACAGGTGCGCACGATGTCCCGCTCACTCCGATCGCACCACGCCGTCGCGATCCTCGTCGCGGCCGGCTGCCTCGCCTCCGGCCTCCTCGTCGCGGACGACGGTTTCACGACGGTGCAGTCGAGCGTCCGCTACCGGAAGATCGCCGTCTACGACCGGGCCCGCCTCGCCGCCATCCAGGAGAAGGATCTCGACGCCTTCCTGGCCGGTTCGACGATGAAGCGGGCCGAGTTCGCGGGCGCTTTCCTCCCTCCGCGGCACGCCGTGACGCTCTACGAGGTGCAGGTCGACTCCGTGATCCCAGAGTGGGACAACGAGCCGATCGTGGGCAGCGGCCTGCTGGCGATCCCCGAGGACGGGGCCACCTCGCATCCGCTGCTCAGCTATCAGCACGGCACGGTCTTCGGCCTCGACCAGGTGCCTTCCCGCCCCGACAACTCGTTCGAGACGCAGCTCGCGGTGGCCACGTTCGCCTCGCAGGGCTACGTGGTGATCGCGGCCGACTACTTCGGGCTCGGTGGCTCACGGACCCTTCAAGGGCGCATCCGTCCCCCCAACAGCTTCATCGTGCCGCAGAGCACAGTGCAAGCGATGCTCGACCACCATCGCGCGGCGACGATGGTGCTCGACCATCTCCACCAGAAGACGCCGCAGTTTTTCCTGTTCGGCTGGTCGCAGGGAGGCTGGTCCACGATGCAGTTCCTGCGTCGCCTCGAGTCGCTGGCGATCCCGGTCACCGCCGCCGCGACCGTGAGCGCGCCGGTCGACGTCGCCGCCGCGTTCCGCAGGCCGCTGGTAAACCCGCGACCGCAGGATGCAGCCTGGGTGAAGGGCTGCATCAACAACATGATCTGGGCCTACGAGGAATACGGCCGCATGCCCGGGTTCGCCACCTCCGCGATCAAGCCGGAATACCTGGCGTCCTCGCGGCGGTTCTACGCGGGTGAGCTCGACTGGCCGACGTTCGCAGCGGAACTGCCGGACCGCGCCGCCGACATGCTGCAGCCGGAGTTCGCCCTGACGGCGGAGTCGGGCCGCGGACGCTTCTGGGAGGCGGTCGAGGGCGTCGCCGCGTACCGCTGGCGAATCCGCACGCCGCTGCGGTGTTACGCCGGTGCCGCCGACGAGGCGATCCCGGCCGAGATCTCCCAGCTCGCGGCCGACTTCGACCGACTGCTCGGCGGCGGGCGTGTCGAGTTCCTCTCTGCGGGTCAACGGGCCGATCACCGCGCATCGTTCGTCCAGGCGACGTTCGAGGTGAAGCCCTGGTTCGATGGCTTCGTGACGCGCGCGTCGCGGTGAACCGCCGCCGGCCGTCACTGCCCCATGATCGCGGCTGCCCGCTCCAGCGACCGGGTCGAAATCCGCATCGGACCGGTCATCGGCCCCTCGAGGTCGAGCACCAGAAACATGGCGCTCGCCAACGTCAGGCAGGCGAAGAAGGTGGCCGCCAGGACCACCGCGTTCGGGGACGCGAACAGGCCGAAGATGAAGAACTCGACCGCCAGCCAGGCCAGGACGACCATCAGGAAGATGGTCGGGGTCGACGCCGCCCGCTCGGTCGTCAGCGTCCAGCGGTCGTGCAGGATACCAGCTGCCAGCTCGACCGCCTGGTCATGATCCCGCGACTGGGCGTCGGACGCCGGCTGGAGCTTCTTGATCGAGCCGAAGATCTCCTCCAGTTGCTCGCCCCGTCGCACCGACATGAGGTCCCAACCGACGTCGCCCTCGGGTGACTTGATGCGGGCCATCCACTCCGTGGCGGCCCGCTTGATTTCGACCCGGATCGGCGCGGCCTCCGCGCCGAAGCCGGCGAGCACGCGGTCGATCGTCACGAGCCGGACGGCGGTGTCGGAGATGATCGACGCCGCCTTGTCGAACGAGTTTTTCGCCTCGGCCGTGACGAAGCCGAGCACGACCGTCGTCAACATGGAGAGCATGCCGAGCACGACCTTCACGTCCCCCGCGGTGGTCTCGTCGGTACTGCGATCGGGCAGGAGCCTCTGCACCTGGAATCCCACGAGCGCGGCCAGGAGCGTGGCGATGAAGACCAGGGCGGAAAACGCGAGCGGCGACATGGCGGATTCCCTCCGAAAAGCCCTGAAGTCTGCGGCGAAGTGTATCGCCAGGCTGGCGGCCGTGCCACGATGCGGAAGCGCACGGCGGGTCACCGGTGCGGCCCCGCGGCGGCGGCGCGATCGGCCGTCAGTTCACCGGCAGCGTGAGCACCGGACCCTGGCTTTTCTCCTGCAGCTGCAGTCCGAGGATCATCTCCAGCAGGTTCACGACCGCCCGCGACTTGGCATCCTCCTCGGCGATGTAGAACCAGTGGTGGCGATAGTGCACGGCGAGCGTCGTGTTCCACGGCCGGTGCTTCTGCACGTGGACGTGAAAGAGCCCCCTCGTGAGCTGCCGGGGATCGAACGGTCTGCCGTCGAGCCCACAGAAACTCGGCGCCACGCCGCTCTCCAGATGCCTCCGCGGCACGTCGACGCCCTTCGAGAGGAACGACATGATCTGGTAGCCGGACCGCACGTTGATCGTGATTTCAGTCTCGGAGTCGTAGACCACGTCGCTCGCCCCTTCCCGATCGTCCGCCGAACTCCTGGTCTGGGCCGCCGGATCGGCTGCCGCCGGCATGGGCAGGATCTCGATGCCGTCGGGGGAGATCGTCCCCTCGGCCGGTCCGGGGCCGTTGTCGACGGCCCGCAGGTCGATCCGATTCTTCTCCGCGGACAGCAACCGGTAGACGCTGCGGCCGGGCCGCAGTCTGAACGTGTTGACCACATCCGCCAGCTCCGGCGAGCCGAGTTCCTCAGGCTTGATCACCATCACGATGACCGACTCCTGCTGCATCAGCGCGACCCGCTCGCCCTCCTTGCGGAAGACCAGGTCTTTCCCCGCCGCGGTCACGAGATCCGCGCCAGTCACCTTGCTCTCCTCCGTACTGCCGGGTGTCTCGCGCTCGAGCTTCGCCAGCCGCAGGCCGACGCCGCCGCGCCGCTGGAGCTCCATGAAGCCCTCGATGCCGTAGTTGTAGGCCTCGTTTGATTCGAGCACCTTCCCGATCGGCGACGTGGCCAGCGGCGAGTTGCGCACGCCGTTGATCGTGTCGACGAACGCGCGGAGGAAGATCTCGGTGTTGCCGCCCGGGCTGAGGTCGATCATCGTCTCGGCGGAGAGCGTCCGGAAGAGCGTCGACGAGACGTTGTAGCCCGCCCGCGGCGTGTACGAGAGCGTGGGGGCATCCCGCATCGTGAAGAGTCCGCCCCAGGTGCCGAGGCCGGGGATCACTGTCGAGTCCCCCCTCCCGGTCGACGCGGCCTCGATCTGCGAGGTGATCGCGGGCAGGTCCATGAAGTTCGGCGACTCGGCGTACCGCAGCCGCACGATGTTGAGAAGGATCTCCTGGTCGCTCGTCAGGCTGTACGACTGGTTGTAGTCGAGCCGCGTCGACCGCAAGGCAAGCGACCCCATGCAACCCGATGCGACGACCGCCGCAAGCGTCACGACCGCGGCCGCGATGCGGACCATGGCTGACGATCTGCCGACAGCGACGGACGGTGGCTGCATGGTGACGGTGTCGATCGCCGGATGTTCAAACCGCCGCCGTTGTCCGTCGGGGTTCGGGCGCTGCGGCGCTACGCCTGGCGAGGTGGGCTATACGGCGGGCCGAGCGGCTGCGTCAACCGTGACACGGCGACGGGCTGGAGGTTTGGGGTGGCCGCGGGGTTCCCCGCGGCCAGGCGATCCGGGGCCCCTCGCCCCCAGGCAGCCCGGCACGAACCCGTCCAGCGGAGAATCCGATCCCGCCGCGGCCCTCCTTGGCGGCGCGACCGTCGAGCTGGACATGCCCAGAGAGCGGCCGCGAGCACTTCGACGGCGGCCGGTCGCCGCGAGCACCATGCGGATGGCGGCGGTCGCGGTCCTGCCTCGGCTCTTGCGCGACGGACCGGCTTCACAGCGTGACGAGAATCACCGCTGGGCCGCAGCAGGAATGCCCGGCGGGCGCGGGCCGCCATCCTTGCAGCCCGGGGTGCTCCCATGCCACGCTGATGCATCGGGACCACGACGTCCACCGGGCACAGGAGGCAATCTTCGATGACGAGGTCCGCATGCTTCCCACGGCGGTCGCGCCGGCTCGTGGCCGCCTGCCCGCTCGCCTCGCTCCTGTGCGCGGCCAGCCTCGTGGCGGCCGATCCTCCGCCGCCCCCGACGGTGCCCGATGATCTCGACCCGCACGTCGTGACCGCCGCGGCAGGGGTCCACATCGAGCTGGTCCGGGAGCACCCCGACATCGTCACACCCACCGCGATAGACGTCGCGGCCAACGGCGACGTCTGGGTCGTCTCCAGCCACACCCATCATCGCCCCGCCGTCTACGAAGGGCCGACGCACGACGAAGTCGTCGTATTCGACACCCGGGGAACGCGACGGGTCTGGTGCAGCCGCACGAAGCTCACGATGGGCCTGCTGCTCGATCCCGCCCGCAAGATGCCCACGACAGCGTCGGGAGCCTTTGCCAGCGGCGACGACGGCTGGGTCTATCTCGCGGAGCGCAGCCGCATCCTCAGGCTGCGGGACACGGACGGCGACGGACAGGCCGACGTCGAGGAGCCCGTCGTCACGCTCGACACCGTCACCGATTACCCGCACAACGGCCTCGCCGGCATGGCCTGGCATCCGGACGGCGATCTCGTCTTCTCGCTCGGGGAGAACTTCGGCAAGGATTGGACCCTCACCGGACGCGACTGCCCGGCGCTCAAAGGCCGCGGGGAAGGGGGCGTGTTCCGCTGCAGCCCCGAGGGGCGGGGGCTCCGCCGTGTCGCGCGGGGCTTCTGGAACCCGTACGGCATCACCGTGCTGCCCGACGGGAGCATCTTCGCGGTCGACAACGACCCCGGCTACCGCCCCCCCTGCCGGCTGCTCGAGGTCGTGGAGCGGGGAGACTACGGCTTCCAGTGGGTGTACGGATCGAGCCCGGTGCATCCGTTCGTGGCATGGAACGGCGAGCTCCGCGGCACGCTCGGCATGATTCATTCGGTGGGCGAGGGCCCCTGCTCCGTCGTGCCCTACGGCGACACGCTCATCGTGCCGTCGTGGAGCCAGCATCGCATCGACGCCTTTCGGATGGCCCGCCGCGGCGCCGGCTACGTGGCCCAGCGTCAGGAACTGGTGCGCGGCGGCGACCACTTCCGCCCGAGCGGCACGGCCCGCGGCCCGGACGGCGCGCTGTGGTGCGTCGACTGGGTGTTCAGCTCCTACACGCTCCATCGCCGCGGGCGGCTCTGGAAAATCACGATCGATCCCAGCCAGACGTATTGGGTCGCTCCGCACTGGCCCGCCGAGAACGAGCACACGCGGCTGAAAAAACGCCTCCGGGATCCCGATACCCCACCCGACCCCGCGACGCTGCTCGAGCAGGCGCGCTCGGCTGATCCCATGCTGGCCGACGCGGCGCTCGCGGCCCTCTCCCGAGACACGGAGTCCAAGGGGCCCGATCATCTCGCCACGACGGTCGGCGAGGAGCGGCTCTGGAGGCTCGTGGCGGCGCGGAAGGCTGGGCTCGAGGACGCCCGCTGGGTGCGCGCGGTCCATGCCGACGCCGAGGGCGACCTGCTCTTCGAGTGCCTGCGCTGGATCGCCGACGGCGTGCTCGCCGAGTTCGCTCCCTGGGTCGACTCCGTGCTGGCGCGGCCCGACCTGGACTACCGCACCTTCGAGGCAGCCCTCGCCGCCGCCAACACGCTCGCCGGAAACCCCGGCGCTGGCGTCACCGACGCGAAGGCTCTGACCGCCCGCCTGGACGATCCCGCGACCTCGCCGCGGCTCAAGGGCTATCTCGTGCGGCTGCTGCCGCCGGACGACTCCGGGCTTTCGAAGGAGCGGGTCGCGGGACTGCTCGCCCTTGGCGACGACGACCTCGCGCGCGAGCTGGTCCGCTCGCTCGCCCTGGGCGGCGGCGCCGCCCGGGACGTGCTCACGGGCATCGCCACCGACGCCTCCCGGCCGTCGGACCTCCGGGCCGACGCCGTCGCCGGCCTGGCGGACAGCGACGACCCGGAGACGCTCGCGGTGCTCCGCCGGCTCGCGGCCGTCGAGTCGGGAGCCGTCCGTAGAGAATCGCTTCGCAGCCTGCGGGGTCGTCCGCTCGACGCCGCAGGATCGCCCAGCGACCAGCCACCCTCCGCGTCCGCGGGGCCCGCTCCCGAGGATCGCGATCTGGTCGAAGCGTTGTCGGCACCCGACGCGGTCCGCACGGGCCGGCCAGCCCTGGATGACACGGCCGCTTGGCTCGCACGCATCGCCGCCGCACCCGGGAAGGCCGACGTCGAGTCCGGTCGTCGCATCTTCTTCCACGCGAAGGTCGGGCAGTGCGCGAATTGTCACCGGCACGACGGCCGGGGCAACGTGGTCGGCCCCGATCTCACGCTCGTCGGAAGGCAATCCGACCGTGCCGGACTTCTGCGGTCGATTCTCGAGCCCAGCCGCGAGGTGGCACCGCAGTATCGGGCGCACGTCCTGAGCCTCGCCGACGGCACCTCGTTCACGGGAATCCTGCTGATGTCGAGCAACACCGAGGTCTATCGCGATCTCACCGGAGGAAGGCGGACGCTGCGACCCGAGGAGATCGACGAGGTCACCGAATTGTCGACGAGCGTGATGCCCGCCGGGCTCCCGCTGGGCCTCACCGACCTCGAACTCCGCGACCTGCTCGCGTTCCTCGAGTCGTCCCGCTAGCGGCCCGAGGGACAACCTTGGGCCGAGCCACGGCTCACCCCCGAAAACGAGGCTCACAGCGATCGCCACCTGCAGACGGGGTTTTCGCGACAGGAAACCCGACCGACGCTTGCCTACCTCATGGGAGGGGGTGTAGGCTGACATCGGGTTCGAGTCTCGAGCGGAATCACGACACGAAAAGGACAGGCCCATGCTCAGGCGTTCGTTCGTCGCCGGGATCGCGATGATGGCCGGCGGGCTCACGGCCCTCGGGAAGGCCCTCGCCGCCCTGAAGACCCACAAGTATCGCTGTCCGCGGTGCCAACTCATCGAGGAATACGCCCAGCCGGGCATCCGGAAGTGCCCCAAGGACGGCTCCACGATGATCAAAGTGAACTAGCGGCAGATCGGTGGCCACATGACTCCCGGCCGACATCTGTTGCTCGTCGCGGCCGCCCTGCTGTGCGTCGGCGCCGGCCCCGGCCCCGGCCAGCCGCTTCGCATCGTCGGCGTCCACGATGGCGACACGATCACGGGGCTGGACGAGCATGAGGTCCAGCACAAGGTCCGGCTCGACGCCATCGACGCGCCGGAACTCGGCCAGCCGTTCGGTCAGGCCGCGAAGAAGGCGCTTTCGGCGAAGGTGTTCGGCAAGGACGTCGTGGTGGTGCCCAAGACAAAGGACAGATACGGCCGGACAATCGGGCACGTCATCGTCGATGGCCGCGACGTGAACCTGGAGATGCTCGAAGAGGGCATGGCCTGGCACTACAAGCACTACGACCACAATGCGCGGCTGGCGCGGGCGGAGGAAGAATCCCGAGCCGCCAGGAATGGATTGTGGGCCGACGGGGGTGCCGTGCCACCGTGGGAGTGGCGCAGAAACCACCAGCATCGAAAGGAGCCAGCCGGAGCCAGGTGACACTTCGTCCGCTTCGGCTTCGGGGTGCCATCGCCATGGAGGCATCGCTCCGCTGGCACGAGCCCGAAGCGGTGTTTCTTCCCGGCAGCGCACGCGGCGCGGCCGCTGCTGCGGCCTCAGGGCGCCTTCACCGAGACGTGCACGGGGGCGCTGGCGAACGTGTGCTTCATGACGAAATTGATCGTCGCGTGCACGGTGATCGGCACGAGCTGCCGCTCGACCGGCGGGGCGTCGGCCGCGGCGACGAGCGTGATGAAACCGGCCGATTCCCCGGCCGTAAGCAGGGTCTTGCTGCGCGCGGCGTCCACCTTCACCCCCGCCGGAAGCGGATTGCCGTAGGGCTGCTCGAGGTGCTGCAGCATCACGTCGAGCGTGATGTTGCCCTTGTAGTCGGCCGCACGTTCGACGGTAACGTCGATCCGCTGTGAGCCCCCCGGCGCGAGCGTCACCTCCGTCGCGCCGATCGTGATCGACCGCACGTCCATCGGCTTCGCGACCGAGACGGTGTGGAGATCGACGGGATGGTGGCCGCGGCCTCCGCCGGGCATGTAGACCTCCTGCAGGGGCGCGGCGACGACGCGGATCGTGGCCGGCGCGCCATCGGGACCGGTCGTCTCCGCGGTGCCCGCGATCGTCACGTTGCTCCAGCCGGGCGCGGCGTCGGGCGCGGCGCGAAGCCAAATGCAGCCGTCGGCAAGGCCGCCGAGGATCCTCCCCGGAACCGCCTCCACTCCGGGGGGCAGGCCCTCGATCGTCAGGTTGATCGCGCCGACGAACCCCGCTCGCCGCTGGACCCGCACGTAGATCGGCGCGGCCATGCCCGGCGCGAGGAGCGTCTTGTCTGTGTCGGCCTCGAGCACGAACGCCTGCGCGGCGCGGGCGATGCGGAGGGCGTAGGGATACCCCGGGCCGCCACGGCCGTGGAGATCCCGGATCTCGACGACGAACGTGCCGTCGGCGGGGGCCGTCCACTGGTCCACGAACGGATCCGCCGACAGCACCCGCTGGTAGATGCCGTCGTCCGCCTCGCTCAGCAGCCCGCCGTCGGGCCCGAGGATCCGCAGCTTGGCGTCGAGATTCGATCCCAGCCGGCGGGCGTGTACCTCGAACGTGAACGCCTCGCCCTTTCGGGCGGCGAGGGCGAACCGGTCGACCTCGGCGGGGGCGTCGAGGCTGCCGCACACGACGGACGGGGCCGCAACCTCGAACGGCGGCGGTGGCGCCGCGGCCGTCGTGCCGTCGGCGGCCTGCGCCACCGCCGGGGCCGGGGCGGCGGGCTCCAGCAGGATCGGCCCGGCCGTGACGAGGACGTCGGCCCCACCCAGCGGGCTGCCGTCGAGCGTCGGCGAGACGCGGAACACGCCCGCGGCGGCGTCGGCGGGGATCGCGACCGGCACCGGGCCCGCAGCCGCGGACGACCCGGTGAACAACAGCATCGCGACGGTGGAGCCCGGCGCGACCGCCAGCGGGTGGACACAGCGGACGAACGGCCGCTGCGACGCCTCGATCGAGTAGGTCCAATCGGCATTCCCCTGGTAACGCACGTCGCGGACCTCGAGCAGGTACTCCCCCGCGTCGAGGGCGTCGACCGAGAGCAGCGGATCGCCGGCCAGTTCATTGTCGCTCGCCGCGATCGTCTGGCCGGAGAGCCTCCGCAGGGTGAGCAGCGGGTCGACGCGGGCCTGCATGTCGTGGAGCCTGTTCTGCAGCCGCTGCGCGGTCATGTGAAACACCCAGCGGCCGGCAGTGCCCACCCGGATCTTCCAGCAATCGACGTCCTCTCCCTTCTCGATCGCGCCGCAGAGCGTGGCCGGGAGGGCGACCTCCTGCGCCTTGGCGGCCGTGTCGTTGTCGGCGTTCTCCGCCACGACCGCCTCCCGGGCGACCACGAGCTGGCAGACGGTGCTCGCCCCGTGCGGGGTGATCACGCGGAAATCGCGGATGCCCGGCACCGCATCGGCATCGCACGTGATCCGCAGCCGCGTCTTCGATGCCATCACGTCGTTGCGGTCGCGGTCCTCCGGCTTCTCCGCCTCCAGCGGCACGACCTCGGCGCGGACGCCCTTGCCGGAGACCACCACTGCCGACGCGCCGGCGAGGTTGTACCGCGCGGAGAGCTCATGCTCCGTCGTGGCGCCCACCACGGCCGCCGCGGGCCGCAGGCTCATGAGCATCGGATAGCTGTTGTTCGTCTGCGCGGCGGCGCTCCCGGCGAGCAGGACGACGGCGGCGAGTCCGGCGAGGAAACGCGGGCGCATGGTCACCGCACGAAGAGGAAGTGCTTGGAGTTGATGAGCGCCCACAGCAGGTCCTGCAGGCCCTCGGTCGGCGTCGGGCAGGCGGCGACGATCTCCGCGGCGGCCGCCGCCTCCGGCGCCGTCGGCGGCCGGGAGAGGGTCGCCAGGTAGAGCTCCTCGACCGCCTCGGGCACCGGTTTCGCGGCGGCCGCGAGGGCGGCGACGCGGCCCGAAGCGTCCGCGACCTTGGTGGCGACGACGTCTCCGTTGAGCGTGTGCAGGGCCTGGGCGAGATTCTCGTCGGGCGTGCGCTCGCATTCGCAGACGCTCGCCCGCTTCGGCTTCCCGAAGGTGACCAGGAAGGGGTTCGTGTTCGCGGCGGCCGCGTCGGGCAGCTCGATCGCCCGCGTGCCCAGCGGCAGGTTCGGATGCTTGGTCCGCACGCCCGTGGCGTCGTCGATCGCGTCGAGCAGCGGCTCGGCCTTCAGCCGCTTGACGCGGTAGTGGCTGTAAAAACGCTCGTCGGCGGCGTTGTCGGCGTCGGGCTGCGAGTCGAGCTGGTAGAGCCGCGACGTCATCACGAACCGCAGCAACCGGCGGACGTCGAAGCCGCTGCTGCGGAATTCCGCCGCGAGCAGGTCCATCATCTCGGGATTCGACGGGGGATTCGTCGACCGCATGTCGTCGACCGGCTCGACGAGCCCCCGGCCGAGCAGATGCGCGACGACGCGGTTGACGACGTTGCGGGCGAACCAGGGGTTGTCCGGGGCGGTGAGCCACTGGGCAAGCGCCACGCGGCGGTCGTCCGCCTCCTCCACCGGCCCCGCGCCCAGGGGCGTGGGCCGCACGACCGCCCCGGACCGCGGGTGCGCCACCTCCCCCGACTGATTCACGACGACGATCGTCTCGCCGCCGAAGATGCCGAACTCCGCGCTGTTCTTGGAGGCGACGCGGGCGAAGAACGCGGCGAAGCCGTAGTAGTCGGCCTGCGAGAGGCGTTCGTAGGGATGGTGGTGGCACCGCGCGCACTGCAGCCGCGTGCCGAGGAACAGCTGCGCCGTCGACTCGGCGAGGTCGGGGGGATTGTTGGCGATGCGGAAATAGTTGGCCGGACCGCTGGAGAAGATCGATCCTCTCGCGGTCACCAACTCGGTCACGAACCGGTCGAACGGCTTGTTCGTGCGGAAGCTCTCCCGCAGCCAGTTGTGCAGGGCCCACATGCCGCTCTCGCCGAGGACGGCGGAGTTGTTGCGGATCAGGTCGGCCCACTTCAGGCTCCACCACGCGGCGTAGCGGTCGACGTAACGGTCGCGGGCCGGGTCGCCGGTCAGTCCGAGCAGCTCGTCCACGAGCCGCTCGCGCTTGTCAGGCGCCTGCGAGGCGAGGAACGCCCGGGCCTCCTCGACCGTCGGCAGGCCGCCGATCGCGTCGAGAAACGCCCGTCGCAGGAAGGTCGCGTCGTCGCACAGCCCCGCGGGGGCGAGACCGACTTCGGCGAATTTCCGGGCGGCGACCGGGTCGAGCGGATGGGCGGTCGCCCAGCCGGTGAGGTCGGCGTTGCCCGCGGCGAACGGCACGACGAACGTGGCGATCGTCGCCTCGCCTCCGAACCGCGCCATCACGGCCCCCTGCCCCTTCCCCACCGTCGTCGCCAGCCCACCGGGCGACACCTTCACGACCGCCTCGTCCATGGCGTCGAACCGCGTCCAGCCGGTGACGTCTCGCCGCCGGCCGTCGGCATAGGTGGCCACGACGCGGATCTGCTGCGTCGCCCCCGCCTCGGCCACGCGCTTCGCCGGTTCGACCTCGAGCCGCGTGACCGCCGGCGGATCGGCGGCGGTACCGGCCGCGCCGGCCGCGATCCACGACGCCAGGATGCGGTAGTCCGGCGAATCCTCCGCGATGCGGAGGCCGCCGCCGTGGGGAATCCTGTTGCTCGCCTTCTGGAGGATCAGGCTCTGGGCGGGATTCGCCGTGCAGACCCGCCGGCCCCGCGACGCCACCGCCATCGCGTGGAAGTCGTTCTGCGGGTCGAACGCCATCACGGAGAGGACGAAGCCTCCCTTGCCGTACTGGCTGGCGTGGCAGGTACCGGCGTTGCACCCGGCGCGGGTGATCACGGGGAGAACGTCGCGGTCGAAGTCGGCCCGAGGTTGCTCGACGACGCCCGCGACCTCCACCTCGACGGTCGCGCTGACGTCGCCGACGGTCGCCACGATCCGCGTCGTCCCGTTGCCCGCCGCCGACACGACCCCGGCGGGGGAGACCGTGGCCACCGCCGGATCGGCGCTGACGTAGCTGGCGGCCATGGTCAGGTCGGGCCGCCGTTCCGGATCGACGCCGTCGGCCGACTCGGCGACCAGCAACTGGCACCGCTCGAAGCCGCCGTCGAGCGCGACCCGATCGGGGCGGATCACCAGCCCCGCGGCGCTGGCGGAAGACGGCAGCGACGCGACCGCCACCCATGCCGCCAGCAGCACGGCAGGGCCGCGTGACGACGGTCGGATGGGCATGGCATGGCGGCTCAAGGCGTCAGATCCATTCGCGCACCGGCTCTCCCTCGATGAGCCGGATGGGGCGGCCGTCCGCGGCGGTGACCGTGAGGTCGAGGGGCAGTCCGAGCTTGCGGTAGATGGTGGCGACCACGCTCTCGGTGAAGGTCTCGTGCGACCGCGGCACTCCGCCGTCGGCGTCGGTCTCGCCGAGCACGAGGCCGCCGGGCACCCCCGCGCCCGCCATGATCACGAATCCGGCGGTCGCCCAATGGTCGCGGCCGATGGCGGGATTGATCTTCGGCGTGCGGCCGAAGTCGGTCATCCACACCACGAGCGTCTTGTCGAGCATCCCCTGCCGCTCGAGGTCGATCAGCAGCGCTGGAATCGCCTGGTCGATGGCGGGCATCCTTCCCTTGAGACCGTTGAAGCAGTCGGCGTGATGGTCCCAGCCCGGGTCGCTGACGGTCACGAACCGCACCCCGGCCTGGACGAGCCGGCGGGCGAGCAGGAGCCTCTGGCCGAACTGCGTGCGTCCGTAGTCGTCGCGCAGCGCCGCGGGCTCCGTGCCGATCTCGAAGGCCCGCTTCGTCTCGGGCGCGGTGACCATCGTGAACGCCGTCCGGTAGTGCTCGTCGAGGGCGTCGAAGGCCGCCGGCTGCCGGTCGGCAGCCCGCTGCATCTGGTCGATCCGCGCGAGGATGGCCCGGCGACGGTCGATCCTCGACATTTCCATGTCGAGCGGCGGCGTGATGTCGCGGACGGAAAACTTCTCGGCGTTGGCGTCGGCATGGATCTCGAACGGGCCGTGCGCCAGGCCGAGGATTCCGGGCATGCCGCCATTGAACGTGCGATCGACCGCGGCACCGAGCTGGACGAATGGCGGCAACGGCGACTTGAAGCCGTGCTGGTGGGAGACCACCGATCCCACGCAGGGGTAGACGAGCGTCGGATTGGCGTTCCGGCCGGACATGCACCAGTGGTCCGCCACCCCGTGGCCGGCGTTCCGCGGATTCCAGCTCCGCAGCAACGAGTAACGGCCGAGTTCCCGGGCCATCCGGCCGCACAGTTCCGTGAAAAACACCCCCGGGACCGCCGTGGGAATGGCGGCCAGCGGGCCGCGAATCCCGTCGGATGCCTGCGGTTTGGGATCGAAGGTGTCGTGGTGACTCGTGCCCCCCTGCGTCCAGATGAAGATGCAGGAGACGTCCCCGGAGGCGTGGCCGGAGTTGGCCAGGGCCCGGGTCGGACCGAGCACACCCGCCACCGACATGCCTCCGATCAGGCCGCCGGCGAGGAAACCGCGGCGATCGACCGGCGGAAATGGGGCATTCGTCATGGAGGCCTCCCCGGAAGGGATCGGGAAAGGCCGGGGCCGCGAGGCACGAAGCCGCCGCCACTCGACCCCCGGTACCACGCATCACTCTATCCCTGAAATGTATCGGCTGCAAGGCGATGCCGCCGGCAGCACCCAACGCAAGGCTCTTGTGCGCAAGCACTTACGACCCGAGGCGGGCGCGGCTGGACATCGGGCCGCGGGCCGCGCGGCTGCGGTGCCATGCGGGGGAGGCCGGGGGCAGCCGCACGTCGAGATTGCGACTGCGATCCGTCGCGTGCACGCTCGCTGTGGCGTGCGCCGCGCTCGTGGCCGCGTGCCTGGGTCGGCAGGCGGCCGGTCGGCGGTTCACTCGACGAGCGACGCGAGCTGGTTGGCCAGCCAGCACCAGCGCCGGGCGGCCTCGGGCGGCAGGGACGGCAGCCGGCCGTAGATCTCCGGGAGCGCGGCGGGAATCTTCTGGCGGTCCCCCGACAGACGCGCGTACCGCAGGAAGTCCCGCGCCTGGTCGGCGCCGCCGAGGAGCGGCGCGGCGATGCGGCGCTGAAACGAGTCGAGATCGGCCTCGGGATTCTGCGGGCCGCCGTAGTCTGCCAGCGCGAGGTAGTTCAGCTCCGCCCCGGCATGGAAGGGCGAGACCTCGCCGAACAGGGACATCCCCTCGCAGCCCGCCGCGATGCTCCGCTGCACCAGATTCGCGAGCCAGTCGACGGCGAGTTCGCCGCGATTTCCAAACCACGACGTCGCGAGGTGCGACCGCATCACGTGGCGATGATCGGTGTCGGGAACGCGGCCGGCGGCGGTCCAGGCGGCGGTGACCTCGCCGTTCTTCATGAAGTAATCGGCCACCCACTGCACGAACACGCCGGCAGGGAACCGGGCCAGTTCGGCGGCCGCCCAGGTGGGCATCGCGTCACCGAACCGCGGCGGCTTGTCGGGCCCGTCGTACGGCTGCGGATGCGAGTAGGTCTCGCACACGATCCAGGCCTCGGGAGCGACCGCCCGCACCGCGCTGGTGGCCAGCGGGTACATCAAGCCCATGTCTTCCCACGACAGCCAGGAGAAGTCGGCCGAGGAATGCCGCCGTCGATCGCGGCAGCGCTGGCACTGACAGATCCCCGTGTCGCCCGTCTCGATCTGCACCCCGCCCAGCGGCAGGTTGCCGAACAGCCAGGCCAACGACTCCGCGAGGAAGTCCTGGTTCTCCCGGCGCGATGGGCACGCCTGGTAGAAGCCCCGCGGCCCCGCCTGCCCGGTCGTCGTGATGGGGGTTTTCTTGCCGTTGAGGTCGATCGTGAAGTGCAGCGGACGACCATCGGCGTCGACCGCGCTCAACTCGGGATGCCGCTCGAGGTGTCGCTCCAGGTTGTGTGGCGAGTCCCCCTCGTAATACACGCCTCCGTAGGCGTTGAGCCCCACGCCGCACAGCAGCCGGACGTTCTCGCGGGCCGCGACGTCGCACAGTTTCTTCGCCGACTCCAGGCCGCCATGGCAGTCGCGCAGCAGGCCCCACACGACGACGGCGTCGATCCCATGCCGTCCGCACCACTGCAGCAGCGCCGTGTAGTCGCGCACGAACGAATCGGTGCTGCGTCCGTATTCGTTGCACGACCCGTGCGTGTGGGCGCCCGGGCGATTGAGGGCCCACTCGGTGCTGTGATCCCAGGTCCAGAACATGCGCGTGCCGATCGGCGCGGGACTGGTCTTCACCGCCGCGCCGGCGGCGGCCGGCGGCGGCTCCGCGGATCCGGCCTGCGCCAGCGCCGCCCCCACCCCGCAGGCGGCGGTCACCTGCATCATGTCACGACGATTCAACGGGCTCATGCGGCGGTCCTCCCCAGGCGACGAACGTCATCGACCGCAGTCTACCCCGCTCGCCCGCCTGCGCCACGCCGGTCTCGTCGCCCGTCCGCTGCTTGCGTGCGTCCCGCCGCGAGTCCTATCATTGGCCGGCGGTGGGAGCGAAACGGTGCCGCTCACGGGCTCGTGGGAGGAGATGGCGATGACGGCGACTGCATCCGGTTTCCTGCGACGACTCGGGGGGGCGGGTGGCCTGCCGCTCGCGCTCTCGGTTCTCTGCCTGGCATGCACGGCCCACGGACTCGCCCCGGCCAGCGGCGACGAGCCGTCGCTGCGGGTGGGTGCGGCGGTCGCCGACATCACGCCCGTCGGCCCCTATCCGATGAGCGGCTACTACTTCGAGCGGCTCTCCACCGGAACCACGGATCCGCTGCACGCCAAAGCCCTCGTGCTGCGGCAGGGCGACGTCGCCGCCGCGATCGTCTGCTGTGACCTGATCGTCATCGCCACCGACCTGACCGACGTCGTCCGGAAGCGCGTCGAGGCCGAGACCGGCATTCCCGGCGCGCACGTCATGCTGGCCGCCACCCACACCCACACCGGCCCCGACTACACCAAGGAACTCGTGCAATTTCTGACGGGGAGGAAGCCCGCGGCGGACCGCGAGCCATACGCCCCCCGGCTCATCGACGGGATCGTCGACGCGGTGCGGCGGGCCGACGCGGCGGCCGCCGCGGTCCGCGTCATCGCCGGCAACGCGATCCAAAAGACGCCGGTCTCCTTCAACCGCCGCTTTCTGATGACCGACGGGTCGGTCCGCACCTGGGCCAAGACCGACACCCCCGGCGCGATCCGCCCCGCCGGGCCGATCGATCCGGAGATCGGAATCGTCCGCTTCGACGGCACCGACGGGAAGGCCCGGGCGGTGCTCAGCTCCTTCGCACTCCACCTCGACACCGTCGGAGGCACGATGTGGAGCGCCGACTTCCCCTTCTTCGTGGAACGCGAGGTGCGTGACGCGCTCGGCGGCCAGGTCGTGTCGCTCTTCGGCAACGGCTGCTGCGGCAACATCAACCACGTCGACCCCACGCGGGCCGAAACGAACAAGACCGACCTCATCGGCTCGTCCCTCGGT
>Ga0315906_10002595_pt1 | contig 24909 bp, 48 predicted proteins | sample LakEriMetagenome_4_FD_203526 | JGI IMG/M metagenome (GOLD analysis project Ga0315906, IMG submission 203526) | Freshwater fungal communities from buoy surface, Lake Erie, Ohio, United States - Buoy 2 MA122 | ecosystem: Environmental > Aquatic > Freshwater > Lake > Lake biofilm | place: USA...
GGAGGATGGGTCTACGACCGGAAGCTGGGCCTGCGAGGTAACGGAACAAACAATTTTCTTGATACACAGAGAGCAGGTAATGCGGACCCACAAAATAGCAAACATGTATCTTGTTATGTCACTTCTCCGGCAACTGGAAACACAACGCAAGTTTTTATAGGGGACATTTCAAGCACAGTGGAAGGCGCAAGTCTTATTTACAAAATCGGAGCCCTTGACGGCGGAAACGAAAATATAGCCATGATGGCTAACAGCCCTTTTCCCGCAATAACTAGCGCCCCCTCTGCCGCGTTTGGGACCGGTTTTCTTGGCATCAGCCGCAGCGGCGCCAACAACGCAAACGGTATTATTTATGGCGTTACCAGCGCTACAACATCAACACCATCATCAGCACCAACAGCAAGTAACATTGCAGTTTTTGCTAGAACCGTTACAGCTCCTGCAAGATTCTGCAATGCAACGATTAACTTTTATTCAATCGGCACCAATATAAACTTGACGCTATTAAATGCAAGTCTTGCAACGTTGACCGCCCAAATCGCGGCAGCCATTCCCTGACGGTGCCACCATGGAATCTACTAAACACATCACATCATTACCCAAGCAAATATAGCACACCACCATTGAGTCAACCACGGGAAAACTAAGGTAACACAGCCAGCGCTATGGCACCCGCGCCACAACAAGAGAATCAACTATGGCGCTTCATGAATCAGCCGCTAACGGCTGGTATAATACTGTTTCTTTTGAGTGTAATTTGCGCTGGATTGGTTAAAATTTCTAGCCAGTTAAATGAGCTAAGCGATAACCAAAGATTAGGGCTAATTGAAATCGGTGCACTAAAGCAAAGAGTTGATAGACTAGAGGCTAATGATAGGAGGCAAGAAAATGATATTGTACTGCTTAAATATCAAGTAAACACAAAATGAATAAAACACAAATTCAACTTTCCCTATGTGCTTGCGTATTGCTAAGCGCTGTAGGTGGATTTGGTAGTGTTTTTTGTGGCAACCAGCAATGTGTAGAGGCATGGAGGACTAGCGCGACAGGTGCATTGTCCGCTGCTGGGACACTTGCGACCTACCTGGCCAATCCCCCTGGCGAAGGTGATGACTAAGGGCGATCAATCACGACATAAGGGTGATTAATCACAATATAGGTTCTACCCTTAAAGTTCGGTCTTTCAAGATATTTTTGACTTGTTAATCTTTTAAGATGATCAGACGCAGTGTCGCTAATTCTTTGATTAAAGCTAAAGCCCAAAACATATTTAAGATAATTTTTAACATCAATAAACTTAAATTCACCGCCTACAGGAATTTGGTTTATATAATCACAAACATGATCATACACTTTACGAGACGTAACGCTAAGAGGTATAACACCTTGAATTGAATCAGCATTTGACTTGGTTAATGACTTAGATCGTTCCTGCGGAATAGAAGATTTTATTACTGCAGGCTTTTCTTGTTCAAGCGATTCGATCGCAATCTCGATATACGGAATTGCTTCTGCACTTTTATGGTCTTGAATGCGATCAAGTGCTTTTTGCAAAAGATCTGCAACAGAGTAATTCAGCGTAATCATGGGAGGTGATGAATGAAGAACAGAGCAATGCTTGTAGTGGCAAAAACTAAGCAATCATCGCTCCCCCTTGAGGCGTGCTTTCTGTTGATTGATCGTGCGCTTGTACCAACCCGGCAAGACTGCTGCCGATGGTGATACAGAATAACCAGGCCAGTAGTCAATCTGTAAAGACAAATGAACTTTGTTGACTGCAAGTCGATACAGCGACCTGCCATCACTTAATTGCTCATCAGTCATGTAATAACGACCGATAAACTCTGGTCCAATAGGATCCTTTTCGATAGCAACCCATTCAAATATGATTGGCAATATAATTAGCGAACCCTCAGCAAATCCCATAATTTTTTCTAGCGCAGTACGGCAGTGATACAGTGCATCATGGTAGAATGCTGATTGCACGATGTAACCGTACTTGGCAATCGCTAAACCAAAATGTGACTCACCTTCCCCTGCGTCTTGCGCTGTTTTTATATCACCAATCCAAAGGTGATCATCAAAAATACGCAATGAATCTATTCTTGCCTTGATTCGCCGCTTTGTTTGTGTATCAATATAGGTAAAGGTGATCTCATTAAGCATTCTATATTTTTCGGTCTTTTCGTATCTGTACTTTAAGATCGGATGTTGCCATAAGGCATTGGCATAAGCAAATCCCTTTGAGTAGTTGGCTTCTGATACAATCTCAGCCGTGGGCGGCAGATTGGTTTTCTCCCACTCAATCCACTGATCTTCGATTGCTTTATATTCTTTCCATGTTTCATAAGCTTTAGCAGGCTTGCCGCCTTTAGTCAGTCGATCAGGTTCTATGAGCTGCTTTTCTGTTGGCCTTTTTGGTAGATCAGGAGCCAATACATAACGTGAGGAAACCTCATCCCATTCGAGCACAAGCGCATGAGCGATATTGCCCTGGATGAAAGCGTCTCTTTCCTCCTGTTCTGGCCTATTGGGATCAATGCACTTTTTCCAGGCATGTGCTTCTGTTGAGCCGATGACTTCCTTGCATAAACTTGCATTAATACCCGGAAGATCATCATAAGCCTCACGCGGAAGCTTGCAAAAAACTTGAGGAGAGCTTGTTAGTTCAATGCCCCATTTTTGCTGCCATTCAGCTTCATTCATCAGCCATGCTCCTGAATTTGGTTGCAAGTGTTTCGAGCTTGCATACAACATCTTCTAATGATGTTGTTTCTTTTTTTTGCAGTTGAACAAGCTCATCAATCGCCTGTTCAATCGCATCGTTGATTTTGTCTTTTGGCATTTCTAGATAGCAAGGTTTGCAGGTAAATGATGCGCCTATCTTTTTGACGTATTAGGCCATGAAGTTTAGTTAGCTGTAGTCTATGTCTGCGATCATCAAGGGAAGGCCGGAAGAAATATCCGGCCACAAATCCAAATCCAAGCGCAGATGCTGACAACAGTGCTAACGCCAGTATTCTAGGCATTGGGGTCGTCAGGCTTGAAACTGCCGCAATTGATGTCAGTAAGTGCGCATTGATAGCCATAGCAAGCTCCTAGGCGAATTGCTTCATGCCAAGCGGCAAGGTTTTTGATGTTAGAATTAGGTACTTCTGGATCCATCTTTAGCGCAGCTTGCACCATGATAAATTCCAGCACTTCAGAAGGTACGTCTAATTCTTTCAAGGGAATAACGACTTCAATCATACCAGCTCCTGCTGAACGTCATCATCAGCCCCAGAATCGACCTGTAACTCGCTGATCTCTTCATCTGTGAGGATTTGAGGGCCATCGCCGCCAGAAGCGCAACCCATGTTCCATCTCTTAACTGATGTTTCATTGCCTAATCCGCCGATCACATCTCGGAAGTTGACGGCCGGGAGCGATTCTAGGCCGTCAATCTGAAAACAGGCGCAAACATCCATCTCAAAAGCCCTGGCACCAACAGCCGACAGACACTTTGACATGGCCGCATCTAATCGACTGCGCTGCTCCTCCGTCAGGGTGGCGTCAGAATCGGGAGCGGCACTAGAGGATGGTTGCAGCGTCGCTGGGGCCGCCGTGGGTGCTGCCTCAAGTATTGACGGCGCCGTGCCGCCTAGCGGCTGTGCGGCGGGCTCTGAAGAGTCGCCATCCGGCATTGTTTTTCCTGACATTTGTTGATAGCAACGCGACAAAAACTTTCGTGTTGCCTTGCCAATCAACTGATCAGCAGTGCTGTACTGATCAGATTTGACCGGAATAGTTGCCGCAAATGACACGGTTTTTTCTTGTATCCATGTAGCGGAACACTCTACAGTGACACCGCCAGTCGAAGACTTTGGAACTCCGATATTCAACTGAAAATCAGTGATTGGAGCTACTTTGATTAGTGCTTCAAATCCCTCTTTAGTGCAATAGAATCTGCCTGCGATGATATTAAATTGATTGCCGACCAACTGTAATCCGCGCAGCAATGCTTCAATAGCAGCTTCTTTTACGATCTCATACTCATAGGGAGTATTCGGCCTGTAGCTTCCGTCTCTATCTTTTTTCTTGATCTTTGGATCCCGGTCGGTTCTGAATCCGAGGGGCGAATCTTGCAGGGCAACAATTGCTGATCTGATTCCCGGATCATCGAAATATGTTCGCAGCGATTGAATTGCAATAGCAGACTTGAGAGCAGCCACAACACTTCCTGATGTAGCATCAGAATAAACTGCAGTGGCTTCAGTGGTAGCTGATTGCAAGCCATTTAAGGCGTTATCTGAGATAGATAGCGCACCGGCTTTTGGTTTGGGAGCTAAAGAACTTGTCATGCAAAATGAAGTAAACTGCCCTTTCGGGTGCTCTCATTTTACCGATACAGCAGCAATAAAGGGGCAGCATCTTAACAATGCTTAACCAATAAAAAAGGGGCCGAAGCCCCCCTCCGCCTGTTCTGGCGGCAATCTATCAGCCGTCGATCGGATCGGGAGCTTCGGTCTCCGAATCCTCATCGGTCGTGGGACAGGTGCCGTCAGGGCAGCCTTCCGGGGCCTGGCCCTGAGCAAGTGGCTTAAGCGTGAAGCCCTTTTTTCCCACGATGATCTCAAAGCTGTCGCCAGGATTAAAGCCGGCTTGGCGCGTATAAGCGCCGCCGATCATCAGGTTGCCATTAAATTGCACCTGAGTGCGGAATGTTAGCGATCGTCCGGGAGATTTTTTCTTCCCGCCGAGGGAAATACCCTTCGCCTCCAGCAAAGCCTCCAGAAAAGCATTCACCCTGGCTCGTTCGGTGCCATCGCCCTTTGTGGTCACATAGCCAGTCTGGCGAGCAATCTCAGTCTGGCCAAGGCCTTCATTTTCGAGCTTCTTCACTGCGGTCAACAGTTCAGATCCAGTCAATGCGCTCATGATAAAAAGTTGGGAGCGGACAATAGAATTATAGCACCGCACAAGCCATAGCGCTATTGTTTAGGCTTGCTTATATCTGATAGGCCAGGCTCGTCAGGGTCTTGGGCTGCCATGGCTTCAATGCGCTCAATTTCTTGAATGATCGGAAGCATTTCTTCCACAAAACACCAAAGATCTAAGCTGATCATCGCTGCAAAAAGCAAAGATAATCAGCTTAGAGCAAAAGATTTTATGTTGTGAGGTTAGTCGTTTTAATTTTTGCGTTTTTTCTGTGACTTGATTTGTTCTGGTAATACAAGACCTTTGATTTTGGCAATCCTTGCATTTAACCGTGCCCAATCTTCTAAATCTTTGAACTTAAAATGTCCAGTACCTTTTTTGAATAGCTTAAACTCAAAAAATCCCCAGTCATACAAGCCGCCTGGCGCAAGGCGATCAAATCCACATTCAGGTTTTTCCATTTCTTCATATTTTCGTCCGGTAATATAACAGAGCGCTTTGATCAAATCATCTACACTTCGACCCGCATCGCTATGGCGACTAAAGCAAACCCCTGCGCCCATGATATGAGGCGTGGCTGCATCAGGTATGATAAATTTTTGACCAAATAAATACTGTTCATTGGTTGCCCATCCCTCTACTTGCCAGCGATTATCTTTTATGTGTTTTGTTAAATTATCAAATACTGCTTCAATAGCTCGATCAATTCGCTGATCGGTGGTCCCCGCGATAATACATAGCATTCTAAATAAATTTCTCTCTGTAAATGGCACCTGCTCTTGTTGTTCAACAAATTTGTTTATATCACCCTGCAGTTGACTGGTAGCCTTTTCACGAGGCAGCATCTCAGCAATCACAGACTTCCAGAAGTCTTTTTGTAATTCCTTTCGGAATCGTGATCGCGAAGGCGCACATCCATCAAGAGTGATTTGAATTCCTAGCTCACCCTTGTAAATACCGCCTATTTGAGCCTGTAGTCGCACACCAGCTTCTAATTGTTGATCATAAATTTTGCAAGCCTCAACATATCTATTAACTAGATCCCTTGAGCGACGATAAGGGATAATCCCTTCTCCTTGCGCTTCTATTTCATCAGGCCCCAGAAAAAAACCTTCAAATTCATCGCCGCCAGAAGATCGCCGCCCAGGTTTTATTAAACGAACCATGCCAATCTCGCAACGAGTTGTGCGCTCGGCATTTTCAAATACTGGCCCTAAATTTAAGCGACTTCCATAATCATTGATTAGTACGCGCAGCTCTCGACAAGCGCGAAAATTATGACGACTTTCGTTAATTGTTGACCAGTTACATAGACTTACGATTTCACAACCGGGCGGCGCAATCTTCCAGGCGTGAAGAATATGATGCTCATCTGCGCTAAACGGCGGATTCATTGCGATCACATCCGCATGGCTAATCTGCTCTGCCTGAACCTGTAGCCAATCGCCGCCGATCAACTGGCAGCCAGGGATTGCCGCGAGGATGGCCCTTAGCCGTGGCTCAACTTCAGCCGCGAGCACGTCTGTAGCGCCGCGATCCATGGCTTCTTTCACCAGGTTGCCGCTACCTGCACTGGGCTCCACTACCGTGCGACCACGCAGATCCAGTGGATCTAGCATGGTGGCCGCTACTTCGGATGGCGTTGGGTAGAAGTCGGGGTTAAACATTGCTGATCAAGGCACCAAAACTAGAATTAATTAGCCTTCCTTATCCTAACAGATTGACTTGCAATCACCCATCGACAATTGGCCATCCAAGCGTGCCTAGCGTCACTATTAAACAAAAAAACAACTCCTACGTTGATTGTTAAAACTTTATTGCTTGCAAAAAGGAAGCAGTTATCAATAGTTGTAATAGTCCGTGTTATGTTTTGCTTTGCAACAAGCACACCTAGCGAAAGGCCAAAGCTATTATCATAATGTGGCTCTACAGATCCAGCGCCATAGATATAACAAGAAGGATAGCAAAACTTGCTATTTTTGCGCTTAAATTCAAAACCATGTAGATTGCATATTTTACGCAAACTATCTAAAATTAAATCATTTTCTTCTGGATAAGCAGTATGAACACTTCCTAAATAGTATTGCGTAGCTTGCTTTAGTAGAGTTTTATGAAAACTGTTTGTTTTAATTGTCATGTGACGTAGGACACGCGGCTTGCGACTCGAAGGCGAGCTGTCAATCATTGTGTAGTTCATTTGATTGCTTTTTTCAATGTAACACCTTGACCCACAAGTAGCCATCTACAATTGGCGACCCAAGTATGTTCTATATTAGTATTAAGCAGAAAAACATCTCCTTCTTGAACGATGATATGTCTTCCTTGTGCAAGTAGGGTGCAACTGTTAACTTCGTCGCCAGACTGAAAATTCTTTGACAAGTCTTTCGTTGAAACAAGTGCATTTATAGTCCATCCAAGCCCGGTATCTTCATGCGGAGTAATCGAGCCTGCCCCGCAAAGATAAAAAGGGTTTGAGTAGCCGCCAACGCGATCCCTGAGCTTAGGCGTACACTCATTTAGTTCACATATTGCTTGCAGCTCAATTAAGATTGGATCTTCGCGTGATATTGGCTCAGGCCACGCAAAACCCAATCCGTATCGCGTGCTTTCTCTTAGCATTTTCCTGTGATAGCTCGTTTCATTTATATCAATACTGCCTAGAACTTGTAGATTGCGTTTTGGATGATGAGTCATTAAAAAAAATGCAATGAAAAAGCAAAAGGGTTAGAGTTTGATGTCTATTGGGATTTGTGGTCAACAGCAGCACTTGAACGATCTGGCTTTATAACCGACTGCGTTGCAATTAGCCATTTTCTGTTAGACATCCAAGCGTGATAAATACTTGGATCAAAGATAAAAACGTCACCAATCTCAAGCTCAATAAATTCGCCTTCGGTTATCAAGGCGCAAGGGTAATTATGGACATAGGAGTCTTGCAAAAGCTCCGATAGATTTTCAACACCAACAAGCACGCAAACTTCTAGGATACTTCCGAGGTGATCTTTGTGCAAAAATACAGATCCTGCGCCATACACAAACTGATTGCTGTTAGGTTTGTTTTCAACGTCAAGACCATGGGCTTTGCATATCAGTCGAAGGCCTTGAACAATTGCATTGTTTGCGCCTGCTGTATCAACATTTCCAAGTGTTGCTCGATTAAGCAACTGTTTTTCATAAATGCCACAGGAGACTTCAAAATGATCAATTGAACGAGCCGTAGCAATTAGATCATCAGAATAACTTGTAATTCCGTTGATGCGACTCATGTTCTAACAGTTGAGAGGACTTGCTGATAAAGAGACTAATCTAGCGACTCTAAAAACAAGCGTGATTCATTATCGCAATATCCACCTTCGTTGTCCTCTATTGTTATTGCATAGGTTTCGTAAGCACATACAACCATGTCACCGCAGAATCCATACCTTGCCGACAAATACTCAACGAGTTGTTGAGCTTTTTTAAGTGCTTGATTCATTGGCATTGCTATTAACTGATTGAGGCGATCTTCTGTTTTCATTGGTAGTCACCAGGGATGATAGGGATGATGTTGAAGGGGCCGCCGCAGGAGCGGCCCCACTGAAATCAGGCGGCCACTACCTCCAGCAAAGCCCGCTTAGGCGCCCGCTTGGCTGGGCGGGGGCGCTTCGGGCCTGGAGCGGCAGGAGCAGGAGGGGCCGCTACGGCGGCCTTTTTGGCGTAGGTGCGTGGTTTGCGGACTGGGGCGGGGGCAGGGGCGATCATGATGGGATCAGGAGTGACGGTGGGTACTGGTGCTGGTGCTGGTGCTGGCGCTGGCGCTGGCGCTGGCGCAACCCCCAGAACTGCAACCCACCAGGCGGCGAGTTGATCGTTTCTGGTGTCGATCGCAATGCGCAGCTCACCGCCCAGCCAGTAGACCAGTTCAGCGGTGGTGATCGCGAGAGCAATCAGGGGTGTGATGACGCGGGCTGCAGTTTCCAGATTGCGGCCAATGTTGGCGGAGGAAAAATCAGATGGTTTCATGGCGGAAAAGGGTGTGGTTTGAGTGGATGGTGGCCGGGGCCATCTCAGGGCCTCGCCGGCTGCTGAGGCTGTCTCTGTCGCCTCATGTGCCAATCATAGGGTGCGTTGCCGCCAGGGGGGCGGATCTGTAACAATCTGTTGTAATTGACCTGAGGCATGAAAAAGCCCCGAACCTGCGGGGCTGTCGTCAACGAGCTGTCGCTATTTGGCGCGGCGATGATCAAGCGCGTGCATTTCCCATCGCTCGGCATACTCATAAACTCGCTGGAGCATCTGCAGTGCTTCATCACGCTCATTGCGAGCCCGTTGCCATGCGTCGGAACGCTGAGGATAAAAATCCCTTGCATTGCAGGTTGCTGCAACTAAAGCATCAGAGGCTTGGCTAACGGCCTTGCGCACTGCGCGATACTCAGTATATAGGCTATCTGCATCGGTTCCGTTCAGGTGGATTGTTGGAAGGGTGGTCATGGCTTGCAAGTGAGAAGGTTTGAGCGAAAGGTGGTCAAAATAAGTCAACCAAAAGAGGCCAGTTGGGCATGGAAGGGTCGTAGACCGCTTCAAGAGCCGGCTTAAGGCGCTCCGTTGTGACGCAAAACACGCCACCACCAGGGGTGGGCCAGTCGTGATAGTTCCACCCAACGGAAGTTTGAGCAAGAATCTCTTGGACGGTAGGGGTGGTCATGGCTTGCACAATAGAAGAGGTAGACCGAGGAGAATTCAAGGGTGAAGCTTGTTGTGGTTGAGCTGTAGCCAAAAAAGGAGCCAAAAAATCCTTGATGTAATCAACCGACTCGCCTTTCGAGGCGAATTGACTGTTAAAAGCCCAATGATATTGCATTAAGCCCTCAAAGGGCTTGTAATCATCTTCGCGATGAATTATCACGATCAATGTCTCAAATCCTCTTTGACACTGAAAAATTGTGTCTCCGCTTTTTAGCCAATTGTATCTATACGCCGTAAAGGCGGGATGCCATTGAAAAAGATCAATGCACCAGCCAGCCGATGCAAGAAGGTCTTGAGCCCTTTGAATTCTATAGGAAGTGAAAGCGTCGGTCATGATAGAAGCGCAATTGAGTGCCGGTCGGATCTCTCCTCCCGATGCACTGATCATAAGACGCAAGGCCAGCGCACGGGATTAACCTGTCGCAATTCGTCACAAAGCCCACTCAATGCGCTAAACTGCTTAGGCCGATACCAAATGGCCATGACTGACTCCCTGCCGTTCGACGCCACCGACACCCCTGATCTGACTGATGATCGCGTGTCTGATGTGATGACACAACTTGATGAATGTGAATTTTCGGCGGATGAATATCACAAGCTTGTGGAAACAATTCTGATGTCTTTGGCTGTTAGCTATGAAGACTCTGTTTCTCAAGAAATGGAGCGCGAGGAAGTTATGTTTTTAACTTCAATGGCAACACGGTTTCAAGGCGCTTATGAATTGATTCATATTGGAGATGACGACGAAGACGATGAAGATGGCGACAATGATGACGATTTTGAAGATGATGATTGATTGCATCTAGCCAATTCGCAAGACAAGGCTGATAATTGTCAGCCTTTTTTATCGCTTGGGCATATATGAGTGAAGTTGGTTAATTAATGTCTTTAAGTCATCTTCTGAAAGCGTATCAACAGAATGACCAACTTGTTGCAGCCTGAATCTAGCAGCAACTTGCAATCGCCTCATTTGAATAGCTTTTTCAATTTCTTGCTTTTCTTCTTCGGTTGGAATCCACGCAAAAACATGACTCCATGGATCACGACTGCTTCCTCTTAATTCACCATTTGACTTATTAAATACATGCTTTTCTGTAGCAAACGTTGCCTTGGTTACTTTTGTAACCTCAAGAAGCATGATTGAAGTGCGATCAGTAACAGCAATAATGTCGCCGATTTTTATGTTTTGAAAGTTTTGGTTTTTCGTTGATTGAAGTAAATTCATGGAAATAGAAAGGGCTAAACTGCTTACCCTTTCTTGGATCATAGCGCAGAGCAAAACAACCAGCGCCGTGCTGATGTAAAACTTTACAATTGTAATTGCGTCAAAACACAAAAAAGCCCGGACTTGCCGGGCTTGATTACAATTGCGTGAGCTGATCAATTCACCCCACATAACTGCAGAGCGCTGGCCCTGGCTCGTTCGACCACGCGGCTACCCTGCCCCCAGGTGGCAGATTGAAAGCGGGTGGACAGCTTGCCATCGCGCAAGCTGGTTTCGACTTCCGTCACAGCGTTATATCCGCCCCATACGGTATTCTGAACGCCATCAAAATGTGTCCCATATCCACCAGCATAAGCATTACGCAGTTTTTCCCACTTGCGAGGAGAATCTTCAATCGTGCCATGCCTGATACCTTCAGGAGTTGCAACAGATGGCAAGTTATAAAGATGACCAAGCCATGTTTTATAACTTTCAAAATCCATTGGTGTTTCCGCCATGCGCTTATATTCTTCTACGTGCTTACCAAATGTTTGACGAGCAACGTCGATATTGCGCATAATTTCATCAATTTGTGCAATACCAATTTTTGTATGATTGACGGAAAACTGCTTGCCAGTTCGTGCGCCATCTGCCTGGGCAAAGCCTAAAGTATTTTGACAAACAACACGAATATCTGTAAACATTCCGCCAAATGATGTCATTCCATCATGGCCAAGATAACCAACAAAATTACGATGAATTTTGTCACCTTCAACAATACTTGCATCAGTACCAAGAATTTTGCCGGTAAAGGCAATCTTGGCGCCTTTTTTAAGTACAACCACCGTATCCATAATGATGTCATCACGAAGCATTTCAGCCAATTGGCATAATGTTTCGTTTTGGATCAATTCATACTGCGGCGAAACAGTGCCCAAAACTTCATTATTGTCCATACGACAAACAGCAACACGTTGGTCAATTTGCTGATAAACGTCTTCGTTCTTAACAAATAGCGGACGCTTTTCGACTTCAAACAATGCGCCAGCGCGAGTGAAAGCCTCGCGAGCCGGCAAAGTGCCTTCAATGACTTCGCCGAGACCGTGCCAGGCACGCTCGCCATTCATCATGATGCCGGAGTGAAAGTTGTGAGCCATGGTCGTGGGGATAGGGTTTGCGTCGGGCTTTGTCCGCCTGACTCCCGAATCATATGCGCAGGATGCGACGGGATGGGTGGCCCTGTAACACTCTGTTGTAATCCCCTACCAGTCTCCGATCTCATGGCACAGGCAATCCGCTTTCCAAGCGATCAAGAACGGCAGGATCTACATAGAAAACCTCCCCTCCTTTGTACAGACACGCTTGTCCAGGGCGTGGGCCTGGTTGGATCGGGGGAATCAACCGCTCTGCGTCTGCGAGCTGCCTTAAAAATTCTTCAGGGCTAATGCCGCGTGAGGGGTTCATGGGTTGGCGTTTGGCGTTGGTGGGGTCAGTCATTGGCATTCTCCTTTTCGTTCTCAAAACGATTCAAAGCTACAAAAAGATACTCAGGTATTTCTTCCCACCAACAATTGTCGTAATTCTCAATGCCCCAGTAAAAACGACCGCCTTCTTGTTTTACCTCAAGGTTGCCATAGTAGTTGCCAATAGTCCCAACTTTTCTTATGTTAGCCATCGGCCTGCTTCTTGCCTGCCAGTGCGTCACACACGGCCTGCTGATTGGCCGCCACAGCAAGAAGCTCACGCCGGATCTTGCGGCGCTCGCCCTGGCGCTGGTGATGCGCATCAGCATAAAAGGCCGGAAGATTCTCCTCTTCAGGGAGAACCGCGTCTACCACCAGGCGTATCAGGGGCGCGTAATCGACGGGGGCGGGGGTGGTCATGAGGGGGCGTGGCGGATTAAAGTGTTGTTGAGTTAAGAAGAATCATTACAACCGCTAAAGACAGTAATTTTATCGGAGGCTGATTTGTGCTTCCATGTAAAATCCAATTAAGAATAAACATGGAAATACAAAAGGCGGCAAGTGATTTTAGCAGCCAACTAAGAATCCTGAGGAATTTAAGAAAATCCATAGTGCGGTGGGGTGGTGTGGTGAATAGATAGCGCATTCTGCGCAGCATCAGCGGCAAGAGAAACGCGCCGATAAGCAGGGCTCCAGCCCCCGCGGCTTCGGATGTGATCTGCGGCTTCGATTAGGGCAAAGTGAGCGGCTTGCAGGGCTTTTCTTAGATCGGCGGCGGTTGCGTTGGCTGCCATTGGGAAGATGCGGTGGGGTAGGGTGGGGTGGGGTGATGTGGCGCCATCACAGATGTCACCAGTATTCATCTCGCTCTCTAAACCAGCGCTTAACATGACGTTGAATGCGACGGCACTTTTCCTGGCCCTTTCCTGCTACCAGGGGAGGATTGCAAGACTCAGGGCTAAACCTATGACACGAGCCAAGCGGAACCGGATGAATTGACGGCCAGTCAATCCATGGCCAAGCCATAGTTCTTGCAAAGGATTGGGCGGCAGATTGACAGGCAAAAAGATAATCGGCGTGTTCTGTTTCAACAACGTAAATAGGCTTGATCATTAGAGGATGTGCGGTGGCGTGATGTGAGCCGTCGGAATAGGCCCGGCGGATGATAATCAAGAATGCCAAAAGTCAAGGCTTTCTTCGTCTTGATACCCTTTTCTAAAAGTTCCGGGGGGCAGTGGAAAAATAATCCCCCAAAAACCTTTGTTATAGTCTGAGCGCGTTACTACAAATACTTCTATTTTTTCATCTTCAAGATCTGGAAAATCTTGCTTGGCTTGTGCCGCTAATTTGTTAATAAAAACTATATCATGTCGATAGCTGTTAAAAGACATAATAATTCCTTCGCAGCTAGACCGATTGTGAAGAATTCGCTTGTCGTAAGCCATGATCTTGGGTGTGTGGGGTGGCGTGATGTGAGCCGTTGGAATAGGCCCGGCGGATGGTGGTGTCAGGAATTAACGAATACTGGCCGCTCGCAATTTTCAACGGCCCAGCGTAGCCAATAGGCCAGCCATTCGCCACGGCACAAATTGGGGTCATAGCGAGGATCATCAACGTAGTCATCAGGGTTATACCAGTTGATGTCATTTTTCTCGATACCCTCTTTCAATGGCGCATACTGAGCGATATGATCTGGATGCTTTGCTTTGTAAGCGGCAAGACGGCGCTCAACTTCTTCAACATGCTCAATGGTAATCGGCGCCGCTCTTGAGTATTCAGACATTAACGGATACCGCGTATTTCCATTGATTTCTGTTTCATCTGATCCACCGTTTTTGCTGTCAAACATGATATGCAGCAAGCCAAGGCTTTTCATGCTTTTGTGCCAACCCTTATAAGATGGCCATCTTTGATTTTCGCAGTCAGTCGGTTCGCCATAGGCTGGAGCATCATCGTGCCTGACTAATTTGCAATTAATTTCTACAGATTCTTCATTGTAATCTATTGATGCTTCTCCGATTCGCAAGTTGTGTCCCATGGGTGCGTGCGCAATGGAATAGTGTGCCGAGAATGCCGACAATCTGGCAGGCTCTCGGCGGGCCAGGGCCTAAGCCCGGAGGAGGCGGTTGCCTCCCAATGCACACACCCTAACCCCTGCCATCGTGATCTGCGCTGATCCCGTCAAGCATTTCACAATCTGTAACAATTGCCAGGCATGTTTCAAATTGCAACAGCATAACCACAAGCGGCGCACATGTGCCATATAATGATTTTCGAGGGGGAGACACCTCGCAAAACATAGTCCTCCGGTAACAGCTCACACGGCCGGATACCAATCGAGAGCAACATGGCCTGAATAAGCCTCTATTGCTGGTTGGGCCGGCATTAAATTTTTGTTATGATTTTGAAGTAATTTGTGATGCCTCTCCACGCTTCGCCATGCGATCATAAAGAATTACATTAACAGTTGCAGCTAAATTCATGCAATAATGTGTAGGAACATATATTATATCCTGGCACCATTCAATGGTTTTGATTCCCAGTGTGCTATCTTCCGGGCCAAAAATATAAAACGCACGCTCAGGGTGAGTGTATTCAGGTAATGGTGTTGCGCCATCAATTAAATCAACCGCTACAGGCACAGCGCCATAAGGTACAACATCGCGCAGATCAGTGCATTCAATTAGTGGTGTATGGCGATGCTGTTTTTGTGTATCTACACAAGAAGGGCTAAACCTTTTGCCGGATATACATATAAGCGATGCACCATAACAACCTGCGGCACGCAATACACTACCTACATTAGCTGCTGTTTTAGGCTGATGAAGACCAATCGCAGCATAACCACGATGAAGGTTTGTGATCATTAGTTGAAGCGTTAAAAATGCAATCTACAGTGATCAGCGCTTTGCCGGCAAAATCCGTAACACATCGTTACGCTGCGCATTGCAGTGATCTGTTACAATAGAACACGAGTCACAGCACTAGCCACTCAGAACCCTGCCTTCTCCCTTATGGATCCACGTTTTCGCGTTGAAATCATCGCTCAAACGCCTAATCCCCAGCAGTGCATGTATGCCGCAATGCATCAGGATTATAGTGAAGGTTTTGTGTATGATGAGCGTGATAAATGGCCGGATGAAACTAAAGCTGGGGAGATCTGTGTTAAGCGATTATTGAATGGAGAACGTGGGCATTATGGAATACTGGAGCATCAGCAAATTATCCTTAATTGTGGGTACTTTCCCCATTCCGTAATGCAGCAAGCTCGGACACACAGGGTAGGCGTAAGTATGGATTGTCAGTCGATGCGTTATACTGGAGATCGTATCTGCAGAGCTGCTAGTGGCGAATTACATCTTGAAGATGTATTCTATTTGCGGCCATTGGGTCATTATACTGACCGTCAAGGCAAAAAATATGAATACACACACAATCAGCGCGGAGAAGATCTTCATATCTGCAGCGTCGCTGCTGAACGCTATCGCAACCTAATCGAAGCCGGATACGCTGAAGAACACGCACGCGGAATCCTTCCCTTTGATTATAGGCAGCACTTTGTAGTTAGCTTTAATGCGCGATCATTTATGCACTTCCTTGATTTGCGTGCAAAATTAGATGCTCAGCTAGAAATCAGACAGCTTTGTGATCTGATGTGGCCGCATTTCAAGGCTTGGGTGCCGCAAATTGCGGAATGGTATGAAAAGGCGCGATTGCATAAGGCACGGTTGGCGCCATAAGGATTGTTTCAATTTGTAACCGCTTAGGTGATGGCGTGCAAGGCAGGCTTATGATTGCGTGTGAAGGGCGGCACAGATTTATGGCTGCCTTCTTTTGAAAAGCATCATGAATTCACAAGCCTTAAAAAAAGGAATCATTTGCTGGGTTTCTACCGTAACCGGCAAGACTGGGCATGGTAAACCGCTATCTCTTGAGGATGCCAATCGCCTGGCTCGCCAAGCCAACGCAAAAAATCCCCTAATTATTTACACAGTCAAAGAGGTGCAATGACAACTCACAAATTTAGCAACATGACTCACGCTATGCCATCAGAATTGCGTCGATTTGTTGATTTTCTTGCCGCCAACCCATCACCAGTTGATGTAGTTGAAGGCAAATTTTATATGGTGCCTTGTGTAGCGCAGCCGAAGAATGCCATGCCAAATGATCATCCTGCTTATGTTCCGCTAATCGGAACTGTGCACGAAGATCGAGACGTGATTGGGTTTGATCCCTGGCATGTGCATGTAGACACTAGATTTATCACATATAAACGTCATTACTTAGCCTATCGTAACCTTGGTTATCCAGTTAGCCTAACCAATCATCCATGGCTGACCGAAAAATGGCCCGAAGAAGAGCTTAATCCATGGGCTTATTCAGAGCTATCAGTAAGACGCTTTAAAGCTCGCCGATCAGCACCGCCCTGGATGCCGCCAAATGCTGCTAGATGGCAACGCGATCTAGAAGACGCCTACGCTGGCGCTAGCGCCGCGTGTGGCGTCTGCCCCCACCGTCAACTCCCGCTGGCCGCTGGCCGCGACGTGGGCAATGGTGTGCGCCAATGTTCTGGTCATGGGCTGTGCTGGAATCGTGATGGGCGCATGGTGCGCCAGGTGGCATCGCAAGCTGTTCAAATTCGTTGGTGTTGATTTTGTAAGAAGCCATGATTACTTTGCAAATGCTCAGTGCATTCGATAGGTTAATCACAAAGCCTGCTGGCCACCGTGGCTTGACTTGTTACAAGGCTTAACATTTGCAAAATGTTAAGGGCACCAATTCAGAATTGAACTATCCACATTATAGCACAAATCAGCCATCACTCTTCCAGTGCGATCAAAGTAATCAAAACCCCCGGCAACTCACTACCAACACAATAGCGCTTGCTCGTATTACCATCTACAATATAGCTATCGTCTTTGTAAAGCACACCCGTCAAAGCATCGCTTATTCCACGCAATAACTTATCCCTGTCGGGGCGTGTCTTCATGTATTTAGGCGCATTAGGCTTCAGCCCTTTCTTGTTGAAATGTGACCTAGGTCTTTGAAATATAAAAACAGCGCTCATTGATACGGCACCTTCTATCATTGCAATATCAAGATCAATAGCTACACTTGTGACAAGATCGCGCCATTCTTCTAGTTGTTTGCATGTTTCAATCAATATAGCTCTACCTTCTTTATTTTTGCCAACATATTTCTTTGATCCTTGTGGCGCAGGATTCATCCCTCGCACTTCAAATGTGATTGCATTGGTCACTTTGTTTGACGTTCGAGTTTTGTTATTATAGCATTTTGGCGATCAATTATTTGACTTTGCATTTTAATTGTAAATTGAGATGTTTTTACCTCTTCAGCCAGTTCTGTTAGCGCTGATCTTTGATCTTCAATATGAAGTCTCAATAACTTGCGATCTTTATTAGCTTCTTTGTATTTAAAGGCAAAGTGCTTTGCACAGCACCGATAAAGCTTGTCCATAACGAAAGTAACTCTTTCTGTGCGAAATTCAAAATGTTTTTCTATAAATTTATCAGCAAGACTTCTTATCACGCAGTCACCTATCCATCCTTGCCTGTCAAACAGATCATTATCTTCTATAATCTGCCACATATCATCTTCTGTGGCGTTTTCTCTAATGAAATCATCAAACAAAGTCATCTGGATTGATCGCGTTGTTTTCTATTTACACTAGCACAATACAAAGCATCTACCCAAGCCTGTAACACTTCGTCGCCATTGTGCAGCTCAATCTTCACCTGTTCATCACTCACTTGAATCAAGCTGCAAACGTCAATCATCACCCCACGATCGGCCAACGTGGCCACCGCTGAGCCCATCTCAGCCCATGGCACAACCGCAGGAGCACCACCTAATCCGCTTGGCCATACCGAAACTAACCCCAGCCCCTTGCTACCTAAATTCGCTGCAATATCAACAGTTACAGCAGCTTCATGTTGCGGAACTATTAAGTGAATCATTGCACCTAAAATCTCCATCTTTTCCCATAACTTATGATTGATTAAAATATCTATCATCGGCTTAACGGAATTAAACTTATCCGATGGCTTCCAGTCTTTGTTTTTTGCATAACTAATAGCAGCCGCACGCAGTAGCTTATTGCGCCCAGAAAATGAAGGCGGTAAATTATACGCTTCTGATATGATATTCATCGCAGGCATCAAGATCTTTTCTCCTGCAATATATAAGCCTTCTTCAGGCACGGGCTTTACATCATCGCCCTTAATCCATTTCACCATGGCACATCATCCTCTTTCGTGGTAGTATCTTCAACAGATCCCAGCCTTTCTTTAATAGCTGTTTCTAGCATTTCTTGCGCTAGATTTTTGTTGCGGGCGATCCATTCATAAGCCAAGGTACCCTGATGTAATAATGGTTTTTTTCCCATTGATCCACGTAATACGCTTTCGTACATTATCTTGCCCAGTGGACCTTGCAATGGAAATTCAAGTAGTTGTTTTGTTGGTTCTATTGTTGAAATTAAAATCTTACATTTTTCATAGTATTTGCGCCGTTCTTCTATTGTCATACTGTTTGCATTCCAGTAGGCACCAGCCGGTAGCCTGTATTCATCTGAAATGGGCATAAATTCCTCGCGCTGTGGTGATGGGTCGTGAAAAGTGTCTGGATCAGATATTCTCGTTCTCAGGTCACTTCTAAAGCCACGATTTAATACTGCTACATTATTTTGCAGTGGGTAAATATATCTAAATAGTTGCATGTGAAACGCCATGTCATCTGGTGGATTTGGATCTAGTAGCCGCTGCTTAATTGCATATTGCAAAATGAACGGATTCAACTCTACAACCACCTTATCTGATAATTGCACATACATCTTGGCTAAAGTCGTTGTAGATAACTGCCGCATCTTCGGCAACATTTCTAATGCGCAAGCAATCAACCCGGTGAAGTCTTCTTCACTGATCATGTCGGGAATTGTTGTAGGATTTGACCATCAAGCAAGCATCCACCTTTATCGCCTGATCTGCCGCCATTTTGCTTGTGCCAATAGGCAACATTATGCTCGGCGCATTGATCTCTTAATGATCTAAACCAATTTATATCAGCAGGTCTTGCGTTAGGGCCGGATTCGCCGCCGCTGATAACCCAATTGATTTGGCTCATATATTCCACCGGAATAATCACTTTGCTCAACAATGGTTCAGCACTAATAAAGCGCACTTTTGCTGGAGTATAACTCAGATAATGAATTCGTTGCAGGCACAAATAACTCTGCTTTTCGCAGCTTACGCCAAGCCATACGTTATCCCATCCTTCACCCCAGTCGTCAGGCAGATGATCATGTATACGATGCGCTCTTTTTGTCAGAATTTGATATGTCAAGTGTGGCGTGCGCCTAATTATATCCCATGCTTCATCGCGCCATTTATCCGCATCAACATGAAAAAAGTCACTCCAGCTACACGTAAAGACCTTCGCCGGATCTTTCCATTTTAATGGCTTATTAAATGTAGTTGGCGCACTTCTTGTTACAACATTAGACTTAATCCCCCATCGCCCTTCGCGTTCTGTAAACATATAACAATTATCGCAGCCTGAACTAACTTTGTTACATCCTTGCCATGGGTTCCATGTGTGATCCGTCCACGAAATGGCTGTGTTTTGACCCATCAAACAGCACCTTGAGAAAGTGACGTGCAATCCATCATAGCAAAAAACTCAGCCTCCTCGCGTGCCTGACGTTCTTTAAGTTTTTTTACGATTTGTGAAGCTTCGTGTGCTTTCTCTAAGACATCTTGACGACCATATCTTTGGCGTGGTTTAGATGATCCACCGCCCATCTTAATGAAGTTATTTAGAGTAATCGACATCCAGCCTTTGCCGTTGATTCTTGCTTTTATTCCAAGGTCACACTGCTCTGATACAGCATCTAAACCACCGTTTACAAAGTCATTGATTTTTGTTAACTCTTGAATCAAAAGAGACCATGCTTGAGGTGTTTTTTTGCCTGCTTTATGCTGCCAAAATGCTATAATTTTTTCAGAAACCGGAAGCAGCGCCGCCGGAACGTCATCGTTATTAGGGCAAAAAACGGCCGATTTTGCCTTTGAGGCCTGCTTTTTGACAGGGGCCTCTGAGGGGCCTTCTAGGGGCCTTGGCTGGCCCCAGGGTGGTATGGGCTGCTGAGGCTGTTTTTGGACGCTCAGGGGCGATTCTGGAGGGGTCTGAGGAGCTCGTGGCTCCAGAAACGATGGATCGCTGATCAGGAAGGTGGGCATGATGGGGTTTTCCACAGGGTTTTCCACAGGTTGGGGAGAAGGGGCTTTTTCCACGTGGCCGGGCGGTGTGTCGCTGACCGAAGGTCGGCGGGGCTGTTCCGAGCCGTGGGGGGGCGCAAAAGGGGGGTCTTGGTTTTTAAGTTTTGTTCTTGTTAAAGGCTTCTTGTTAGTGTCCCCCCCCATTTGGGGGAGGGGACCCCTCCCCTGTTTGGGGGATCCCCCATTTGGGGGAGGGGTCCCCCGTTTGGGGGAGGGGTGTGATCGCGGTCTGATGCGTTCCGATCGGACGTGATAAACCGTTGCAAATCCAGGCCGCTCATGTTTTTCGATCCAACCCTGATCCACTAGGACCCGCAGGGATCTGCGAATGTCGTCACCCTTCATTCCGCACTCCTGCTCAAGCCTGGCGATCGTTGGGAACGCAGCGTCTGCGATGCCGGCATGATGCCAAAGCCAGCCGTAGACGAAGACCAATCCCTTTCTGTCTCGTGCTGCTGTTAGCAGGTCCAACGGTACCTGCACAAATGCCGATCGCGTCAGTTGATCGCGGAGGTTGCCGTCGCCAGTTGTAGACGGTTTCGATGTTTTCATGGTAAAATCACCTTAGTTCTGTTTTCATGCAAGCTCCTTTCAGTCGGCAAAACTGAATCGGGAGCATCCGAGCCTACGGTTTGCGCCGTAGGCTTTTTCATCTTAGCAGCCTTTTGAGATCTGCGTAACGATTCGTAACGAGTTGCGCAAGGCTTGTGGTTGGGTGCTATGGTTTTGGTTGAGTTGAATTTTCTTGATGGATCGATCTGAAATTCTTTCATGGGTCTTTGCGCTATCGATTCTCTTTTCAATCATTTCCTCGGCTCACTTGATTGGCGCTTTTAATGAAGCATCCGCATTTAATCGCTTTACAACAGGGCCAAAAGCTACCGTTTGGGATGCGTTGTTTCTTGAGCTTCGCGTAGAAGCACAGTGCAATAATCAAAAGCCTTGAAATGGAAAGCTTTGTAAACTTAATCCCCATCGCATCGCGTGATGCCTTATGGTGGTGGTTGCTTCTTTCAGCTTCATTGCTTTTGTTGAGTTCTGTTTATGATGACTGATCTAACGCCTGAGCGAATTCGCGCCATAGATGACTACAGGCTTAAAAAAGAAAAGCTTTGGCAGGCTGAGGATGAGCTTGCTTTAGCAGCATTAGAATGTCGATCAAGCGGGATTAATCCTGAATTTATCACTGAAACCGGCTACGGACCAAAATGATTAAACTTCTTGCCGCCGTTATTGGCGGTGCTTTATCAATCGTTGTACTAATTGCTCCTGGTTATGCACCTGCTTGGTTAATTTTTTTGCACTGGCTGCTTGCAGTTTGTCAGTGGACACTTGTTTTTTGGATTATTTCTTTAATTAAGGCAAGCAAAAATGACTAACGGATTTTCCGCCGTTTTTGCCTTTCTCCTATTTCTTGCGGGATCAATGTCAATTGTATGCACCGCTGCTTTTGTGCTTATGAAAATAACTGAAGATCCCAGGGAATAACAGCTACAAAAAGGCGGCCTAGCAATCTGGAGAATGCAGTGGCCTCATAAGCCTCCGAAGGTGGGTCCGATTCCCACGGCCGCCATTACAACTCATGACAAGCTCATGACAAGTGCAAAACCCTTGCACCACAACAGATCTCAAGGATTTTCAAACCTGATCTGATGGCGATTTTTAGCACTTGCGATACTGCTTTAATGCCAGGCCGCTTGCGATTTGTTGCATTTTATGCCAAGATCATAGAAATTTAATTTCATGACATGGCAAAAAGTAATGTTTGGGATATAAATTGCGGCCATAGTTCACGGAATAAAGAAAGCAAAGAAGCTTATCGGCGCTTTAGGATTTACCTTGAGATGGGTCCATCGCGTAACGTAAACAAGCTGTCTTCGATATTGAAAATACCAAGACAAAATCTTTATGTTCAAGCAAAAACATATAGCTGGGCCGATAGAGTCGAAGCCTATGATACTTATATCGCAAAAGCGAATCAAATAGATAGCATGAATAAAATGGTGGATGGCCTATCGCCATTACCTGAAGTTAATGTTTTGACGCCAGATCCTGAAGTAATAAACCCTGACGTGATTGACTATAATGCAATGACGGCAAAACCAGATAGGCATACGCAAGAAATTAGCTTATATCAAAGACAATTTAAGGGCATTGGTCAAAGTTTAGCTAATGAAGCGCTTGCTACATTGGAACTTGCTAAAGACTGTCGGGAAGTAATTCAGCAAGATGCAGAGCGATATAAAAAAGCAGTAGAAGATGGTGCACATGACAAAGCATTAAGCATTGCAAAGCGTATATCTGAAAAGATTAAGCAATACACTATGCTTGGTGGTTTAGCTGTAAACTATGGCAACAGCAGTCGTACACTCTGGGGCGATGCGATCGGGATCAATACCGTGCTACAGTGTTTCTATACTATGCAACAAAATGTTAAGAGTGGCGCGAAGGGTGGAAAGCGTGGGTAAGATATGGGGGTTCCTTTCGTTGAGGTTTGATTTTGGACGGTTCGATTCTTAATCGGTTGCGTGATACAATTGGCTTTGAATATGACAAAAGGCTGGGTTTTTTTGTTGTGTTTGAAGAAGGAGAGTATTTTGATACTAATCTTTCAATTGATCAAATGATGCAACTTAGCCAGGAAATCGCTGATCTAGCGCAAAAAGCAATGCAAGAGGAGGAAGGTAATGCCTGATTCAATCCTCAAACGATTAGGAGGCATTTTCTCCGTGTGGGTTAATGCCGCAGGCACATTTACCGTGCAAGCCAAGCATTACGGTTATTCAACTGCGCTAGAATCCTTGACGGCAACAGAATTGCGTCAACTCGGCGACGAATTGATCGCAATGGCAGATGCAATGGAACCGGAATCAGAACAGGAAGATATTGATCCATCCGAAGCAGAAATGCACGATTGGAACAATCATCCTGCGCTCACCGCAGAGCAAAGAGGAGGCGTGAAATGAACATTGCGTTTTATGTTGCAATCGCTGTGGTATTGCTCCCTATGATAGTGGTTGCGTTTGTTGCTGCTGTTTGTGGGGCGAAAGGTTTCAAATCATGAGCGAACAAATCAAGCCATTGTTTCACCTTGCAAAACACAAAGATGGCAATCATCGCGGATCACTTAGGTTGAGATGGTTTATTAAATATGGCGACTCAATGACTGATTTTGGGTTTTCGACCAAATCAGAAGCGTTAGAATGGGTTCGTAGACATTGGCTGCTTAATGCTGTTGATTGGCAGAGTAAATATATATTTAGACTAAAAGGTGATACTAGGGATATTTCAATTGTCAGCAAGGATGGATATTCGCTAAAAGCCTTTTCTTGTGTTTAATGTTTCAAATTGTTAAAACAGCTAGCCGTCTGATTGTGTTAGTCTTATCGTAAGGAAGTCCACCCAAAGACCATGAATTTTCAACCTCCAGCGCTTAATCCGCGCCCAATCCATCCTTCCTCTAGGCCTCAACCAGTGAAGCCTAGGCCATTAGATCGCCCCAAAGCGCAAATTGCCATGATCACAACAGAATATGCGCATCGGTTGCTTGCATTGTTTGCGCTATTGTTTGTCATCTCTTTGGGATCTTGCACCATTGCGCCTATTCTTGGGGCATTAGAAGGTGCTAGGATTCACGCTCCGGCTAAAACCGCGATGGTGGCGTGATGGACTTCATTCAGTGCGCGGAATTACTAGAGTCTGAGGGCTTTGGTAATGCAGCTAAGTTTTTGCGCAATTTCAACAGTGATTCAACTATGTACAATGACACAGATCTGATGAGTTTACTGACTGACCCTAACATCAGTCAAGGTGCAAAAATTGGCGTCTTGGCTGACATGGTTGTGCCGAATGAGCCAGAGCCAAATTTGAACAAAGGTTATTCTGAAGTGCAGAATAACTTGCAGGAAATTGCGATGGTGACGTGGATGGCCAAGCAGGCAGTAAGGAAAGAGATGATTGAGATTGCGACTAGTTTGCAAGATGTATCGGTAAACAGTGTAAAAATAGTTGATAAGGAGGCTTGATTGTGATGAAACTATTGCGCGGCGGGTCTTGGGACCCCTTTCCCGAGGACTGCCGCTCGGCTTCCCGCTTCCACGGCGCCCCCGACCTTGCCGACGACTTCGTCGGGTTCCGCGTGGTCTGCCTCCCGTCACCTTCTCCTTCAATCTTTCAAATGATCGTGAAACTATTGCGCGGCGGCTCTTGGGTCAACCATCCCCGGTTCTGCCGCTCGGCCTACCGCGGCAGGGACCACTCGGATGGCCGCTACAACGGTTGCGGTTTCCGCGTCACTCAACTA